>JACDJA010000430.1_pt1 | contig 49102 bp, 38 predicted proteins | sample 7449241 | NCBI WGS metagenome assembly JACDJA01 (sample SAMN14253289, study PRJNA609438) | sludge metagenome | isolation source: initial anaerobic sludge | collected 2018-12-20 | reverse complement strand
GGGGGCAGGTGAGAACCAGAAAGAAAAGTTATTTCCGAATTTTTTTATGAGCTTTGAAGAGCTCAAAAAAATTCAGAATAACTTTTGGTGAACATAATAATTAAATGAATAAAAAGTGTCAACTTTTTTCAGGACGTGACAAGGAATAAAAATAAACAATAACAATAGACAATAATCAAAAATGAAAAAAACAATTTTGATCTTAAGCGTTCTTTTTATGGGCATCACCGGTTTTGCCCAAAACAAAAATGCCCATGCAACCATTGAGGTGGATGGGGTGTGTGGGATGTGCCAAGATAGGATAGAAAAGGCCGCCGTAAAGACCAAGGGGGTAAAACACGCCACCTGGAACGTGGAAACCCACGAATTGAGATTGATCTACAACGAAGGAAAAACAGATCTCACCGCCATTCAACAGAGTATTGCCGACAGCGGCCACGATACCCAGGACATCAAGGCCAGGGATGAAGTGTACGAGAGCATTGACGCGTGCTGCAAATACCGCGATCCACAGGTGGTGGATGACCATAAAGACGGGGGTCATTAATAGTTTTTGGGGATATTTTATCTTTTTCTTGGCAGGCAAAAACTTTTCTTATAGGTAATTTGGATTCCATTAACCATAAAGAAAAAATGTTATGAGAAATGAAAATTTGATTCACGCTTTAGGAAACTGTATCAACCACTGCAACTATTGTGCGGATGCCTGTTTGGATGAGGACGACGTAAAAATGATGGTGGACTGTATCCGGTTAGACCGGGTCTGTGCCGAAGTGTGCAGTACCCTCAACCAACTTTTGGTCACCAAATATTCCAATGTAGACGATCTTGTGCGCTACTGTATAAAAGTGTGCGATGAATGTGCGGAGGAATGTGGAAAACACGATGCCCAACATTGCAAGGATTGTGCTGAGGCATGTAGGAAATGCAGTGAAGAGTGCAAAAAGTTTTTGGCGTAGAAGAGCCGTGTTAAATTTTAGCCAATAGGGGAATAATTTAACAACTGCGCTTTTTACCTTTATATAGTTAATCAAAAAAATTTTTAGCTATGCCACAAGAAAAGCAAAACAAGTCGCAGTCTTCGTCTGCCAAAAGTTCACAAGACAAGAAGCAAGACAACAAGAAGACCCAGCAATCCACTTCAAACAAGAAGAAGTAGGTTAGCCATTGACCTCACGAGGGTCCAGAAGCCATCCCGGTTTTTAAAATTGGGATGGCTTTTTATTTTGTTTTAAATGCTATCGCGCTACATGCTTTCAATTCCTATTTTTGTGAAAAAACCAAAACACACTTAAAATGAAACAATTATTAGGAATAGGATCGCGTATTTCCCATCCCACCTATGGAAAGGGAGTGGTGACAAACGTAACAGCAAAAATGTACTGGGTAACCTTTATCGATTCGGGCTTGGAAACCATTGCGGTGGACGAGGAATTTGAAATCATTGACGCTGCCGAGGATGAAGTGGATTCGGTTAGCTTTTACGAGGTGGAAAGGAGTTTGCGCGAAATCTTGAAGAAGTGGAATGGGTTTAGTGAGATTGTTCCACTGGCCGAGAAGTGGAAAGGCGGGAAAATGGTACTGCACCCTGCGGATGGCAATCTGGCGACAAAGGAAATTTCCATCGACACTTTTTTTCACAAAATAGTAATGTTGCGCGACAGGTTGCGGGTGATGGAGCAGAAGATAAATTCGAGTAAGGATTTATCAGACCAAGACAAAGTGGATCTTCAGCAATATATTACCCGCTGTTATGGCAGCCTTACCACATTCAATGTATTGTTTAAGAACCCCTCGCAACAGTTTAGAGGGGAGGGTAAGGGGAAAAGCGAATAAGGCCATTCACAGATTGATATTTGGTAATGTTAAGGCTTGCTGAGATGCATGAATTGAGGCGATGACCTCGAAATTTGGCTATTTTGGACAAATTGTTCATAAATTGTGAGAAAAAAAATATTTCCGCCTCCCCGTTGCAATTGTGATTAAATTCGATTCCAATAATTTATAAAACCCAACAAAATCAGGGGTTTATATGTATCTTTCCCAAAAATAAAGAGCGGCGAGTATTTTTTATTTTAACATTAGGTTAAATTTTTAATAATCTACGTGCATTAAAAATTGGAATTCTAAGATTTTATTGGCACTTTTGGGGTGCTAATTCAAACAAACAAAAAATATGAAAACAAAGTTTAGTGGAATCTTAACACTTTTGTTAGTGTTGATTGTGCAGGTCACTTTTGCACAGGAAAAGACGATTTCCGGTTCGGTTACAGACGAAGCAGGTCTGCCCTTGCCCGGAGTTAACATAATCATACAGGGGACCAGTACGGGAACACAGTCTGACTTTGATGGGAATTATTCCATTGAGGCCTCGGTGGGCCAGACCCTTGTATTTAGTTATGTAGGATTTGAGACCCAGGAAAGAACCGTGGGTGCTCAAAATACAATTAATGTAACCATGCCAGCAGGTACAGCCTTAAGTGAGGTTGTAGTAACGGCTTTGGGTGTTTCCAGAGAGAAACAATCTTTGGGGTATGCTACACAAGAAGTAGAAGGAGAGGATATTTCTGCAGTTAAGACAAGCAACTTTACCAACGCACTTTCTGGAAAGGTTTCTGGTCTTCAAATTAGAAGAAATAACAACTTCGGTGGTTCTACAAACGTAGTTATCCGTGGAAATACTTCCTTGACCGGTGATAACCAAGCCCTTTTTGTTGTGGACGGAGTTCCAATTAGTAACAGGAATACCAACTCTTCTGCACAGAGCCAGGCCAGCGGTAACTATTATGATTATGGTAACGCTGCATCTGATATCAACCCAGATGACATTGAGTCCGTCAACGTACTTAAGGGTGCGGCCGCATCGGCACTTTATGGATCTCGTGCTGCAAACGGGGTTATCATTATCACCACAAAAAAAGGTACTAAGGCAAAAGGCTTGGGTGTAACCATTAACTCTGGCTCTCAAGTTGGGTTTTTGGACAAAAGCACTTTCCCAACATACCAAGACCAGTATGGGGCTGGATATGACGGACAGGTGTTTACCTATACCGATGTAGATGGCGACGGAGTGGATGACCAAACTTCAAACTTTATCGATGATGGTTCTTATGGTCCTGCTTTCGATCCAAACCTCTACATCTATCAGTGGGACTCTTTTGATCCGGCATCGCCAAATTATCTGAAAAAGACTCAATGGACCGCTGCTAAAAGAGGGGCGATTGCTTTCTTTAAAACTCCAATCACTCTTACCAACTCCATCGCTATTTCAAATGGAATGGAAAATGGATCCTACCGATTGTCTTATACCAAACTCGATCAATCGGGTATAATGCCCAATAGTCAAATAGACCGTCATAACTTTATCTTTAGTTCTACTTTTGATGTTAGTGATAAACTTAAGGTTAGCGGTTTGGCCAATTACATCAAGACTGATGCCGTGGGTAGAAACTCTACCGGTTACAATGACAACATTGTGGGTTTGTTCAGACAATGGTGGCAAACAAACGTAGAGATTCCATCTCAGCGCGAAATGTATTTTAAAACTGGAAGAAACGTTTCCTGGAACCCAGGAAGTGCCCGTCCAGGTGCTACACCTTTATATTGGGATAACCCATATTGGACACGTTACGAAAACTACCAAAACGATGGCAGAAGCCGTTTTATCGGGAATTTTGAGTTGACGTATGAATTGGCAGATTGGGTTAACGTAATGGGAAGAGTTTCTACCGACACCTACAACGAGCGCCAAGAAGAGCGTCGTGCTGTAGGTTCTGTCGCGGCAGATTTCGGTGTAACCCGTGGGTCTGTTGACTCAGGATATTTGAGAAGAGATATCACCAGTACAGAAACCAACTACGATTTGATGTTCAATTTTAACCACGACTTTGGAGAATCAGTAAGTTTCTCTGGACTTTTGGGGACCAATATCAGACGTAACCATTATCAATACGTTTATGGTTCCACCGCGGGCGGTCTGTTGATCCCCGGTCTTTATGCGCTTCAAAATGGAATTAACCCATCTCCGAATCCAGTGGAAGTTGAACAAAAAATAGGTGTAGATGGTGTATTTGCCAGTGCTTCTTTTGGTTTTGGGAATGTGGTTTACTTGGATGGTACTATCCGTAGAGATCATTTCTCAACCCTTCCAGAAGATAACAGTTCATTCTATTATCCATCTGTATCTACCAGTTTCGTGTTCAGCAAATTGCTAAACACCAGTGCCATCAGCTTTGGTAAACTGCGCTTAAACTACGCTGAAGTAGGTAACGGAGCACCATTCGATAGGTTGAGAGATACTTATACCGTAAATGACGATATAGGAACTTCATTGCCAATAACCCGAAATAATCCAGATTTGAAACCAGAGCGTACCAAAAGTTACGAAGCTGGTCTTGAAATGCGATTTGCAAACAACAGAATTGGATTTGACGTAGCTTACTACAAGTCTAACTCTATTGACCAGATTATCTCTGTACCTGTTTCCGTGGCTACAGGTTATTCCAATAAATTATTGAACGCAGGGGAAATTGAAAACAAAGGTATCGAAGTATCCTTAAATTTGGTTCCTGTAAAAACCGATGATTTCAGTTGGGCGTTGACCGGTAACTTTACCAGAAACAGAAACGAGGTTATTGCATTGCCAGAAGGTACCGAGACTATCCAATTAGGAAGATTCCAAGGAGGTATCAGTATCCAAGCTACCAAAGGAGAGCCTTACGGTGTAATCTACGGTACCGACTATATGTATGATGACAACGGTAACAAAATTGTTTTGCCAAATGGTAAATACAAGAAAACTCCTACGTCAAACAACATCATTGGCGATACCAACCCAGATTGGTTGATGGGTATCTCAAATACATTAACATATAAAAACTTGGCATTTAGTTTCTTGATCGATATTCAAGAAGGAGGAAGCATTTTCTCTCTTGACCAATATTATGGAGAATCTACCGGTTTGTATCCAAACTCTGCCTTCATCAACGACCTGGGCAATCCTGTAAGGAATTCCTTGGAAGACGGTGGTGGATTTATCAATCCTGGTGTAACAGAAGATGGTGCGGTAAATACAAAACGTGTGGATGCCTCTGCATTTGGTCAATTTGGTTATGCAGCCTATCCTAACTCAGAGTTTGTATACGATGCCAGTTACATCAAGTTGCGTCAGGCTTCCTTGACCTATACGTTGCCCAGCAAAAGTTTGGACAACACTTTCTTGACCGGGCTACAGTTTAGCGTAGTAGGTTCTAACCTTTGGATCATCGACAAGAAGATTCCCTATGCCGATCCTGAAGCAGGGTTGAGTTCTGGTAACCTTCAAGGGTATATCACCGGAGCGTTGCCTACAACCCGAGATTATGGGTTTAATATTAAAGCACAATTTTAATAAAGAAAACTATGAAAAAACTAATAATTATATTAACAGCGGCCGTTTTTGCCGTCTCGTGTTCGGATAATTTAGAATCTTTGAACCAAAATATAAAGGATCCCACCAAGGTTAGCGGGGAGAGTTTATTCGCAGGGGCAGAAAAACGTCTTGCAGATCAAATGACCACGCCCAACGTAAACCGAAACAACAATCGGTTGTGGGTGCAACATTGGAACGAAACCACGTATAACGACGAAAGTAACTACGATCAAGTAACACGTTCTATTCCCGATGTTCATTGGAGAACAATGTATCGCGATGTTTTGAAGAATCTTGATGAAGCTGCTCGTGTAATTGAGGAGACTGACAATGATTTGACAAATGCAGCAAAGCCTAACAAATTGGCTATCATTGAGATACTTAAGGTTTATGCCTGGAGCAACTTGGTTGAAACCTATGGTGATATACCATATTCTGAAGCATTGGATGTTGACAATACCTTGCCGGCTTATGACGATGCCTTTACCGTGTACAAGGATTTATTACAAAGATTGACTTCGGCTGTTTCTTCCTTGAACTCTGAAGGAAGCTTTAGTGCCAGTGAAGATTTAATCTACGCAGGTGATGCCGACAAATGGAGAAAGTTTGGAAATACCTTGAAAATGAGAATGGGTATGGTATTGGCCGATGAGGATCCAGGTCTTTCGAAGTCTACTGTGGAATCTGCAGTTAGCGCAGGAGTATTCCAAAGCAACGAAGATACGGCAGCATATATGTATTCCGAAGCGGCACCAAACAACAACCCAGTGAATGACAACTTGGTGCTTAGCGGGAGAAATGACTATGTGGCTGCTGAAACCTTGATCAATGTGATGAACGATTTGAACGATCCCCGTAGAGCAGAGTATTTTGATCCTAACATCAATGAAACTATTGGAGTTGTAGCAAGTACTTCTACTTCTGGAGAAATTACAACCATCACTTTTGCCGATCCTATTACCGTTACCCCAATTGTTGGAAACAATGCTTATGTTCCATCTTCCGATCCGGAAGTACCAAATAGATTGGGAGTAATTGTTGCCGTAGGTGGAAACTCCATTGATATCAAGAATATCTTGGAAACTCCTGCACCAGGCTCAGAGGTTATCTATGCAATCTACCAAGGGACCACTATTGGTACCCAATCGCGTTATTCAGACTGGACCCACGTAAACCGTACTATTGTACAACCTACAGAGCCAGGAGTTATCCTTTCTTACGTTGAGGCTGAATTTTTAATGGCCGAAGCCGCTGCCAGAGGATACGGTATAAGCGGAAGTGCAGAAGACCACTATGTAGCGGGTATTACTGCTTCTTTTGAATGGTGGGGAGCTACCGGTCTAGCGGACTATTTGACCCAGCCAGAAGTAGATTATACCACTGCACTTGCCAATAGTTCTTCTAACCCAGCTTGGAAAGAAGTTATTGGAACCCAAGCCTGGATTGCCCTTTATAACAGAACATTTGCCGCTTGGCTTTCCGTTCGTCGTTTGGATTATCCACTCTTGACAGAACCAGAACGCCCAGCCTCAGGATATCCTGTACGATATACCTATCCTGTAAGCGAGCAAAACCTGAATCCTACCAACTACGAGGCTGCGGCCAGCGCAATTGGCGGAGATACTCCTGAGAACAGATTGTTCTGGGATAAGTATTATACATTCAGTTTCTAATTGTTCACCATCATTTTATGATAAAAGATTCCCCGGCCAACCGCTGGGGAATCTTTTTTTAATACTATTGCTACCGCCTATACGTTGTTCTCTTATGGCATTGTTTATTTTTTTACAAGAAACCTACGCTCCCTGGCTCATTCCATATGCCTATGCCATTGTTCTGTTGGGGCTTCTTATTTTTATTTACAGGGTTTTTGAAAATTGGTATTCCAATAGGTACGACAAACCACTCTTTCGACATTTGGGGAGATATAAAAGACTTTCCCCCACCACAGAAAAACAATTGCAACGGGAAAGCCCGTTTTATCGGCGCCTCTCTGGGAAAAACAAAAAAGTGTTTCGACACCGGGTTTCTCGATTTACGGCGGACAAGGAATTTCTGGGCCGCGACGGACTCACCGTTTTACCCGAAATGAAAACCGCCATTGCGGCCAGCGCGTGCACCTTGAGTTTTGGCAGAAAGAATTATAAATACAATCTGGTGCGCCACATCTTGCTTTTTCCGAAAGAGTTTTACAGCAAAGGAAACGAAACCTACCACAAAGGCGAATTCAATCCTCGCGAGCGGGCATTGGTATTTTCGTGGGAAGACTTCCAAAAGGGGAAGGAAAATGGAGTGGACAACCGCAGCAACCTGGGAATCCACGAGTTTATGCATGCCATGCAGGTGGAAGCCCGAGTGGGAAAAGATCTTGACTCGGCCCGGTTTCAAAAATACTTTCAGAAAATATTGAAATTGCTCGCTTCAACAGAAATAAAAGAAAAACTGGAGAACACCCAATACTTTCGCAATTACGCCTTCGTCAACGAATTTGAATTTATGGCCGTCCTCGCAGAGTATTTTCTGGAATCGCCCGAAGATTTTAAACTGCACTTCCCGCAACTCTATCACTTTGTAAAAAAAATGCTCAATTTTGAGTATGCAGGTTATTGATTACATCTCCATAATTTAGGAAGGAACGAAAGCCGCTAACGTTTTCTCACCGAATCTGGAAACAATTACCGAATACCGATAAAGAACAACTTCTGCGTTTCACAAAAAGGTGAATGCAAACGGAAGATTACTGTTTTACTATATGGTCCACGATAATTTTGGCGTGTATCCTGGAATTTTCTATAAACCACTTATGGGTTTCCATCCCACCGCATATTACTCCGGCCAAATAAAGTCCGGGAACGTTGGTTTCCATGGTTTCGGGATTGTATTCGGGAATGTTTCGGCCATCTTTGGAAAGGTTTACCCCCATATTCTCCAGCAATTCAAAATTGGGTTTATAACCTGTGAGGGCCACGACGAAATCATTTTCCAATACCTTTTTTCCTTTAGGAGTGTTGATAATTACCTTATTTGGCAGAATTTCCTCGACGGTACTGTTAAAGTAGGCCATGATGCTGCCTTCTTTTATCCTGTTTTCAATATCGGGTTTTACCCAATACTTCACCCTTTCCCCAATGCCACTTCCCCGAATGACCATGGTAACCTCACCGCCTTTTCTCCAAATTTCCAAGGCCGCATCTACCGATGAATTGCTCGCGCCCACCACGATGGTTTTCTGCATAACGTACGGATGGGCTTCCTTGTAATAATGCCTTACCTTTTCCAGATTTTCCCCGGGGACATCCATCAATTGTGGAATATCGTAAAATCCGGTGCTGATAATAACATTGTACGCAGAATAGGAATTTTTGCTCGTACGTACAGTAATAGTGCCTTCTGTTTTTTCTACGGAAAGAACTTCTTCATATAAACGAATATTCAGGCGGTTTGAAGTCGCTACCCGTCGATAGTATTCCAATGCCTCATTTCGGGTGGGCTTCGGATTATTGCTGATAAAGGGAATGCCATCAATCTCAAGTTTTTCCGAAGTGGAAAAAAATGTCATGTTCAATGGGTAGATGTAGATAGAATTTGTTAACGTTCCCTTTTCCACCACTACATAATCCAACCCTCGATGTTGGCATTGCAGGGCACAGGCAATGCCTATGGGTCCTGCGCCAATTATTAAAACGTCTATTGTCATTTGAGGGAATGCTTGGGAAATATAACTTTCCGTTTATTTTTGGGTTATTTTTTTCAGATTACCAATGGTAGCCTTGGGATCGCTGGACCCAAAAACAAAGCTACCTGCCACAAGGGCATCGGCCCCAGCTTCCACCAATTGTTTTGCATTGTCACTGGTTACCCCACCATCTACTTCTATTAGGGTTGCGGCACCATTGGCATTGATTATTTCTTTAAGTTGCGCCACCTTTTTATAAGTGTTTTCAATAAAGCTTTGGCCTCCGAAACCCGGGTTTACGCTCATCATACATACCAAGTCGATGTCGTTGATCGTGTCTTCCAGCATAGAAACGTTGGTATGGGGGTTAATGGCGACCCCTGCTTTCATTCCCTCGGCTTTTATTGCCTGCAGGGTTCGGTGCAGATGGTTGCAGGCTTCATAGTGAACAGAAAGATAATTGGCCCCCAACTGCGCAAAATCCTTGATATAGCGGTCTGGATCCACGATCATAAGATGGACGTCCAGTGGTTTTTTTGCATGTTTGGCTATGGTCTTTATTACGGGCATTCCATAAGAAATATTGGGAACGAAAAGGCCGTCCATCACATCCAGATGAAACCAATCTGCTTTGCTGCTATTGATCATTTCAATATCCCGTTGCAAATTGCCAAAATCTGCTGCCAGTAGGGAAGGGGCAATAATGGTTTGTTTCATGTATTTTAAATTAAAAATGGTTCCAACAGTTTCTGTATATTCTTTGGATATTTCTCTTGTGCGTCGTAAAGCGAAAGGTAGTTGTTCAGATTCTCTACTTCTTTCTTTTCCTTCAGAATAGAAAACCCGGCACTATACCCTTCAAAAATTCGTTTGTCAATTGTCCGGTCCAGAAGGGTCAAAATATCCTTATGTCGTGTATCTCGCTTGATGCTGTCAAAAAGAGCCCGAAGTACTTCCCCATTGCCCTCCAATACTTGAAGAAATAAATTGTCGCTCGATAAGAGAATTCCTGTAATATCCTGTGATCCGTTGTGTTTGAGGATAAAGGAGAGCAAATCGTGCAACCCATGTTCATCCATGTTTAAGGCATGTTTACTGATGTAGCAAATGGTGTGGCTCATGGCAAGGGCAAAGGTAAATATAAGTTAGCAGTTAGGGGGCGGGAGTTCAACTTTTTAGCCCATGGATGGTTGCAGGTTTCTTCCTGCCCGACTTTTGCAAGGCTCCCTGCTGTTTTGTATATAAAAAAACCTCCAACACGTGGCTGGAGGTCTTTTAAACAATGGAATGGGATTTTATCCTAAATACGTCATCAAAATTTTGCTTCTGGATGTATGTTTTAAACGTCTAATGGCCTTTTCCTTTATCTGTCGAACTCTTTCGCGGGTAAGGTCGAAGGTTTCGCCAATTTCTTCCAGGGTCATTGGGTGTTGATCGCCCAGACCAAAATACAATCGAATAACGTCGGCCTCTCTGGGGGTAAGGGTTTCCAAAGCGCGCTCAATCTCAGTGCGCAAGGACTCGTGCAACAATGTGCGGTCCGGGTTCGGACTTTCCCCACTGCGAAGCACATCGTAAAGATTACTGTCTTCGCCTTCTACCAAGGGCGCATCCATGGATACGTGGCGGCCGGAGTTTTTCATCGATTCCTTCACGTCATTGATGGTCATGTCCAGTTCCTTGGCAATCTCTTCTGCGGAAGGGGGGCGCTCATTGGCTTGTTCCAAATAGGCGTACATCTTGTTGATCTTGTTGATGCTGCCAATTTTGTTCAACGGCAAACGCACGATTCGGGATTGCTCTGCCAAGGCTTGAAGAATGGATTGTCTAATCCACCACACCGCATAGGAAATAAATTTAAAACCACGGGTTTCATCAAAACGCTGGGCGGCTTTAATAAGCCCCAAGTTGCCTTCGTTGATAAGATCGGGGAGGGTAAGACCTTGGTTTTGGTATTGTTTTGCCACCGATACCACGAAACGCAAGTTGGCCTTGGTCAATTTTTCCAAGGCGCGATGGTCTCCGGCTTTGATGCGTTGGGCCAGCTCCACTTCTTCGTCGGCCGTGATCAGGTCCACTTTTCCAATTTCCTGTAAATACTTGTCCAAGGAAGCAGTCTCCCGATTGGTAACCTGCTTGGTAATTTTAAGTTGTCTCATTTAAGGTCTGTCCTGTAGATTAAGGTTTATTCTTGTATGGGTTATACGTAAGAAGACAAAAAAAGGTTACACGTTTCCTTAAGTTTTTTCTAAGAAATTTAATGTTTGGAAAATATCCTTCGGTTCTGACGAAAGTTCGAAGGACGTTAATCGGGATTTATCAATAAACTGTTTTGTGGGGGTTCATCATTCATGATGCTGTCAATCTTTTGTTTATCAGTGGTTTCCCAGCTTTCGCCCGTAGAAGGGTTGTGGTAGTGGTAAGTTTTGATCACTTGATAGCTGGAATCTACAACTCCACTCTTGCGTTTATAATCGGTGGTAGTGGGAGACAATTTTCCTTTTGAATTTCCTGGATTATTGGCATTTTTTCGAATCGGGTTTTGGTTCTTACCTTCAGGAATATCTACAGCGGCTTCGGTGGGTCCAGGCTCTGCAATGGGCTCCATTGCGGGTTCCGCAACCCTTTCTTCTTTATTTTTCGGGGGAAGGCGGGAGGGTGCGGTTTCCTCTGTGGCGGTAGTCGCCGGCCAAAACATGTAGGCCAGGATAAGCCCCAGCGGCAGCAACACGAGCCAGAGTCGGAACGGCGATCTCTTTTGGACCGGCTTCACGTTGTCCAGTGTGTTTTTCAGTCTCTCCCAAAGGTGGGGAGAGGGGGTTTCTTTTCCTCCCTGCAGTTGGATCTCAAAATATTTTCCTACTTCGCGTTTTTTTTCCATGGGTTCATTTTTTTGTCTGGAGCGCTCTCCAATGCCATAATCTTTTTGCGCAAAAGGATTTTGGCCCGGTGGTAATTTGATTTGGAAGTATTTTCCGAAATCTCCAAGAGAGCTGCTATTTCCTTATGGCTAAAACCGTCCAATTGATACAGGTTAAATACCAGCCTATATTGGTCGGGCAACTGTTGCACCATCTGCAACAGTTGTTCTATCGATAGTGAGGGTTCGGTTTGTAGGTATACTTTTTCCTCTGGAATATTTTGGTCCAATTCGGTTGTTCGTACTTGCTGTTTATATTTGTCGATGGCCTTGAAAATGGTAATCCGTTTCATCCAGCCTTCAAAGGAACCTTTGTTTTTATAGGTGTGGATTTTTTGAAAAATGGCAATAAAGGCATCGTGAACATTATCTTCCGCATCACCGGCATTTCGGCAATATTTCAGGGAAATAAAGAAAAGGGTATCTCGGTACCTGCTGAACAATTCATGCTGGGCATTACGGTCATTGGCAATACATCCTTTTATCAGAGCCTTGTTTCCCAAAAAAAACTTATTTAATTCTGTCTTAGAGAAATTTGTTCTCTTAATGGCGAGCTATACGCTTTGCTAATATGCCAAAATTACAAGGCGATCCTGACATGCCTCAAATCCATTGGCCGAAGAGCCATAGCCGTAGATGGTATCTTGCTGGAAATTGGGCAAGACCTTGAATTTTGCAGTGGTGGTGTTTTGTCCTTCCACCAGTTCCAGTTTATTACCGGTGGCCCACCAATCATACGTAAATCCATCAAAATTACTGGAATATGCCACCGTGATAATTTGACCCGGCCGGGCCTGCATGGGACCTTCCACACAGCATTGAACGTACAACACCCTTTCCTGACCTAGATCGCACGTCTGCATTTTGGGTTGATCTGAGCCATCATCATTGGAACAAGAGACCAATAAGAGCAAGAGAAGGACCAATAGCAAGCTGTTTACTTTTATGATGATAATTTTTTGAGTTAGTATCAATCTTTGATTTCTTTATAAATTTTTAAATTGAGGTCAGCATTCTACCGCTTTCACTACAATGGCAATATACTCAATGAATGCACCTGTATTCAAATCATTGAATCTTATATAAATGATCTGTGGGTTTTCCGTATTGACGTACATCAATTCTTCAATGGCATTTGTTCCAGCCAATAGGTCGTCAGTTGTCAAATAATAATTCCAGGACACAGTGGAAACATCAAGAATGTGGGTAAGAGTAAAGTAGCAACTGAAATAGCTTTCCAGATCAAAGACAGCCGTGCCGGAACCCGGTTCCATTTCGCACTCCTCAAACAGGATTTTTCTGCAGGGCTCATAACAATCCTTTGTGAGCAGGAAATTATCAATGCCATTATCAATTTCAATGGTGCTCTCAGTATATTCCACGATTTTCCAATCATAGTTCCAATTATTGTTCGTTTGTCCCTCGCCTATCAAAAAAATATTCAGGTGCAGTTCATTTTCTATGGCATAGGTTACCCATGTTCCCGCATAGGTATTGTCAGTGGTAAACAGGGCGGCATTACCAGAGCTGCTCACTTCAAAATAGGAGCCGGAATAATGGCCATTTGGACCTTCAAGATGTTCAATCTTCCAGATGCAAGAGGTTTCGGTTAAAATATTGGTACAATTGATCATGGCATCCTTTACGATACAACGGTCTATGGCCTCTTTCAGTTCTTCGTTGTTATTGATGGTGTAGTGTTGACCATCTTCCAGAACACTGGTTATGGGATAACTTAGGCTGATGGATTTTCCTTCCTCCAGTGCTCCTAAAAATTCTGAAAATTCAATGTCACTGCCGATGGTCTTATATCTCTCGATGGTCATGTTTTCATCGTAGATCACAAGTGTAAAGGAATAGTGAAAGTCTATACAGGTAATTTCGTTCTCAAAGTCGTTCCCTGCTGCTCTTTGTAGCATGCCGTACAGATCAGAATTAACCTGAATAACCTTGGAAGGGTCAGCCTGGCCTATGGGTTCGTTCTCACACGCTATGAACAAAGGGAGAATCAAAAGCAGGAAACAATAAAATGAGATTTTCATGGGCTTGGGTAATAAGGGTTGTTTCTTTATAGTCTGACGAACGTGCAAAGGTTGCGTGCCACAATGAAATTTTATTTATCTTCCTATACAAATCCTCTGGTTATGAAGAGATCAATTTGCTCATTTTTGCTTATGCTGGGATGCTTCGCATCGAGCGATGCCCAAGATGATGGGGCAAAAAGCCTGGCTTTCCGATCCTTTCCATAGGCCCATTGGGAATATATGCTGGCAGCAATACCGGATTTTCCTTTGACGCCGATGTGAGCCTTGGTTACGACAAGAACATATTTTCCCTACAGGGGAGTGCGGGTTCAGAAGCCAATGTTCTTCAGCACAATGATAATTATACTGAATTGAACTTGCTATATGGGAGGAGTCTGTTGGAAAATGAAGCCATGCGGATTGAATTTTTTGTGGGGGCCGGTTATTTTCACTTTAATACATTTAAAAGATATGAAGATGGCTCCCGTGGAGAGGTATCATTTAACACTGTTGGATTTACTTTGGGAGGCAAGCTGCTGTTCGAGCTTGGCCCTCGATATAGTATGGGAATGCGGTTAGGGGCAAACATAAACGCCGAAAATACCCTGGCGACCATTGGATTGTTGCTGCAATGGAACGGTAGACGGTAGGGCAGAGGCGAGATTTGAGACCTAAGGTTTTAGATGTGTTGACATTTTTCCCAAAAAAAGCCCCCAAAACATGAATAATCAAGTTTGGGGGCGTGTGCCAAATCCTGCTAGACACGATCAAGAAATCTGGATCTGTTTTGGCGGCTGTTTTTTGGCCTCTTCTTTTTTTGGAAGGGTGAGTTTCAGTACCCCGTCTTGATATTTTGCCTTAATCTTTTCTCCTTCCACTGTTTCCGGAAGGGTGAAACTTCTGGTGAAGGAAGTGTAGCTAAATTCGCGACGGCTGATTTTCTTGCCCTCCTTTTCTTCGTTTTCCTCCTTGTGCTCTCCGGAAATTGTTAGCAGATTGTTCTCGAGGTTGATATTGAAATCTTCTTTTTTCAACCCTGGAGCAGCGACTTCCACTTCAAAGTTTTCATCGTCCTCTGAAATGTTTACCGCGGGCAGGTTGGCTCCGCGAAGATTTCCATTGTGGTAATCGCGCGAGAAAAAATCATCAAAAAAATTGGAGAAGGAAGGAAAATTTTCATCTTGGTTTTTCCATCTTACGAGTGACATGTTTCTTCGGTTTTAAAAAGGTTAAACAACTATTTTTTCACCCTTAAAATTAGCAAAAGTTCAGATATATGTCAAGCGATTCAGGGAGAATAGTATTTGATTAACAGTGCTTTACCTAACCGTTAAGATAAAAAAAGCCCCGCGCGAGGCGGGGCTGTGATAAAGAAAGTTAATCTCTCTTTCTATCTCTGTCTCTATCGCGACTGTCCCTATCGCGGTTGCGGTTGTCGCGTCCACGGTCGTCACGGTTACGATTGTCCCGATTTCCTCCGCTGCGATTGTTGTCGCGAGGGGCACGCTCTTTAAAGCCTTCGGGTTTTGGCAACAATACCTTTCGCGATACGCGTTCCTTTTTGGTACGTGGATCGATTCCCATATACTTCACGTCAAACACATCGCCCATGTGGACCACGTCGCTCACGTTTTCGGTACGTTCCCATGCCAGTTCAGATACGTGCAAGAGAATTTCGTTTCCGGCAGCGTCTGTATATTCAACCACTGCTCCAAAATCGAGCATCTTGATTACCCTAACTTCGTAAACGCTTCCTACTTCCGGTTTAAAAGTAAGGGAATCGATTTTGGCCAGTACGGCATCGATACCTTCCTGGCTGGTTCCCAAAATTTCAACAATACCCTCTTCGGTTACCGGATCTTCGTTGATAACGATAGTAGTCTTGGTCGCTTTTTGAAGCTCTTGTATAACTTTTCCGCCCGGTCCAATCAAGCCGCCAATATATTCGTTGGGGATGGTAACGGTAACCATTTTTGGGGCGTGTGGTTTTACATCGGCATTTGGTTGCGCAATGGTGTCGGTCAATTTTTCCAAAATGTGCAATCTTCCTGCGGAAGCCTGTTTAAGGGCTTTCACGAGAATTTCATACGAAAGTCCCTTTACCTTGATGTCCATTTGGCAAGCGGTAATCCCATCTTTGGTACCGGTTACTTTAAAGTCCATGTCCCCAAGATGATCCTCGTCGCCAAGAATATCGGAAAGAACCGCATATTTTCCAGATTCCCCATCGGAAATCAATCCCATGGCAATACCGGAAACCGGTTTTTTTATTTTTACTCCCGCATCCATCAAGGCCATGGTAGCTGCACAAACAGTAGCCATGGATGATGATCCGTTCGATTCCAATACTTCGGAAACCACTCTCACAGTATAAGGCCAGTCTTCCGGGATCATACTTTTGAGCGCACGTTGGGCCAGGTTTCCATGTCCTACTTCCCGTCTGGATGTGCCGCGGATGGGTCGAGCCTCTCCTGTGGAGAAAGGAGGGAAGTTATAATGCAAATAAAAGGTTTCTTCTCCCTCATAAGAAGGCATGTCAATTTGGTTGGCTTCTCTGGAAGTTCCCAGAGTAACGGTAGCAAGGGCTTGGGTTTCGCCTCGTGTAAACAGAGCCGATCCGTGGGTGGAAGGCAGATAATCCACCTCGCACCAGATAGGTCTTATTTCATCGGTTTTTCTTCCGTCCAAGCGCAAACCTTCATTAAGGGTAAGGTCGCGTACGGCAGCTTTTTCCGCAGCATTGTAATATTGCGAGATCAAGGCACCTTTTTCTTCCAATTCCTCTTCGGGGAAGGTGGCTTTCAATTCTTCCTTGATTGCGGCAAAGGCGTCGGTACGATCGTGTTTGGCAGATGCCGAGTGGGCCACTGCGTAAACTTTGTCATACACCATCTCGCGGATTTTCTTTTTCAGGTCTTCGTCTTCGGCAGCCGTTTCATATTCGCGCACTTCTTTGCGTCCCACGGCATCTGCCAATCTCATTTGGGCCTCGCACTGTTTTTTGATATGCTCATGCGCAAATTTGATGGCTTCCACCATTTCCTCTTCCGAAATTTCTTTCATTTCGCCTTCCACCATCATTACCGAATCCATGGAAGCACCTACTACCATATCGATATCCGATTCCTGCAACTGCGCTCGGGAAGGGTTGATGATAAACTGGCCGTTGATCCGTCCCACGCGGGCTTCGGAAATGGCACATTCAAATGGCAAGTCGGAAAGCTGAATAGCCGCAGATGCTGCCAATCCTGCCATGGCATCGGGCATTACATCTTCATCATGGCTCATCAATTGGATCATCACCTGTGTTTCGGCGTGATAATCTTTTGGGAACAAAGGTCGCAAAACGCGGTCTACCAATCGCATGGTCAATACTTCTCCGTCACTGGGTCTGGCTTCTCTTTTAAAGAAACCGCCAGGATATCGACCGGCAGCGGCAAATTTTTCGCGATAATCTACCGTTAGTGGCATAAAATCCACATCGCTCTGCTGATAGTTGGAAACCACCGTACACAGGAGCATACAATTTCCAGATCTCACTACCACAGAACCATGGGCCTGTTTGGCCAATTTTCCGGTTTCGATGGAGATTTCTCTGCCATCGCCAAGGTCAATGACCTCTTTAAATACTTTAGGAATCATGTGTTTTTCTTTAGTGCTCCACACCGTGGACATTGCCTAAGTGGGAGGACGTTATTTAATGGTCAACAGTCGATTTTCGACTGCAGTGTTGTTGTGTTGTGTGGTTGACCAATGAAAAACCTAGGGGCAGCTTTTCCGGGCGCGGCAAGATTTAATCAGTAACCGTTGCCGATGCCTCAAAAAAAAGAGAAGCGAAGACTTCCTGGGAAGGCCTCGCTCCACTTAAAATTTGTTACTTGCGTAAACCGAGTTCTTTAATGATGGCACGGTAGCGAAGGATGTCTTTTTTCATAAGATAATCCAGCAGGGCGCGTCTTTTACCTACCAAGCGAACCAAAGATCTTTCGGTATTGTAATCCTTGTGGTTTCGTTTAAGGTGTTCGGTTAAATGGGCGATGCGATGGGTAAACAGCGCGATCTGACCTTCTGCCGAGCCGGTGTCTGTCTTCGACTTTCCGTGTTTTTCAAAAATTTGTTCTTTTACTTCTTGTGATAAATACATGCCAATATTGTTAAAATGATTTTTATGTACTGACTATCATTTTGATAATCAAGGCTGCAAAAATACAAAATGGATTGTGATATTGGCCTGTTTTGAATAAAATTAATTTCAAATATATTGAATGGACGGGTTTTAGCGTTATCAAGAGATAACCCCTAAACCCTATGTTTATGAAAACCATCGCTTTTAAGTTATGCCTGCCCATTTTAATGTCGGGCTTTTTCTTGTTTACATCCTGTAATAAAGAGGAGGAAACGCCAACCCAGAAAGTTGATTTTTCCTCAGACAGCTCCATGAGGGCTACCAGAACAGACAACGTGGCCGAAGGTTCCTTTTATATTGTGGAACAGGCGTTTGTGGAGAATGAAGTGGCGGGGCGCGGTGTTACCCGGGTTTCCCTGTTCCCCAGTTGTACCGAAATTACGGTGGGAATGCAAGGAAATGTAATAACCTTATTGCTGGACTTTGGCGAAATGTGCACCCTCAACAACGGAAATGTGGTTTCGGGAAGCATCTTGTTGGAATATGGCCCCTTGGTCGCTGGCACCTACACCGTGAATTATACTTTTCAGAATTTTGTTTTTAACGGCAATGGAGTAAGCGGTGGCGGCAGTGTTTTATACGAAATTGCCAACCGCGATGGCAATCCGCAATCTACGGTTACCGAGAGTATTACGGTGAGCTTTCCCAACACATCGGTCACCGGAACCCGCGACGGCGTCCGTATTTCCGAATGGGTGGAAGGCGTAGGATCGGGCACTTGGATGGACAATGTTTATCACGTAACCGGGAATTGGCAAACGGTCTTTACCAATGGTTTTGAACGCAGCGGAGAAGTAACCCAGGCTTTGGTGTACAAGACCTCCTGTCCCTACGTGGTTGCGGGCAAGCTCGAGGTTTCCCAAGACGGGTTAACCGCAGTGATTGATTTTGGCAATGGCGAATGTGACAATCAGGCCGTATTTATTTACAATGGTCAGGAATATCCTTTTACCATGGAGTAATGTTGTGACAACCAATAAAAAAGGCTGCCCGGGGCAGCCTTTTTATTATGCACTCTTCACTCGGAGCGCGCGGTTCAAAACCAAATCGAGGTATAGGTTTACCTTCTTTTTAAGATCGCGACGATGGGTGATGAAATCCAGAAATCCGTGCTCGAGCAAAAACTCGGCCGTCTGGAAACCTTCCGGAAGTTCTTTTCCGGTGGTATCGCGAACCACCCTTGGCCCTGCAAAACCTATCAAGGCGCCCGGTTCGCTGATGTTGATGTCGCCCAACATGGCAAAGGAAGCCGTGGTGCCTCCCGTAGTGGGATCGGTACATAGGGAAATGTAGGGAATTCCCGCCTCGCTTAACTGTGCCAGTTTTACACTTGTTTTGGCAAGCTGCATTAAAGACAGGGCCGCCTCCATCATTCTGGCACCCCCACTTTTTGAAATTATCATCAAAGGAATTTTTTTCTTGAGCGAATAATCGGCTGCTCGTACTATTTTTTCGCCTACAACACTTCCCATCGATCCTCCGATAAAACTGAAATCCATGCAGGCCACTACCAAATCCTGCCCCATCGATTTCCCAACGGCGGTTCTAATGGCGTCTTTCAGTCCTGTTTTCTCTTCGGCCTCTTCCAAACGGTCGGTATATTTCTTTTTGTCTACAAAGCCCAACGTGTCGCGGGAGGAAAGGTTTTTGTCCAGTTCTTTGAATTTGTTGTTGTCAAAGAGTATCTCAAAATATTCCTTGCTGCCTATTCGCACGTGGTAGCCGTCTTCGGGACTCACATAGTAGTTTCTTTCCAATTCCTCGCTATCGACAATCTTTCCCGTAGGCGATTTGTACCAAAGACCTTTCGGCACATCTTTTTTTTCTTCGGTAGGAGTTTGAATTCCTTTTTTTGTTCTTTTAAACCAAGGCATAGTTTTAATTTATGGATTTCTGGAATCTGGTTTCTATCTTTTCGTTAAAGGGTATTGACATTGTTGAGGTCTTCAAATGCCTGTTTCAGCCTTTTCTTAAACGTCAACTCTCCTTCGCGCAGCCATTTTCGCGGATCGTAATATTTTTTGTTGGGCACATCGGGACCATCGGGATTTCCTATTTGTGATTTTAGATAATCCACGTGTTTGCCCATATAATCGCGTACCCCCTCGGTAAAGGCATATTGAAGATCGGTGTCTATGTTCATCTTTACCACTCCGTACCCTATGGCTTCCCTAATTTCCTCAAGGGAAGAGCCGCTGCCGCCGTGGAAAACAAAATCTATGGGATTAGGTCCTGTATTGAACTTTTTTTGCACATACTCCTGGGAGTTTTTGAGGATTACGGGCTGCAGTTTTACATTTCCCGGTCTATACACCCCGTGCACATTGCCAAAGGCTGCGGCTATGGTAAATTGGTCGCTGATCTTTAACAGTTCTTCATAGGCATGGGCCACTTCCTTAGGCTGGGTATAGAGGCGGGAAGAATCTACGTTGGTGTTGTCCACCCCATCTTCTTCGCCACCGGTAATGCCCAATTCTATTTCCAGGGTCATCCCCATTTTGCTCATACGCTCCAGATATCGTTTTGAGATTTCGATATTCTCTTCCAAATCTTCTTCGGAAAGATCGAGCATATGCGAGCTGTATAGGGGTTTTCCCGTTTCCTTATAAAATTTTTCGCCTGCATCCAGCAATCCATCTATCCAAGGCAAAAGGTTTTTGGCGCAGTGGTCTGTGTGAAGGATCACCGTGGCCCCATATTCCTTGGCCAGTTGGTGAATGTGCTTAGCCCCGGCAATTCCACCGGCAATGGCAGCTTTTTGGTCTGTGTTGTCCAGTCCTTTTCCGGCGTTAAAATGGGCACCTCCGTTTGAGAATTGAATGATTACCGGAGAGTTGAGCTCGGCGGCGGTTTCAAGAACGGCATTGATACTGCTGGAGCCCACCACGTTTACCGCCGGTAGGGCAAAGCCCTTTTTCTTGGCGTATTGATGGATTTGTTGAACTTCCTTTCCCGTTGCTACTCCGGGCTTTATTCCATGGTCCATAATATATTGGGATATGTGGGTTATCTAATAAAATGCTTTATGCCCCCTCTGCTTTCAAACAAACTGACATAAAGGGATTGACTAGCAAAAATAACAAATATTAATGGTTTAAAACGGATAGTTGATCCCTATGTTATAAACGGCTTTTCGGAACCCAAAATTGGAGAACCAGCGTTCGCCCACAGGTTCAGCAGGATCGTGGGTTTTAAAACCTACATCCAAGCGGAAGACAAAGAAACCAAAATCATAACGCAGTCCAAGCCCCGTGGCCAGTCCCAATTCCTTTAGATCGCCCAGGCCGTTGAACACGGCGTCGTCTTCCTTAATATTGTCCATCACATTCCAAATATTGCCTGCGTCGGCAAACACTGCGCCTTTAAAAGCACCCAAGATGGTAAATCGGTATTCGGCATTGAGCGCAATCTTGAAATTGGCTTCATTGAATTCGTCTTTGCTCCCGCTACTTCCCGGGCCCAGACCGTATGGCCGCCATCCGCGATTGTCATTGGCGCCTCCGGCAAAATAACTACGTGTAAACGGAATACTGTTGCTATTGCCATACGGAATGGCAATGCCCGCAAACGCGCGAACGGCGAGCACGTTTTTGTCCCTGAATTCCCAGTGCTTTATATAGCCAGCTTCCCCTTTTACATATTGCGAATAGACCACGTTCAAAACCTCGTAATTCCCCTGATTGGTTTTTTGCACCCCCGCCAAACTGGCAATCCCCGAGAGAAGGTTTCCCGCACTTTCCAATTTAAAACGGGTTCGCGAAAAGTTGTTGTCTTTTATGTTTTCCCTGGTATCGCGAATTTGTGTAATGCTGGTGGCAAAAATCAAATTGTCCTCGGTAAGCCTTTTTCGCCGTTCCTCAATGTTGTCCACACTTTCATAAGCGTTGGCATTTTGATAAATGGGGGTGATATTGCCATTGAGTACATCAGACACAAATCCGGTGGTGCCTTGTGGAATGTTCAGCACCAATTCGTTGTTGTCGTTATAGGTGTAGTAAGCGGGATCAATGCTGCCAGGGTCGGCAAATTCCGTTTCTTGGGCAATGTCGTTCAACTGGTTGAAACTGTTTCGGTACACATTGAAGTAGTTTTGCGGGTTTAAGTTTTTTACATACTGCAGGTTGAGTAGGTCCAGTTGATAGTTCATTATTTTAGACGGTTTCCAGTTATAGCTGAAAAAACCATTGATGCTCTGCCGGTCCAAGCCAATGTTGTTTTGGGCACTGGCGCCTACGCTTAAGGAGGTAGTGGGCGACATGTATTTGGGAATGAGCTTTTGGGTGTCAATAGGAAAAATAATCCTGGGGAAGGTGAGTTTGGCGTCGCCCCCAATTTCCGAAATGTTGAAAAAACGGCTGCTGTTGTCTGCCGCATCCTTGGAAGAGCCCACGCTTCCCCGGCCCGAAATCTGAAAAATCTCGGCGCCCCGAAAGATATTTCTGAAAATCATGTTGCCGCTAAAACTTATTCCAAATTGCTGAATGGTGGAAGTGAAAGCATCAAAGTCGGCTCCCAAGGTAAAGCGGTCGCGCGGGGAAAGCAGAATATTTGCGTTGAGATAATTGTCTGTGGTGTCGGCCGGCACTTCCACATAACTGATGTTGGGATATTTGAAAATCCTCAGATCGTTTAGCTGGTTATAGGTAAGATTTCGGTCGATGTCCTTAAATATGGAGCCGGGAAGTATGGAAATGGCATCGGTAATGGCCTTTGGCCGATAGCGCATCTTGCCATAGCTAAAGATTTTATACCCGTTGAAACTAATGGAATCCTGAAAGTTTTTGTTGCGGTTTTCAAAGGTGTAATCGGTGACCACGCGCACTTCCTTCACCTTGTGTACCTGAAAGGGAACGGTGTAGGTACTGTCGTCGGTGGTTATTTTTCTGTCGGGAATAATATAGGTAATGTTTGCCTTGTGGCCTGTATTGACGGTATCTGCTTCAAAACCCACATAATCCTGGTCAAAATAATACAATCCCGAATTTCTCAGTTGAATGGTGAGCCTGTCGCGCTCGTTGACAAAATTTGCGGCAGAATATTGTTCGCCGGGTTTGATAAACGTTTTGGATTTCGATTTCTGAAAGACCGAATCCACAACGGGGGAGCTTATTTTTTCCAGTATGGTGTCTCCGATAAAATACGGTTGGTGGGTCTTGACCGAATAGACCATGGAAGCGCGCTTGGGCTTTTTATCGGGAATTATTTCGTGGTCCACTTCGGCGTTGAAATATCCATAACTGGCGTACCATCTGTGCAGGCGTTCCTCTGATTTTTCAATTTTCCCCTTACTGATGATTACCGGCGCATCGCCCGATTTTTTCAGCCAACTGTTAAAGCCCACGTACATGCTGTCCAAACCGGCCACTTGTTTTCGCGAAAGCCATTTGGCCAGCCGTTCCTCCCGTTTCGGCTTTTTGTGCAGCCATCGGTAATAGGTGCTGTCGGGCTGCGGATCTGCCAAATTGTAGATATGCAGCCCCAGCGGCAGACCGATCAAGGGAATGGTGGGATTGGGTTTTTGGGCCAGTTGACTGTACACCCCGGCATCCTTGATCTTGGTGCTGTCCACCAAAATGGTATTGTCTGTAAGAAGGTATTTGTCCTCTGGCACACGCTTTACGGCATTACAAGAAAAAAACAGCACCAGAAATACTGTAAATATTGATATTTTTGCCAGGCCGTACCTCAAATGCGAATGCGTTTTAAAAGTTCAAAAATACTATAATTTGATAAGCCACAACCAAACAAAATTAATAACGGGCCTAAAGCAAAAAAAGTACCGTGATAAGTACAGACTGTTTGTGGCCGAAGGGCCCAAGGTAATCGCCGAACTCTTGGGCGAAGGGATGAAATTGAAACATCTGTACGCCTTGGAAGACGCAGAAATGGCTTTGGGAAAAACCCAGCGCGTTACCCCTGCGGAACTCAAAAAAATCAGTTTTCTCCGTACGCCAAATTCTGCTCTGGCTATTTTCGAGATTCCAGAGCCCAAACCTCATTTTGAATCGGGTCTTATCGTGGCCGTTGACGCTCTCCGCGATCCGGGAAACATGGGCACCATCATCAGGTTATGCGATTGGTTTGGGGTGTCGCAGCTCGTGTGCTCCCAGGACAGTGTAGATTGTTACAATCCAAAGGTGGTCCAGGCGAGTATGGGGTCGCTGGCCCGGGTACAGGTGCATTATCTTCCCCTTTCGGTATTCTTAAAAGGTTCCCGGCTTCCTATTTACGGCGGGTTTATGGACGGCCGCAGTATTTATTCCGAAGCCTTGCCTTTGGATGCCATTTTAGTCATGGGCAATGAGGCCAATGGCATTTCAGAAGAAATAGCTGAACTCATTTCGCATAGGGTGAGCATTCCCCGTTATGGAAGAATGCAGAAAACCGAAAGCTTGAATGTAGCCACGGCAACGGCCATACTGCTGAGTGAATTCCGCCGGTCTATTGAAAAGTGAAGTTGATAAAAATTCCCCGGGTGGAAAGTTGATCGATATTGCCGGTCCAAGGGCTGTTGGGATTGTCGTCCGGTACCAATTCATCGCTGAGGGCAAACACACCGCGAATAGAGGGGGTGAATTTAAAAAAGTATAGGTAAAAATCTATTCCGAAGCCAAGTTCGTAATATTGGGTGCTGTTGGTCATCCGGAATTTTCCCTGCTCGTTGTCATCGGGATTGTTTTGGTTGCTGGAAAGGTTGATGGAGGTGGAAACCCCTCCCACAATAAAGGGTTTGATGTTGTTCAACCGTTTTGTGGAAACCTTAAGTAGCAGCGGAATGTGGATATAAGTGGATTTTACCTCCCTAAGGTAATCCTTTTTTTCCGCAAAGCCCGGAAAGGTAAGGTCGCGCTGGGTGAAGTAAAGGCCGGGTTCCAAACGCAGGTTCATATATTCGTTGAGGCGCATATCGCCAATAAGCCCCACGTTAAAACCTGTAGAGGGGGCTACGAGAATGTCGGTATTGTCATCGGCATATTGTTCTCTGTAGTCTATTTTAAAATCGTAGCTGTTAAAGCCCAGAAAATAGCCCCACGTAAGAAATTGTTTGTCAAAATTCTCCAGGTTTGCCAGCCGTTCATGGTTAAAAAACCACTGTGCCTGCACACTGTTTGCAGCCAAAAGTAAGGTGAGCAAAAAAAGAAGTTTTTTCATAAAATTATTTGGTAGCGCTATAGATTGTGGCCACGCCAAGGGTCTGTGGCATGTTTTTCACTTCCTTAAACCCAATTTGGCGCAAAATATTGTTTAGGTTCTCCCCAAAAGGAAAAGCGTTGGCACTTTCACTCAGGTATTGATAGGCGACCTTATCCTTGCTGAACAAGCGGCCCAGAAGGGGGAGGATATGCTTGGAATAAAGATTGTACCCTTGTTTAAAAGGAAATTTGGTGGGGACCGAAGTTTCAAGGATCACGAAGATGCCACCAGGTTTTAGCACCCGCAGGATTTCGGCCAATCCTTTTTCCAGATTTTCAAAATTGCGGATCCCGAAAGAAACGGTAATGGCATCAAAACTATGGTCTGCAAAGGGCAGGGCTTCGGAATCGCCTTGCACGAATTCCACATGGTTGGCAAGGTCGGTTTGCGCCACTTTTTTTCGTGCCACCGATAGCATGCCTTCAGAAAGATCCAGGCCAACAATTTTTTTCGACTTGGTGGCCTTGGCAAATTGGATGGCAAGGTCTCCGGTGCCCGTGGCGATATCCAAAATTGAATCCGGTTTCTTTTCAGCCACCATTGCGATTACTTTTTTTCGCCACGACACGTCGGTGCCCATGGAAATTACGCGGTTCATGCCGTCGTAATTTTCAGAAATGGTATCAAACATCTGTTCTACCTGTTTCTTTTTTCCTTCGGCGGAATCTTTATAGGGGGTGACTTTCTTTTCCATAAATTTTGCCTGCAAAACTACATAAATTTTACAAGGTCGAGGTTTATTTTAATGAGATTCAGCATTGAAAAGCGAGGCTGCTGTCCTGAAAAAATTTCATTTCCACAAATGTTCGAAAGGGGAAATTGTAAATCAATGGGTGTAAATTATATATCTTTGCCCCACGGTATCTGCCGGGGCATTTTTCTGAACGGTCCCCGGCCTAAAAAAACCAAAAGCAAATCAATGAAAATTATCATTGCCGGGGCGGGGGAAGTAGGATTTCATCTTGCCAAATTACTGTCCTTTGAATCGCAAAACATCACCTTAATAGATACTAACAGGGAGGCCTTGGCCCATGCCGAAACACATTTGGACATTCGGGTTGTAAGGGGCGATGCTACCTCCATTTCGGTATTAAAAGATTCCAGGGTAAGCGAAACCGATTTGGTTATCGCCGTTACCTCCAGCGAAACCACCAACATTACCGCTTGTGTACTCGCCAAACAACTGGGGGCCAAGCGCACCATTGCCCGTATCTCAAATACCGAGTTTATCGACGGCAAGGACGAGGTGGGCTTCAAAAAATTTGGAATCGACGAACTCATCTCTCCCGAGGCGCTGGCTTCCACGGAAATTGAGCAACTGCTCAACCAATCGGCCTTTAACGATACCTATGAATATGAAAATGGGGCGTTGGCCATGATTGGCCTTACCCTGTCCAAAACCTCCTCGTTTGTCGATAAATCGGTAAAGGAAGTGGCCCGGTTATATCCCGATTTAAAATACGTGCCCTTGGCCATGAAACGCTTTGGTACGCAAATAACCATAATCCCTCGCGGAGATACCGTATTTAAAGAGGGCGACCAGGTTTATTTCACCACGGTTCCCAACGGCGTGGACCAGATTGTTCGGCTTACGGGCAAGCGACGACAGGAAATTAAAAATGTAATGATCCTGGGCGGAAGCAAGATTGGCTATAAAACGGCCAAGGATTTGTGCAAGAGCAATTTTAATGTAAAACTTATAGAAACCCGCAAGGACAAAGCTTTTGAAATTGCCGATGATATTCCCGATTGCCTGGTCATAAACGGCGATGGCCGCAATGTCGATCTGTTGCAGGAGGAATCCATAGACGATATGGATGCGTTTATTTCGGTAACCGGAAACAGCGAAACCAATATTATGTCTTGTTTGGTGGCAAAGTCTAAAGGGGTGAAAAAAGCGATTGCCTTGGTGGAAAATATGGACTACTTTCAGCTTTCCCATTCCATAGGAATTGATACCCTTATCAACAAAAAACTGCTCGCGGCCAACAATATCTTCAGATATGTACGGAAAGGGGAAGTGGTGGCCGTTACCAAATTGAACAATATGAATGCTGAACTTTTGGAATTCCTGGTATCTCCCAGTGCCAAGGTATGCAACCGGAAAATCAAGGATCTGGATTTTCCAAGCACTGCCATCATCGGCGGGGTGGTTCGCGACAAAAAAGGCATTATTGCCCTGGGCGATTTTCAAATTCAGGCTGGCGATAGGGTAGTGGTGTGCTGTTTGCCGCAGTCTATCAGTAAAGTGGAAAAACTGTTTACATAGAATGACAACCCTTTCCCGTATAAATTACAAAATCATTTTGCATTTAATGGGGCTTTTGCTCATGGTAAACGGCGGGTTTATGCTGTTTTCGGCCATTGTGAGCTGGTACTATGCCGACGGAGCCCTGGAGGGAATCCTTACCGCAAGTGGCGTTGCCCTGCTTTTGGGCGGAGCAATAATGTGGATAACAAAAAACCACCACAAAGAAATCCAAAAACGCGAAGGCTATATAATCGTCGCCTTTGGCTGGATTTTTATGGCCTTGATAGGGACCCTTCCTTATATTTTCACAAACACAATCCCACATTTTACCGATGCTTTCTTTGAAACCATGAGCGGATATACCACCACGGGTGCTTCCATCCTGTCAGACATTGAGGCCATGCCCAAGGGAATTCTGTTCTGGAGGAGTATTACCCATTGGATTGGCGGAATGGGAATCATTGTACTTGCCATTGCCATTCTTCCGCTTTTGGGAATAGGGGGAATGCAGCTTTTTGCGGCAGAGGCCCCTGGCCCGGGCGGCGATAAACTGCATCCGCGCATAACGGATACGGCAAAACGGTTATGGCTCATCTATGTGGGCTATACCTTGGCGGAAACCCTCCTGCTGAAATTGGCCGGAATGAATTTGTTTGATGCCGTAAATCATTCCCTTGCCACCTTGAGTACGGGAGGCTTCTCCACCAAAAATGCCAGCTTGGCCTATTGGAACGATCAGCCGTTGATTCAATATATTGTGATTCTATTTATGTTTTTGGCGGGCAGCAATTTTGTGCTGAGCTATTTTGCCTTTAAACGAAAGTTTCAAAAGATTTTTCGCGACGAGGAATTTCGGCTGTACTCCGTATTTGTGGTTGGTTTGAGTGCGGTAGCGGCCTTACTCATCTATTTTAGGGCCGATCTTGCTTTCTCCAGCATCACTCATCCCATGGTTTGGGGTCCTTTTGAAAGTGCCGTGCGCCATGCGTTTTTCCAAGTGATTTCCGTAATTACCACTACCGGGTTTGTCAGTGCCGATTATACGGTATGGACGCCTTTTCTCACCATCTTTTTCTTTGGAATTATGTTTTTGGGAGGATGTGCGGGATCTACTTCGGGAGGAATAAAAATTATGCGGCATCTTATTATGATAAAAAACGGAATGTTGGAGTTTAAGAGAACCCTCCATCCACATGCTATCCTGCCAGTTCGCTACAACAGCAAGGCCGTGCCACAACCAATTGTGTTTAATATCCTTGGTTTTTTTATCCTCTACATGCTGTCGTTTATAGTGGGAACTCTTGTATTTTCATGGCTTGGCTTGGATTTTAGTACGGCCTTGGGAGGTGCGGCCTCCACTTTAGGAAATATTGGCCCGGCCCTGGGAAACCTGGGGCCGGTGGATAATTACGGAGCCTTGCCCGATGCGGCAAAGTGGTGGGCAAGCTTCTTAATGCTGATTGGCCGTTTGGAATTGTTTACGGTATTGATTCTTCTCACTCCCTTTTTCTGGAGAAATAGATAATCACAATTATCTCTATTGCCGAAAATTTTTATTCCCGGAGAAAATAGAATAGCTCACACAACAAAAGGTTGCCCGTTTTTATTATTTGGAGGCCGATTTCCTTTTTGAGAATACTCCCTTTAATGAACCCCAAAAAGAGGAGTCGTTTTTCTCGGTTTCTTGCGCTTGCGAATCGAAGTCGTGTGCCCGTAAAAAATCGCTGTGCGATTTGTCGTCGGCATACCGTCGCCTCTCCCGATTGAGATTGTCCAAATCCTGTTGGTTTTCTTCCACAATGGATTTAAACAGTGGCAGCAATCGCTCGTTTAAGGTGTTGATAGGCTCCTTCAGAAAAAATCCCGAAGCCCCTTTCTCCAGTAACCGTTCCCGATCCTCTTCGTTTTTTAAATGGGCAGTAATTACCACCACGGGAATTTTTTTGTTGTAGTTTTTGGCAATCCTAATAACGTCAAAGGCATCCATGCCAACCAGATTAAAATCGGTAATGAGAATATCGGGAATATAGGTCTTAAGGGCATTGATCAAGCTCAATTCCGTATCGACAAAACGTATTTCCGGATGTTCACAAATCTTTTTCAATTGCCGTTGAAGCAAAAAAGAATCAGACACAAGGTCTTCCACCAGAAGAAAATTCAAACTTGAGGGTAATTCCATGAGCGGTTAGGGTTTTTCTTTTTTTTCGAGCAAATACCTTCCGCGGCCGGGTGCCGAGACAATCCCGTGAACAAACCAACAACATCTGTAAGTTTTTCAGGGTAAGGTCTATTTAGGAACCACTTTTTTATAAGTAATGGGTGTGGGCAGTAAGTACTATTGGCTCGTAATTAGGTTTTTTAATTGGTTTTCGAAATTATATCTTTTTCATTTGGTTGCTTAACGCAATAAGACATAAATTTAACACTTTATTCCTATTGTTCCAATTGTCTATGAAAAGAATACGCAAAATTGGGCTGACCAATTTCATTTTCCTTATCGCCTCGTTGATCTTGGTTATCATTTTAATTGCCTTTTCCTTCACCAAAAATGCCGCCTCCGCTAAGGAAATTGCCCATAGTTGGGAAGTTAAAAACGACATAAGGCGCATTTCTTCTTCCATATCTACCATGGAAAGCCAAAAACTGGCCTATATCTACACCCGTCAAATAAAATATAAGCACGCTTTTATGGCTTCCTACGCCGAATATGATTCCTTGATGGAAGTGTTGGGAACGTTGGTGGACGACAACCAGGCGCAGGTGGAAAGGCTTCAAAATGTAAGTGAGATAGTGGATCGGAATTTTTCTGAATTTAGCGAAGCCTTAATGGATGATGCCACCTCAAAACTTGCATCTGTGGAAGAGGGAAAAACCGAAATGCTCTACGCGCGGGAGATCCATGTGCAACTTGATGAAATGTTGCGGGAGGAAAACAGGCTTTTGGACGAGCGGAATAACAGTTATGATATCTGGACCTTTTTTATCATTGTGGGAATAATAACGGCAACGGTAATTGTTATTTTCAGTCTTTACCGCCTTATCAAAAAAGTCAGGCCCTTGGTTGAGGAATTGCTGGAAACACAAGAGAACCTGGTGGCGGCAAACCAAAACCTGAACCAGACCCTGGAAAAATTACACAAATCAAACTTGGAAAAGGAAAAAGAGATCACTGCCCGGGAACAGGCAATGCGCGAAACGGAAAAGCTCAATGAAGTGTTGAGCGCCAAAAATCAGCAACTGGATCATTTTGCGTATGTGGCCTCGCACGATCTGCAGGAACCCCTGCGCACGGTATCAAACTATCTGGAAATTTTTCAGGAGGATTTTCCCGAGCGATTGGAAGGAGAGGCTACCATGTATTTTGATTTTATAAATAGCGCCGTAGACAGAATGCGCAACCTTATCAGCGGACTTCTTTCTTTTTCGCGATTGGGCACCAGTGGAGAAGTGGAACAGATAGACCTCAACGAGACGATACAAAAGATACGGGAAGATTTTTCCGCAGTGATCGAGGAACGCGACATCACCATAGAATCTGATGTGCTTCCAACCATAGAAGGTTATCGGATTGAGATTAAACAACTGTTTCAGAACCTGATTTCCAATGCCATTAAATTTACCGATTCCCAGGTGGCCCCGCATATTAGGATCACCTTTGAAGAGACAGGGAATTATTTCAATTTTCACATCCAGGACAATGGGATTGGCATACCGGACAAGGATTTTGCCAAAATATTCGACATGTTCAGCAGGCTGCACAGCACCAAGGATTATGAAGGGCAGGGTATTGGTTTGGCGTTCTGCAAGAAAATTGTAGAACTTCACCATGGAAATATCTGGGTTTCCTCGCAACAGGGCAAGGGAAGCACCATCCATTTTACCATTAGAAAATAAAAATTGTATTTTTGGTCGGAAAAAATTATTTCGGAGAATTTAAATAAACAATGAGATGAAAAGAAAGCTGAAAAATGTTCTATTGATAGACGATTCCGAAAGCGATAATTTTTATCATGCCCGAAAAATCAGAAAAATGGGCATAACTGACAATATCCACATGTGCTACAGTGGACAGGAAGCCTTGGATTATCTGCGTAGCGAACTGGAAGGAGTGCATCCGCAGCCAACCTTGATTTTCTTGGATATCAACATGCCGGGGATGAACGGATGGGAATTTCTGGAGGAATACGAAAAGCTGGAAGTGGCCCAACAGGGGGAGGTAGTGCTCACGATGCTCAGCAACTCCATCGACACCCGCGATCAACAGAAAGCGGGTAAATACAGCTCGGTACGAGGGTATTACAGCAAGCCGCTGAGCGAGGAGTATCTCCAGGATATCCTGCAAATGCATTTTGCCGAGTATCTATAGGGTTTTTGACTATTAGACGATCTAATTCCCTGAAATAACTCGAGTGGTGACTCAGATAGGTCTTTCTCTTTTGCTGTTCTCTTAACTTTCGGGGTTAAATTTCCTTAATTTGTTATTGGCAATCGATTGGAGCCTCTATTTTGGAGGATTGATAAAACACCATCATGTATCGATTGCTTCAAATATTTCTGATTATTGCTGCCATTTCTGCCCTTTTTGGATTGATTGGCGTAAAAGGTATAAACACTGATGTTTACTTGCTTATAACCTTTGTTTTTATCATATTGTTTATATTTGGCCTCTTCATTTTGGTGTTGCGCCAAAAATAAATCTGATGAATTTACCTTATCTTTTTTCTCTATTCTCTATTTTATCCTCTTAAATTTTATATTTTTTGGAGTCACCTGAATTACTGAAACCCTGAATGAATGGGCCTTGTGGTATCAAGTTTGTTTAATGGGGCACAAGATCAGCTACATTTCCGTCTGGGGGTTTTGTATTTTGACAATAAATTTATGGGATTTTATTTCCAATTGCTGGGGCGAAAGATCGACAACAACGGCACGAAACTGAGCTGGTATCGTCCTACTAAAAACAGCCCTAGGCACCTACGACGAAAACGAGCAGTACACGGATCCTGCCATAGGAGTGATTTGTGCCGAATTGGAAAAATTCAATCCCATTCCCACTTTGCGAAGTGCTGGAATAACCAATTAAAATACGTCAAAATATAACTAAAGAAAAATATAGAACAAGTATTGTTGTTATCCTAGAAACTGATAACCTTTTGAAGTGATGTCTTTCCGAACGCACCAGTTTTAAAAGAGAATCGACTTCTTTTTTTGCTGGATCGGGCAAGATTTCCTGAGGGGGAATTTCATTGGTCTTTTTCCCTTCCTGGGCAATGCCAAGCGTGAGAAATAACGAAAACCAGAGACACAGAAGCAACGTTTTGTCCAAGGGGCGAGGGCGATGGTTAAGGACACTAAATGTAATAAAAAAATAAAGATATAAAAATTACGGGCAGGGGGGATTGTAATTTTTAATGGGTTAGATATTTAATCTTTTGTATTAAGAGCCAGATGTGTTTTTGGTGACGATGCATGATATTTCTATCGTCATCCACCATTGCTTTTATTTATCGGGCGAATTCTCCGTTTGGGCCTGAAACTCCTTGCGCTTTTTGTTGAGGAAAGAAATAATCTCCATGGTATTGCCCTTCATCACCTGCTGATAATTTTTATCCGATTCGCAAAAGAAGATAAAGGAATATACGCTGAATTTTCCCAGCCCCAAGGCATCGGTAAAATAAGTTTCCGGAAATTTTTCCAAAAGGGATTGGGTGGCCGTCATGGTCTCTTCCAGTTCTTGTCGTCTTTTCAGCATTTTTGTCCTGCCGGTGATCATGTTGAGCAAGGCATCCACCGGTCCAGAATTGGCGGCATAGAGCATGCGGTCGGTTTTGGTTAGCTGGGGCACATTGGCATTGGGCAATCCAAGAGAAGATGCGGTAATGGGTTCGGTTATAGGAATAAGGTTGACATCTGTGCCAAGATATCCCGAAAGGGCCCTTCGCAGGGTTACCGTGGCCAGTTCATTTCTGTTTTCGGAAAGGTGAATGGTGATGGCCTTGTCATTTAAATGCTCTTGGACGATTGCCAATTTGGTTGTTTTAATTTGAATGGAGGAAATAGCCAGCGTATCGCCCAAGCCCACTTCCAAGGAAAAGGCCCCTGCGCTGTCTGACACAACTCCTTTTCCCGAAGCGAGATTGAAAATGTTGACTCCCTCTATATCCAGGTCGTCCTGGGCAAGTACTTTCCCATTTATTAGTTGCCTTTGGCCATGGCCATGAAAGGCCGTAAAGCAAAGAAATAGGACAAACCAAGATTTAAGCATCAGCTTGGGATTGGGGTTTTTATAGGGTCATTTTGAAGACATCTCCCAAAAACTTTATCATTCTCGTTTTAGGGTGATTATCAAATTTTAACCGGACTGCTGTATTTTAATGTGAATTAAGATCAAAGTTCGTGGATCAGTTCGTTAAAGCTCTCCACATCTTCTTCCAGATTCATTTTTTTCTGAAGCACATATTTTTTTGACGCCACCTTCTGTTCGCTTATCCCCATCATGGAGGCAATCTCCTTGTCGGTAAGCTGAAGCTTGAGCATGGAGGCAAAGGCCAGATCGTTTTCCGATAAACTGGGATACATTTCAGCCAGAGTGCTCCCAAATTCAGGGTGGATGTCCATAAACTTGGTCTTGAAATACTTCCAATAGTTTTTTTGATTTAATATGTCGACAATCTTGGCGGCGAGATTGGACGAAATCTCCCCCTCACCGGCAGTTTTGATCAATGTTTTTATGTGGCTTTGCACATCGGCTATTTCCATTGACATGTCTACCAATTCCCGTTCTTTTATGGCAAGATTGTTCTCTTTTTCCTCACGCAGTTCGCGATCTAACTTTTGTTTCTCCTGTAATATTTCATTATGGGCCTGCAGGTTTTTTACCGCTTCTTTTTCAAACTTTAGTTTTTTTAGATGGATTCGGTAAATGGCAAAAATTGAAATGACCAACACGAACAGAACGGCCAATTCCAGAATGATAATATTTCGCTGTTTGTCGCTGTTTTCCTTTAACAGAGTGTTTTTTGCCTCCAGCGAAATGTTTTTCTCCCTTTGTATTTCATTTTGAAACGATTCTTCCAGTTCCTTTAGCTTAACCCTATCCACGGCCTCTCTTAGCGAATCCTTTAAAAAGTCTATCCTGTCAAAGGCCTGTAAGGATTTTTCATACAATTGGCTGTTGCGATATGTTTCCTTTGCCTCCTCCAGAAAATGGAGTTCCTCCTCCACATTGAGTTTGTTTTTAAAATTATCGGTAGCCTCTTTTACCTCCTCAATTACCTCAAGGCCCTTGGTATACCGTCCTTCTTGGTTCAAAAAATGAAGATAGGCCCTGCTGATTTCCAAAAACCGGGAGGAGCCCATTGCACGCAAGTAATGGTAAGCTTCAGTTAGAGCCTTTGACGCTTTTTTTGGTCTATTTGTGTTGTTGTACAGTACTCCCAACTTTCCTATAACCACAAACATATATTCTCTGTTGTTCATCTGTGCTAATCCTTTTCTGGCCTCATTTAGTCGATCTTCCCCTTCCTCTAATCGTCCCAGATGAATTAGACTTTCGGCATAGGCGGGTAAAGTAAGATAGTAACTAATATTTTTTTCTTCAGCAAATTTGGGTAGGGCCTGTTCAAATAAATCTGTGGCAAATTTATAATTGCCATTGTTAAAATAGGCATTTGCCAATTTCTGTTGGATGATGTGGAGCCTTGAATCTTTAGTGGCTTCAAAAATGGCAATGGACTTCTTTAAATATTCAATAGCTTTCTGTTTTTCCAACATATAACTGTAGTTGGAGGCCATTTCGCCATAGACAACCCCCTCTCCGGTGCGGTCGCCACTTTGATTGTAAAGGGTCATTGCGGAGTCTAAGGCCTCCAGAGATTTTTTGTATTCATTGTGAGTGCGATAATTTATAGCGAGGTTGGAAAATAGCTTTGCTCTGTGGAGAGGATATTGTCGTGTTAAAGAAATTCCCTTCTTAAAATAGAATTCGGAAGAATCATAGACTGCTGTCTGGTTGTACGAAATTCCCAAGTAACTATATACATGTGCCATCGTCGTGTCATCGAGCTGCCGGGAATATTTCAGCAATTCATTGAGATATATCTTTGCAGAATCAGGATTTTTAAAAAGGGTTTTTTTAATTCGGTCATTTAATCTTTCAACCTCTTCGCTTTGCGAAAACAATGAATTACAGCCAAATAGGAATATAGAGAGATAGAAGAGAAGCTTCATTTGCTATATTGATGAGGTTAAACTATATAACATTATACTGATCTTTTAGAAATTGCATGTAACTTAATTGGGACAGGGAGGTGAGTCCTTATAGGAATAAATAGACTTGGGTACTTTTCTCAAATTGTAGGAGGAGGCCATAACCTCCCCATACGCTCCACAAGATCTTATAGCTATTATATCCCCCCTTACAGTTGTAGGCAAAATCAAGGCTTTGCCGAAACAATCAGAAGATTCGCAAATGGGACCCACCACGTCATAAGGATTATTTGCAATTGCATCGGAAGTTAAATTCTCTATTTTATGCAAAGCCTGATATAGAGCGGGTCTTATTAATTCAGTCATGCCAGCATCTAGAATAATAAATTTAGTGTTGTTTCCATTTTTGACGTACAAGACTTTACTGATTAGAGTTCCACATTGGCCCACTATAGAACGTCCTAGCTCGAAATGTAATTCTTGTTGAGGTCTTAGCTCTAAGTGATCTTCAAAAATCTTAAAATAGGATTTAAAGTCTGGTATCAATTCAAGGTCCGGGTTGTCATAATTAATTCCTAATCCTCCACCCACATTTATATGGCTAAAAGAGATTCGATTGTCATAAAACCATTGTTGGATTTCATTTATACGTAAACACAGCCCTTTGAAATTTCCCAAATTGGTGATTTGGGAGCCAATATGAAAATGCAGTCCTATTAATTTAATATTTCGAAGAGTTTTCAGAGTATCCACAACGTATTCTAGCTCACTAGGGTTTATGCCAAATTTATTTTCTTCCAAGCCTGTTGAGATATAATGATGGGTATGAGCTGCCAAATTCGGATTTATTCGCAAGGCAATCGGGGCTATTTTATTCTTGCGGCGTGCCAACTCATTAATAACTTTCAATTCTGGAATCGATTCACAGTTAAAGCAAAAAATATCTTTTTCAAGACCGATATTTATTTCTTCATCTGATTTTCCCACACCAGCAAAAGCAATTTTTTCCGAGGGGAAACCTGTCTCTTTCGCTCTTGTTATTTCGTTACCACTAACACAATCAGCACCTAGACCATACAAACGGATGATATTTAGTATTTCCACATTGGAATTTGCTTTTAGAGCATAGTGTACGTTAAAATTGTATTTCTTGGATTCTTCTACTACAACATTTAAAGTATGATGCAATAAGGTCAAATCATAATAATAAAAAGGTGTTGGTATAGTTTTAAAACGTTTAATTTCCTCTGGACAGAACATAATCAGGACAAGGTAGAATTTAGTGCTGTTAGAGCTTCTATTTTATGAGAAGCTTTCACTAGAATTGAGATGTTATGGCTACTTCCACCATAGGATATCATTCGAATGGGAATATCGTTCAAGGCCTCAAAAATAATTGCTGCATATCCTTTGCTTTCAGCAATAAAATCACCCACCACACAAATTATAGTATGGTTTTTTTCTATTTCAACAGCCCCATATTTTTTTAAATCTTCGACGATATGTGATAGATTTTTGTCGTCGTCGATTGTTATAGACACTGCTACTTCCGAAGTGGTTATCATATCTATTGAGGTTTTATATATTTCAAAAATTTCGAACACCTTCCTCATAAAACCATAGGCTAAAAGCATTCTTCCACTTTTTATCTTTATTGCCGTTATTCCGTCCTTTGCAGCGATAGCTTTTATACCTGTATCATTCGTTTTACTCGTGATTAAAGTCCCCGGTGATTGGGGGTGCATTGTATCTTTCAAACGTACAGGTATATTGGCGATTTTGGCGGGATTGATACTTGCGGGATGAAGAATTTTTGCTCCAAAATAGGCAAGTTCTGCAGCTTCTTCAAAAGAGAGACTAGTTAAAGGTTTGGTATTGTCGATAATCCTTGGATCATTATTATGCATTCCATCAATATCTGTCCAAATTTGGATTTCTTTAGCTCGAACAGCCACAGCAACCAAGGAGGCTGTATAATCACTCCCCCCTCTCTTCAAATTATCGATTTCTCCAAAAGAATTCCTAGCGATGAATCCTTGTGTAACAAAAAGCGTATGTTTAAAATGGGTACTAAGCTCTCTTGATATATTTTCTTTGATATAAAAATAATCCGGCTCCCCATCCTTGTCGGTTCTCATAAAATTGAGTGCAGGAATTAGGGTTGATTTTATGTTATTTTCACAAAGAAAATAATAGAATAAAGCGGTAGAGATTAATTCTCCCTGAGCCAGAATGGTTTTTTCTTCGAAAGTTGAAAATAAATCATTTGCAAGAGATGTGATACTATGAAAATGCGATACTATTAACTCGCCGCCTTTTTCCTTGTAAATGGTTGATTCAAAAAGATTATTTACAACTTTTAAATATTTGCGTTTTAATTTAGTAATAATTTCATGAGCTATGGAAATTTTTCTCTCATAGAGGATTTGGGTTATTTTTACCAATTCGTCTGTGGTACCTGCCATTGCAGATAATACGACTATTTTGGGTTCTGGATTGTCTATCAACTTGGCTACCTCTTTCATTCTATTTGCGTTTCCCAGAGAGGTACCCCCAAATTTGATTACTATCATTCTCTTATATATAGATTTTTTAAGAATAGCAAATTCTTATATTGATTGATGTTAGATAGATTGGCAGGAAAGGTACAAATTAGGAAGCAGTAAGGAAATGGCTATTGCCATAAAAAAGTCTTTATCAATTATTGTCCTGTGCAGGAGTTTAGAGATTCAAAGAAAAAAACCGCCTCAAAATTTAAAATTGAGACGGTTTTTACATTCAAACAATGAAATATTAAACAATCTACTACACTTATCTTTGAACAATGATGAAATCTGATCTTCTGTTTTTGGCGTGTTCTTCCTCGGTGCAATTATCGCCACAGTCTACTACTGGTCGGTCTTCTCCAAAGCCCTGACCACTTATTCGGCTCGCATCGATGCCTTGAGAGATTACGTATTGTACTGTGGCTTTTGCGCGTTTATCAGAAAGATCGCGGTTGTAATCCGCAGAACCTCTATTGTCCGTATGGCCTTCGACCTTAATGACCATATTGGGGTACTTTTTCATAATTTGCACAAGTTTATCTAACTCCAAAGCGGCCTGAGGCTTTATGTTATATTTGTCAAAGTCAAACAAAATAGGATTAAGAACCACTCTATCTTCCACAATTATTTCCTCTATTGGTCTTAAATTAATTTCTACCTGAGGATTTTGTGAAGCTTTTGTATTGGTTATAGACGAGTTGGCCTCAAAATCGCTCTTGGCTGCCTGAAGCACAAATTTATTATTGCACTCTACCTGAAACTCCACTTTTCCGTTATTTCCGGTCATTTTCGAGCTAAGCTTGTTTTCATTGGCATCAAATAAGGTTACTTCAGCTCCAGATAAGGGCACCTTCGTATATTCGTTTCTTACGATGGCTTGGATTGTGGCCGAACATAACTCTTCAACCTTATATATGTTATCGATATTTCCATTTCTGTTGGAGGAAACGAAGCCTGTTTTCTTATGGTTGTAATACTTGAAAGCAAAATCATCGGAAGGACTGTTAATGGGACTTCCCATATTTTTTACTGTTCCAAAGGCGGCACCCTTTTTTTCTGTATAAAATACATCGAGTCCTCCTAGGCCTAGATGACCATTGCTGGAAAAATATAATGTGCCGTTCTCATCTATGGAGGGAAATACCTCCTTCGCTTCTGTATTAATATTTCCTCCCAAGTTTTCTGGTTCTCCAAAGGTACCGTCCTCATTAATGGCTACTTTATAAATATCTGAATCTCCGTTGCCTCCTGGCATGTCGGAAACAAAATATAGGGTTTTACCATCAGGACTTACAGCAGGATGACCTACGGAATATTCCGAATTGTTAAAGGGTACTTTTTGTATATCTTTCCACATACCGTCTATTAATGTGGCGTAATAAATATTCAGTTGATTAATCCCTTCATCGTCTTTATTATATTTTCCCCTGTAATAGTCGTTTCTGTCAAAATACATACGTTGGCCATCGGGGCTGAAGCTAACTATAGCCTCGTGATATTTAGTATTTACGTCTCCCTTCACAGGTTCTATTTCAGTAACGGTACCATTGGAATATCGAGCATTATATATATCGAGAAAGGCCTCTTTGGTCATACCGTGCTTTTTCTTGTTGCTGTTGCGGGACGACGCGAAATAAATCATACCGTCCAGAAGAGTACCCCCAAAATCGGTATATTCACTCGCCAATTCCTGTAATAAGTCTACCTTATACTTTTCTCCCGATTCCATTAGTTTTGGGATGTAGTTGGGGTTTTTCCGAAACTCCACTGCTCGGGAATCGGAGGGGGCCATGGAAGCAAACTTTTCCATCCATCGGTTTGATTCCTGTGGCTTTCCGTTCGTTTTTAAGGTTTGGGCATAGCTGTAAATTATCTCCGGGTCGTTGGTTTCCGCGGCGATTTTCGCGAAATAGGGTTCGGCCTTTTCGGTTTGGTTAATAAAATAATAGGAGTTTGCCAACTGCTTATAAACGTAATCGTCGGCCTTATCTTTTTCCACCAGTTTTTCGTATTCCTCTGCCGCTTTTATATATTCCAGGCGTTCAAAATACTGGTCGGCCTTCTTGGTATTTCTATTTTGGCCATTTGCAAAAAAAGTTCCCGCTAAGGCCAAAAATAATATTAGAGTTATTTTTTTCATGTTTTATTGGTCTTAAATATTATTAAAAGAATCGTGGCGAACGCAATACACGCTTGGTGAACAGGATATCAAAAGTCAAGATTATCTCATGCGAGGCATCTGTATAGGCATTTAAGTCTGAAAGAATGTGGTCATATGCATATCCAATGCGCAGAAAGTCAGTGGCTTGAAATCCAACAATTCCGCTGAATGAATCATCCAATCTATAGGACGCACCAATTTCAAAGCGGTCAAAGAAAAGTGCATTTAAATTTGCATCAAACGAAATAGGCGCATTAAAAGCAGACTTGACCATAGTTGATGGCTTTAACTTAAAGTTATCCGAAACTTGAAATACATAGCCGGCAGTAGCAAAGAAATGCTGCACCTCGGATCCAAATTTCATTCCATTTTCATCGAGGTGGACCGATTTTATCATATTAGGTACGGATAGGCCCAAATAAAAATTATCGGTGTAGAAAAAAGCACCTGCCCCAATGTTGGGGTAGGTGTTGCTAATGTTTTCGGAGAAAAACGGATCGTCCGGATCCTGTAATTCCAAATCCATTAGCCCTACCTCGTGGAAGGTTGCTCCGGCCTTAATACCAAGAGCCAGTTTTGCTGAACTGCCCAAATTTAAGGTATATGAAAAGTCTGCATATACATTTGTCTCTTTAACGGGTCCCAACTCATCTCGGATGGCCGACAGACCCAAACCAACATTGCTCCCCACGGGGGAGTGTCCTGAAAAGGTAAAAGTAGTAGGGCTTCCATCGAGTTTTGACCATTGATCGCGGTAGAGTGCCGTTAGGGTAAGACCTTCGTTAGATCCTGCATATGCCGGATTCACTACACTCATATTGTACATATATTGGGTGTATTGAGGATCCTGTTGTGCCGAGGCAGTAAAAAGCCCCAGGACAATGAAAAACGTGATTAATAAGGATATTTTTTTCATTTAGTATTTATTTTCATTGATTATGATGATTTTCTTCTCCAAGTGTTTGGGCAAATTCCCTAGGTTGTCTTTCTCTCCCGCGGGAATTTGCCTTTCACCTTTTAAAATCCTAATTGATGCCACGGTTCAGATAAATCCATCCACTGGTCTGTAACCCAAATACCGGATCATCACCGGATAAGTTGATCACATAATAATATACTCCCGTAGGTAGTTTATCGCCATCGGTGGTTTGACCTTCCCATTGGTTTACATAATTCTTGTACTCATAAACCAATCGGCCGTCCCTGTTAAATATTTGCAGGTTCTCTATTCCTGTACGGATTGCCAAAAACTCTAAATCTAAATAATCATTGAATCCTGGAGAACCCTCAGGTGAAATCCCTTGACTGATTGTACAGTTGGGGTTGCTGTCATATCGCGAGATGGTTACAGAAGCTTCTGCTATACATCCCTCATTGTCCACAACCACTTTGTAGGTGCCAAATTCCGAAATGACTATGCTTGGCCCCTCGCCACTTATGGAGCCACCATCCCTAAACCAAGAGTAACTAAGATTGCCAGTAGGATTTTCCAAGAAAGTAACTTCCAAGGTTACCTCATCACCTTGACATTTTTGGAAATTTTCTCCCAAGGTTATTTCGGGAGCTTGAGCCTGGATAACCGTTATGGAATCGCTTGCCATACATTCTTTCCATGTAACATCAACACTATAGGTGCCAAAACCAAATACCTCAATGGTTTGGGTTGTTTCACCCGTACTCCATAGATAGGTAACTTCATTTTCAGGTACGCCGGTTACCGTGGCAGTAAGCTCAGTGCCTTGTGAGGTGTCGCACAAGGTGAGATCCTCCCCAAGCGATACCTCTAGGTCGCCTATGCTCACTTGAACCGACTTGGTTTCCACACATTCCTTATAGGTAACTTCTACCGAATAGGTACCCGTTTCGGTTACGGTAATGGTTTGGGTGGTTTCGCCGGTATTCCAAAGAAATTCGGCCTCGTTTAGGTCAATGGGTGGTGTGTTGGGACCCGGAACCAATGTTGCCGTGAGAGTTAGGGGAGAACCATCGCAAATCACCACGGGATCTCCTAAATCTATGCTAAACTCTCCACTGCTAATGGTAAAGGTATGGGAAGATTCACAACCGAAATTGGAAACAACTACGGTGTACTCCCCTGTTTCCTTGGCATCGTAAAAACTTGCTGAGGAAGCCAGTTGAACACCGTCCTTAAACCATTTGTACGTAACGTCTCCAAGATCGGCTAGATTTTGCGGCACCCCTGAAAGGGTCTTCACAAAATTATCACTGCACATGGTGTACTCGTCTTCTAAGTTAGACAGATCGGGCAGTACGTATATAGCAAGAGGTAGTTTGGCCAAATAGTAACAGCCAGTTACTTCGGGTATCGTCCAATCTATTCTAATGTAAATGATTTGTCCGCCAGGAACCGAATTGGTATAATTCTGTGGATCCGCTATTGGATTTACATTATCATGGGCATCTTGTTCATCCTCATAATAAGTAAGGACCATATCGTTGGCATCCCACGTATTGTTGTAGATGTCTGGTTCGGCCACGGTGAGATCAAACTGCCCGATTCCTGTATTGTCAATATCGCACACGCTCAGTTCAATAGGACATCCCGCACGGGGGCACACGTTGGCACTGGATTTGTCATCTATATAGAAATTGTAGGCTTTGCCGCAATTTAGTTCAAAATCCACAACTAATTCAAAGTCGAAATCGCCGTAGGGTAGTACATTGATATCCGTTTCATTGATGGTAAAGCAAAAGGTATTGGGGCCCGATCCTTGAGAAGGGTTTTTTACCGTGCCCACCACAATGTCGTTTTGAACTATATTTAAGGAAATGTCATCCAATACCGGTGGCGGTCCTTGGCTGATGGGTGCGTCATACGATCCACATACTTCCAGCGGGAAACCAGGAATACTGGCAGAAACCCCTGTCGAGCAACCAGCAACGGGCTCAGAAGGTTCGGGAATAAAACAATCACCTCCGGCAGGTTTCACCTGATCAATCAGCGCATACCCAAAGGAGGAATCACCACAAATATCCGGCCCATCATCTCCGGCATATAGATCGTCCAAATACATATAGCCGTAATGGGCAGATAGTTCACACCACGAAACAATAAATTCGGCACGAAGAGGCTGCCCTTGATAGGCAAAAGTATTGAGTTTCATACAGGACCACTCGGAATAGAGAGTGACATTTGAACCAGATCCGGTTGGGATAAAGATACAGTCATTAGGGTCAGAAACTAAACAACGCTGTTGGATTATATTATTGTTTTGATCGTAAAGCCGCACCTGGGCAAAGGGTTGTTCGTCATAATCGTGACCAGCTGGATTTTCTAATATCAAGGAAAAATTAAAGACAAAAACCTCTCCTGCAATAAATTCCTTACTCATGGATGTTATTACGTCATCCCCGCTTGCCGGCCTATTTAAGCGAAAGCCATGAGCTGATTGGGGATTGTCGGGGTTGGTCCTCGTTACCTGTATATTGGGAGTAGGGTCTGGTCCAGGAGTGGTAAAAACGGCCTCATCGTTAGTACCGGTACCATTAGTATTGGGGGATAGCGGATAGGGAGGTGCACCCGCCATAGACTGCCCACAGGTTTTGTGGTTGGCAATACTAGGCCATTGTTGAAACTCATATCCTCTTGCACTTTCGTTCCCTTGTTGGTCTTCAAAGGTAGGGTCTTTTATACACCCGCAGTCCTTTTCATTGAGGGTAATCATTGTAGGGTTGCTTTCGCAGTTGGCCGTATCGGTCTGGGTAACGTGATACACAGCGCCAGCCACCAACAATTCGCTATCCGGGTTTGCAATTACCGGACCCGGTACTCCGGCATTGTCCTCATACCAAGTGAGGGTCCAGCCTACCTCGTCAGGAAATATCTGCAGATCGCTGAGGTAATCGGCACCCTCGCCTATGAGCAGCCAAGCCGCCTCTGAACAGAAATACTGTTCGGAAGCAACCGATGGAGGATCGGGACATTGGGCGTAGGAAAGTGTTGTAAAAACACTTAAAAAAATCAGTAAAATTTTTTTCATTGATGAAATATTTAAAAGTGGTAAGGATATTTTCATGATTCCCATTGGATTAAAATTATTTAAAATGTCTGCAAGGGTGATTCGCCCTTGCAGACAATTCTTACATTATTCTCTCACAACTCTCACCACATGGGAGGCATCCCCCACAGTGACGATTGAAAAATAGACTCCAGAAGACATGTTGGCAAAATTTATCTGTACTTCCCGTTGATCAATGTTTTGGGTTTCATAAACCTTTTGGCCTATTACGCTGAATACCTCAACCTTATTAATGGGAAGGACATTTGAAAATGTTACCACATCTGTTGCGGGGTTGGGGTAGAAGGTAAAGCCGTTAAAGGCGTTTTCTTTGGTGCCCAGGCCAATAGTGTTAAAGCTCACGGTTGCTATTATACTGGTAACAGGGATGTCCGGATCGCAAATGGAATACATTTCCAATTCAAACTCTTCCTCCAGGGCCAAGCCTTGGATAACTCTAAAATTGGCATCGGCTTTGGCCGTTCCCTGAAAGACGGTGTTTCCGGAGGAGTCGGTTATTTTCAAATAATAATTCTGAATGGAAGTAGTGCTTGCCGGAGGTGTCCAGGTCACTATTACGGCGGCCGTGGTGCCATTGGTACCTATTTCTGTTGATACGGTGACGTCTGTAGGTGCCGGGCAGTCCAATTCTACTGTTACCTCCAAATATTCACTCTCACACCCGTTCATGGTCTGGGTGATATAGTACGTGGTTCCGTGCTTTAACAAGAAGTTGGGCGACATCTCCACATATTCTCCATCTTCTAGAATATAATACCTCAGGTCTTGCCCCGTGACATCTAGAGAGGAAAGAGTCTGCCCCTTTACGTAAATTTGGTTCGCGGGGCCGGTAGGGGGGAGGGTTTCGTCCACGGTAATTACCACTTGGTTGGTAACGGGGTCACTACAGCCCACTATGTCTAGATTAACGTTATAGGTAAAGGTTCCTGGCGTCTCGCTCATAAAATAAACTTGGTTAGTGGGCAAACCGGTATAGGGTACGGTGGCAGCTTCATCCAGAAACAGATCGTTGGTACTGGTCCAAGTGATTTGTCCATTGGTGTAATCCTTAATGATGTCCACGTTGTCAATGGCCCACCACCAGCCCCAATCGCCGGTATATTTAAAGCGGATCCTTACATCTGCGGCCCCGGAGTAAGCACTTAAATCCAGCGATTCGAAGACAAACTCCGTTGGTGTAACAGGAGGGGTGCCTTGATCCCCCGTGTAGGTTTTAATAGTGCTCCACGGACCATTTGCTACAGAAACCTCAACCTTGCCAGCAGTGGGTTTGGTTTGTATATAATCATAAAGGTGATAAAAGGTTAGGGTGGCATTTTGCACACCCACTAGATTAATGGGCGGTGAAATGAGCTCGGTGTCAAGATTTCCCCCGGGGCCTATTTCATCGGCCATGGAGATATAGAACTGCGAGTTGTCGTTGCTGGTTATACCGCCTGTTGGGTTATGCGGCGAGCTAACCAATTTCCATCCTGCACCTGCAGGGTTGGAAGGGCCGGTGGAGTTGTTCACTGTGGCCCAGCCGGTGTTGGTGTCTTCAAAGTCATAAAACACTCCTCCGGCAAACAATTTTACAATTTCACCTACACAAGTTTCCACTGTTTCTGGGGTAACCAAGATTTCATCCGATCCTATGGCTTCGACCATTACGGTTTCTGTGGGGGAGGTGCACGTGGTTACAGGATTATAACCACTCACCGAAAACGTTGTGTTTTCAATGATAGTTACTTGAATCTGGGCTCCAGTGGCCGTTTGTGGGGCTCCGGAGGGGTCGTTCCAAGTCCAAGTGTAGATATAATTGGTGTCGGTACTGGTTACCGAAAGAGAGGCATCTTGGCCTACACATACCGTATAACTGGCTGCTGTTGCTGAAATATCGATTATTTCATGAACCGTTGCCACTACCTCCGTACGCGGAGATTCGCAAAGGGGCTGTTCCTCCGTAATGGTCCAGTTGTAAAAGTAATAATACGAACTGTTAGTCAATGTGTTTGAAGCTCCGGATGTTACTTCGGCCACATCCCCTACGCTATAGGGAAATGTATTACCTGTAGAGTAAATCATTTGGGGCCCGCTTGTTTTCAATAGTCGGTATTTGTTTCCACTCTTCAATTCAAAATTAAGCGGTACGGTAAAAGGGGTAGGTGACGAAGGGGTTCCAGAGGGGATTGAAACCGATGCGGTTTGGGTTCCCGTTCCGCCTGTTTCATCGCGTAGTTCAATATTTATTACCCCTCCACCCGCTGTGGAGAATACCTGAACATCGACCAAGGTGAAGTCGGAATTTATATTTTCCACAATCAATCCATAGTTATTGATAGTAGAAGTTGCTACGGTGCTTGGTCCGGGCCTTGCCTGGCCGGTTAGATTTCCCTCTCCTACAAACGCTTCCGCCACCCAAAATGAAGTGGTTTGGTTAATGTTGGGTGTGGTAAAATCATTTCCGGCACCTATTGGATCGCCTCCAAATTCATTTGCATACCAAAATAAATTATCGGTTGCCGCTGTGGCGTGCATTGTAGTGGTTCCTTCTCCGCAGATAACATCTCCGGGATCGGTAGTCAATATTTCCAGTTGTCCCAGGCAGTCAAACTCGGTAAAGGTAACCATCAGATAAGCACTTTGACAGGTGCCCAGCGATTGATTTACAAAATAAACGTCATTATCGGAAAGGGTGATGGTACTGGTATCTGGAATAAGGGCCCCGGGGGTACCGTTGTCGTTATAATACCAATTAAGTTGCGCAAAATCATTGGTGGTTTGTACACCTTGGTTGGTCCCGTCAAAGGCACTTAATTGTTGACCAAAAAATTCATAGGTCGTTTGACCGGCGGGAGCTCCAAAATTGGCACAATCGAACCCGGAGATATCTAAGGTAAATTCGGTGGTAGTACCTGTACCTGCGGTTGCCAATACAAAATAATAGGTTTGATTAGCGGTGACAAATACGTCAAAGCTAAAATCGGAGCCCGTATCGGTAGTTCCTCCGGCGTAACAGTTGGTTCCAATATCGTTACAACTCTCATAAACAAATAATCCTACACTATCTTCGCCGATCAAATTGGAGAGTTCAAATTTCAAATAATCGTCTAGAGTGGGGGTGTATTCATACACTACATCAAACCCCTGGAGATAATTGTTCCCTATACACCCGGTGCCTGGAGAGCCGCTATAGCTGTTTCCGAAGCGGTTGGTATTATCGCTATGGGTATAGGGAAGGGACGTGATTTCCAATGGGACGGTACAGTCTGTTCCTATGGCTATAGTTTGGAAGGTTACGGGTCCGGTATAATTACTTTCTGAAGTGGGGGAACATTCAGCCTTCACATACACGTCATATTCTGTTCCGTCATCCAGGTTGGTCAGGGTGGTAGGATTGGTATTGGTAGTTATTACAGTTCCAAAACCCAATCCTGGAGGGAATCCTACAGGACCGTACTCTATTGTCCATTCTGTGGCATTGTTCAGGTCGGTCCAAGACACAGTTGCCTCATCATACGTAATATTGTCAACTTTTATATAAATAGGGGCGATGCAAGGCACTTCTTCCACAGCCAAAAAATCGTCTATATAAAGGCGGTATGCTCCCGTAGCCCAATTGACTTTGATTCGCCAGGCAAAATCAGAACCAGCCGGCACATCGGCGGCCGGTATGGTTGCAGTATGGGTGGCGCAGGATGTTGAGGGATTATGGTTAGTGTCATCAATTACAGCATAGGTAGTCCAGATAGGAGAGGGAGCATTTGCGTTGGTTGTATACTGCAAGTCGAAGCTTCCAAAGCCTAGAGGAGTTGCCCCTCCGCCTGATTGGTCAATAATTTTGTATTGAAATGAAACCTTTATATCATCTCCAGTGGCAACCTGGTCCACAGAACGCAATGTGGGGTTAGTGTTGTTAGAATTGATCAGCATTCGTACTGATCTATTTCCCTCACAGGGATTTGCAGTTGTAGATTCTACCGCGGGACTGGAAACAAAACTCCATCCGGGGGGAACGGGGTTTTGAGTGGTCGTATTTTCAAAGTTTTCCGGTATTAGCACCTGGGCGGAGGTGGCCAGTGAGACCAGAAATAAAATTGCCATACATAGAGAGTTGTATAGTTTCTTCATAGTATTGGTATTAGTATTATTAACATTAGTGCAAATTTTTATTTATAATCTACCAAGAGATTGTTTGTTTTTTGCTTGAAAGTAACACCTCTACTTGTGAGGAATTACTTTCAAGCTTAAATATTATTCTCTGATCAATTTAAAGATTCCTGTTTTTCCTTCCACCCTCACATAAACCAGATAGGGTCCGCTGGCCAGTCGGGACACGTCGATAACGGTCTGGTGCTGGAACCGCGCATTGTGGGTGATCATCCGCTGTCCCAACATGTTGTACACCTCCACCGTTTCTATGGGGCCATTGTTGCCGATGGTCACCCTGTGGGCGGCGGGGTTGGGCAAGAGGGTGATGTGGGCAAAGGCCGGATCGTCCACGCCC
>JACDJA010000429.1_pt1 | contig 49115 bp, 44 predicted proteins | sample 7449241 | NCBI WGS metagenome assembly JACDJA01 (sample SAMN14253289, study PRJNA609438) | sludge metagenome | isolation source: initial anaerobic sludge | collected 2018-12-20 | reverse complement strand
GTCGAACCACGAACGATCAGCAGCTACCAGGAACATCCTTCGACAAGCTTCCTTCGACAAGCTCAGGATGAACGGATAATTTCTGTTCGTGGTGAACCTGTCGCCGTTTGCGGTAAGCCTGTCGCCGTTCGTGGTGAGCCCGTCAAACCACGAACGATCTGCAGCTACCAGGAACACCCTTCGACAAGCTTCCTTCGACAAGCTTCCTTCGACAAGCTCCCTTCGACAAGCTCAGGATGAACGGTAGTTTTCAGTTGTAGGGTGGATAAGCCCGGAGGGCGCCTCCACCAAATGCCTGTTATCAGTTCGGCCGGATGCTGTTCAACTCCCAGCAGAAGGTGCAATCCAGCTCTGCCAGTACCTGAACCAGTCCACCCTCGCCCTCTTCCAGGATCAATGCAAGCGGCGCCTGGCCGAGTCGGCGATGTTTCTGGCGCAGCCAACGGCCACCCATGGTGGGATTGGTGGGATAACTGGTGTGCAACGCTTGAGCGATGCGGCGCACATAGGAGGCACGGCGCTGGATATCCGGGTCGTCCGGAAGCGCCTCGCTCTGGCCCAGACGATTCAACTTCCTCAACCGGGTCTCCGGCAGGCCCAGGATAAAACAGACCTGTTCGACACCCAGCCGCCAGACCCGCAGGACCTCCATGGTCTCTTGTGTTTTGTGTATTGCCTGATTCATGGGTACGGCATTCATGAAACAACCTCCCGCTATTTTAATTTCTCAGTTATCTGCTAGGTTTTTAGTCTAACACTAATAAAGCGGCTTTGCCTCAGCCAAACAGCTGACGCCACCAGCGCCGGCGATTATTCGGCAGGACACGGGTCGCCGTCAGATCACAAGGGGGCAGCTTGCTCAGCACCCAGCCCGGCAGGGGAGGATTGTTACTGAAACCGCAGGAGACGCCCAGATTATGGGGATCGTAGATCTTGATGAAAGCCGGCCTCTCCAGGTTGTCGGCATAGACAATGCCGCAATAATCCTCAGCGTGCTCACGGCGCAGAAACCGGTCCATCTCATCCAGAAACCGCTGCAACTCCTCTGCCGTCGCAGCTGTTTCCGGAGGCGGCTCATCAACAGCGTAGATAAACCAGTCGTTGCCCGCTTCCCGTCGCAGTACCGCCCAGAGCGCGTCCAGCTGATGCCAGCGCAGGGCGGCGATAAAACTGCCCTTGAAAGCTGACATGAATTCGTTTTCTTCCAATGACATAGCCTCAAGTCTCTCACCGCCACCGCCACAGACCACAGTTTCTCATGACCACTGGAGATTTTATAATCAAAATGTATTAAGGGATTATAAAGAAGCGCCGGATCGGGGTATAATCGCTCCCCCTTATTAAGTCACCAGGTTTCACCACTATGAGCCAAGCTGACGCGCTGTTTGAGACCGACCTGCCGCACCTGAAGCTGCTGAATCGCGGCAAGGTCAGGGACATTTTTGATATCGACGACAAGCACATGCTGATCGTCGCCAGCGACCGCCTGTCGGCCTTCGATGTGGTATTGCCACAGCCGATTCCCGGCAAGGGCGAAGTGCTGACCCGGGTAGCCAACTTCTGGTTCGAGCGTACCCGCGCCATCCTGCCCAATCATCTCGCTGATCTGCCACTGGAGCAGGTAGTGCCGGACCCGGCGCAACGGGCCATGCTGGGTGACCGGGCCATCGTGGTACGCAAGCTGAAGCCGCTACCGGTGGAGGCCATCGTGCGCGGCTACATCATCGGTTCAGGCTGGAAGGATTACCAGAAGAGCGGTCAGGTGTGCGGCATTCAGCTGGTTGAGGGGCTGCGCCAGGCCGACAAGCTGCCGGAGCCGATCTTCACCCCCTCCTCCAAGGCGGAAGTGGGCGACCACGACGAGAATATCAGCTTCGCCCAGATGGTGGATCTGGTCGGCGAGGATCTGGCCAACCAGGTGCGGGATGTGAGCCTGCGCATCTACAGCGAATGCGCCGACTACGCCCTGCAGAAAGGCATCATCATCGCCGACACCAAATTCGAGTTTGGTCTGGATGACCAGGGCCGGCTCTACCTGATCGACGAGGTGCTGACCCCCGACTCCTCACGCTTCTGGCCGGCGGACCAGTACCAGCCGGGCATCAGCCCGCCGAGTTTCGACAAGCAGTTCGTGCGCGATTACCTGGAGACCCTGGATTGGGACAAAACCCCGCCGGGACCGGTCTTGCCGGACGAGGTGATCAGCAAAACCGCCGAGAAGTACCGCGAGGCGGAGAGCATCCTGACTGGCCGGTAAGCCTGGGTAGAGGCGCGTAGGGTGGGCACGCTTTATGTGCCCACGCGAATGAAACGGCATAGCGTACAGCATGGGCACAAAAGACGTGCCCACCCTACGCCATAACCCATCGGCTGACCGAGTGATCGACAGATGAAAAAGCGCCAGGCCCGCATCACCCTCTACAGCAGCCGCAACTGCGCCCACTGCCGGCGCGCCAAGGCGTATCTGCAGGAGCATCATATCCCTTTCACCGAGCAGGATGTGGAGCGCAACCGGCGCGCCCAGCTCGACTTCATGCGCGCCGGTGGACGGGGCGTGCCGCTGATCACCGTCGGCGAACAACAGATCCAGGGTTTCGAACCACGCCAGCTGCAGCGGGCGCTGCGCCAGGCCGGATTCGATGTCTGACGCCGATACCCCTTACGCCGATCTGTCACCCGAAGCCATCCTCAGCGCACTGGAATCGGTTGGCTATCAACCCAGCGGTGGCATGCTGGCCCTGAACAGCTATGAAAACCGGGTCTATCAGATCGGCATGGAGGAGGGGGCGCCCCTGGTGGCCAAGTTCTACCGGCCGCAGCGCTGGAGCGACGCGAGCATCCTGGAAGAGCACCAGTTCACCCTGGCCCTGGCCGCCGATGAGATACCGGTGGTGGCACCACTCGTTGACTTGCACGGCAACACCCTGCACCACTACCAGGGTTACCGCTTCGCCCTGTTCCCCCGGCGTGGCGGACGCTGGCCGGAGCTGGAAAACCCTGACAATCTGGAGTGGATCGGCCGCTTTATCGCCCGTATCCACCTGATAGGTGCCACCCAACCGTTCAAGCATCGCCCGACGATCGATCCGGACCTGATGGGTCGGTCATCGGCCGACTACCTGCTGGCGGAGGGCTGCATTCCACTGGAGCTGGAGTCGAGCTATCGCCGCATAACCGGCACACTGCAGCAGCATATCGATGAGGCGTTTGCCGCCACGCGGGGGTGCAGGATAATCCGTCTGCACGGCGACTGCCATCCCGGTAATATCCTCTGGACCGAGCAGGGCCCGCACTTCGTGGATATGGATGACTGCCGCAGCGGCCCGGCGATTCAGGACCTGTGGATGCTGCTGTCCGGTGACCGGCAGGAGATGGCATTGCAACTGAGCTATATCCGCGAAGGTTACGAAACCTTCCGCGAACTGGATAGCCGTGAAGTTGCCCTGATCGAACCCTTGCGCACCCTGCGCATGATCCACTATGCCGCCTGGCTGGCCCGACGCTGGTGCGACCCGGCCTTTCCGAATGCCTTCCCCTGGTTCCACACCCACCAGTACTGGCAGTCACACCTGGCCGAACTGGAACAGCAGCTCCGGCTGCTCGACGAGCCGTCGCTGCCGCTCTATTAATCTGCCCGAGCGGTCAAAAAGCGCTCCCAACTCCGTGTTGATCAGTCAAATATGGCTGACGAGGTCTGCAGACTTTTTCTGAAACTGATCAGAGCGCACCGGACGCCTTGATCATCAGATAGCCGTTCACCAGAGCAACCGGCAGCTGGGGCGCCTGCAGATCCAGGGTCAGCACACCCTGGTGTTGCAGCCTGTCGAGGCTTTTTCGCCGCCGTTCCAGATACTCATTGACGGCATGAAACTGCAGCGCGCCATCCAGATCATGCACCGGTCGTTCCAGCACCTCATCGAGAACCGCTTCCCGCAGATTGGCCACCACCACCAGATGACGCCGTTTCAATAGCTGTATGGCCGCGATCAGATCATCATGATCCTCATCCCGGGTGTTGGTCATCAGCACCACCAGTGCCCGTCGCCGCTGTAATGACATGATCTGCCGGGCCGCCAGGCGAAAATCGGCCGCCTCTTCACCAGCACCCAGATCATAGGTGCGCGCCAGAATCGCCCTGACCACGCCGACGCCCTTGTGTGGCGGTAGCCAGCGCTCGGCACTACCGAAGGTAAGCAACCCCACCGCATCCCCCTGCTGTGACGCCACATGGGCCAGCAGCAACAGGGCGTTGAGCGCCTGGTCCAGATGCACCCGGCCGGCTTCCTCATGGCGCATGCGTCGACCGCAATCCAGCAGAAACAGTACCTGCTGGTCACGTTCATCCTGATACTCCCTGGAAATCAGTTTGCGATAGCGCGAGGTGGCCTTCCAGTCGATCTGCCGCAGGGCATCACCGGTGCGGTATTCACGCAGCTGGTGAAAATCGTTACCCTGCCCACGACGCTGGCGCCGTTTCACGCCCATCTGGCTGAGCCGATGGTCGGTTGCCAGCAGGGCGTAACGCCCGATCTCCTGAAAATTGGGAAACACCTTTACCGTCTCAGCCAGAGGATAGAAATATCGTTTACGCCAGAATCCCAGGGGTGAAGCGGCAATGACATCACAACCGTCGAACCCGGCATCGCCCCGGCGCAGGGGTTTTACCCGGTACTCGAGAGTACCTGAACTCTTCCTGGCAAGCGCCAGCGGACAGGGCATGGATTCTGACAGAAACCCGGCTGGATAGTGATCGTGCAGGAGCAGGTTGAAGGGACGCGTTCCCGGATTGTTGATGGTCAGGCTGACCTTCGACCAGACCGCTACCGGGATACTGTGCCGAAGCGTGCGGCTAAGCGTGATGTCCGGTGTCTTTCCCACCAGCAGGCCATCCAGCAATACCATACCGGAGAGCAGCCCGAACAACCCCAGCCAGATCTCGTGCAGTGCCGGATAAACAGCAGCAAGCAGGGCTAGCATAGCGACGGCAAACAGCGTCCAGAGCAGCGGCCGTCCGGGGGTCATGCCCGGGGCGCATCCACGTTAAGCAGGATATCCGCCAGCACATCATCCGGTTGATATCCCTCGATCTCCAGATCGGTGGTCAGCTTCATGCGGTGCCGCAGCACTGCCGGTGCCACGGTCTTGATATCATCGGGAGTGACAAAGGCGTTGCCGGCCAACAGGGCATGGGCGCGGGCGGCACGCAGCAGGGAGATGCTGCCGCGTGGCCCCGGCCCCACCTCGACGCCACTCCAGTCCCGCGCGGTACGCACGATCCGCACCGCATAGGCGACAATCTGTTCATCCACCCGGAGTCCGGCCGCCGCTTGCTGCAATTTCAGCACCCGAGCCGGATCCAGCAGCCTCTGGACGGCCGAGACATCCAGTTGATCGCCCACCGCCCCGTTGGTGACGTGGCGCACCAGCGCCTGCTCCTCCTCCTGACTGGGGTAGCCGATGAATACCTTCAGCAGAAACCGGTCCAGCTGGGCCTGCGGCAGGGGATAGGTGCCCTCCTGCTCAATCGGGTTCTGGGTGGCCAGAACCAGGAACGGCCGCTCCAGCGGATAGGCGGTACCCTCGATGGTCACCTGCTGCTCCTGCATCACTTCAAGCAAGGCGGACTGGGTCTTGGCCGGAGCCCGGTTGATCTCGTCCGCCAGCAGGAAGTTACAGAAAACCGGCCCCTTGCGGACCCGGAAGGCGTCCCGTTTCATGTCGAATAGCACATGGCCACTGATATCGCTGGGCATCAGGTCCGGGGTAAACTGCACCCGGCCGAATTGGCCGCCTACCGCCGCCGCCAGGGCGCGCACCAGCAGGGTCTTGCCAAGCCCGGGAACCCCCTCCACCAGCACGTGACCGGCCGCCAGCAGACCGACCATCACCTCCCGGATCACCCGGGTCTGACCAACCACGGCGCGCTGCACCTCATGCTCCAGCTGCTGCAATTGGGCCACTGTTCCCGGAGCCAGACCGCCGGCCTGCCGGTCTGTTCCGCTGATCTCTTCATTCACTGCCCTTCTCCCCGGTTGAATTTGGTCCTTTCTGAATCCGCAACTGTGCCATCAGTTTCTGCTGCACAGCCGTCATCTGGATAAATGCCTGCTCACCCTGATACTCCCCCTGAAGCGCCCGTTCCACCGCCTGTACCGACAGGCCGGTATGTAGCGAGATCCATTCACAGCGCGCAGCCTGATCCAGCGTCCCCAGGACCGGATGGCGCCTGCGCCACGCCTGCTCCAGTGCCGCCCGGGATTGCCCGAACACCCCTGCCGCCTGATCAGTACGCCAGAGGTAACGGCCCGCTGCCGCCAGATGCTCCATCAGATTGCGCCGCACTGGCGCACCCGCTCTGCTGACCGGTCCACTGCGCAGGGTCAGTGACCAGACCAGCAACAGCCCCAGGGTCAGCAGTGAGATCACCAGACCGGGGGCGTGATGCCAGAGCAGTTGCGGCAAGGAAGGCATCGCACTGCTGTAGAGCAGCCAGGCACGTCGAGCGTCACCGACCAGCAGGGCCAGCAGCAGGGCGTGATCCGCCTCGCCTATCCGGCTGTTGGAGAAGATCTCCAGATCGGCGATCACCGTGATGGATCCCTGCCCCAGGTGATAGCGCAGCAGATGGGCGCCGGCGGCTGCCTCAACCGTCCAGTCCGCCCGTCCCTGACTGTCAAACAGCCGCTGCCGGCGGCTGAAGGCCGCTCTGACCGGTTCGCCGCTCCCCGGCACGGCAAAGACCACGGGGGCCGGTTGTTCCACCGAACCGGGACGCTGCTCCAGCCCCTGCACAGCTGCAGGATCCGCTTCCGCATCGCTAAACACGGGCTGGACGCCCAGCCTGTCCAGCAGACTGTTGCCGCTGGTTTCCGCCGCTTCATCCCAGGCATTTCCGGGTGTGATCAGCAACTGACCACCCTGCCGGATCCAGTCAATCAGTGCCTGCTCCCGCTCTGCCGGCAGACTCACGCCCCAGCGGTAGACCAGCAGCAATCCCGGTTCCGCAGGCGGATTCAGCAATTGGTCCCGGCCACTGACGCTCTCTGCCGCCACATTGACCCGGTTCAGGAAACGCTCCGCCGCCAGCAGCGGATTCCTTTTTGCCTGGGGTGACATGCCTTCGACTACCGCCCGGGTGCGCTGCTCAAAGTTGTTGAAAAACCACTCGATCCCCCAACCAATGAGCAACAGCAGGATGAGCGCAATCCATCTCCATACCCACTTATTCGACATGTCCGGCCACCCCGCCAAACAGTTGTGTCCACTCACTGCAGAGCCTGTCGACCCGCTCTGCATCCGGCAGCTGATGCCCATAGGCCGTTTCGACCCACAGGCCCGTGAGACGGACAAAGTACCCACTCTGCTCCCCGGCACAGACCGTCAGGACCCGCTCCACACACTCCCCCTCGGTGGCACTATCCGGTATTTCCAGCTGGTTATGCTCCAGCAGCGCCACCAGCACACCCCGATAGAGCAGACTCAATGCCGCACGTATATCCCCTTGCTGCAGCAAACGCCGGCACTCCCCTGCAATATCGGCTGGCAGTGACCCGGCATCCAACGGCAGGCCGAACAGGATGACCGGCTTGCGGCGGGCCTTTGCGGCACTGCCCCTACGGATGGCCAGAGACTCCCGGTTCGCCCAGACCTTGTAGAGTAACCAGGCCAGCAACACCCCGGCCGCCATCAGCAGCACCCCCTTGCCAAACGCAGCAAGGCCCCGGGTGAAGCCCTCCAGCACTTCCAGCAACCACTGCACCAGCCAGGGCAACGCTTCGGCATCATCGGGCGCTGCATCTTTGGCACCGATATATTTCCAGTAAGTGGTCTGCCGGCGCTCACCGAACGCCTCATCCTCCAACACCTGCTGAATCAGCGCCTTTGCTTCATCACCCTTGATTGCCGCCGCCTGAAGATCGGCTGAAAAACCGCCTCCCAGCAGTGTTCCGCACAACAGCAGCAGCGCCGCCGACGCTGGGGTTCGGGCAGGCCGGGAACCCCGCCTGCCCATCAGGCGACGAAAATCGATCTCGATATCCCACGCCTCCAGCTCCGTACGCCGGGTGAGATAGAGGGCAAACCCGGCCGCCACATAAAACGGCGCAATCAGTGACATGGCGATAATATCGCCCAGATGCTGCAGCCACTGCTCCAGGCGCCCCGGATTAAACAGGAAATTATCCAGATCCAGCCAGCGCAACTCCTGCGGTAGCATGATGATGATCAGAAAGACAAACGCCAGCTCCAGGATAACCTCGAAATGCATCCCCACGACGGTCAGCCAGGTGCTCGCCTGCTGTCCCCGTCCCAATACCGCCAGGCGCTTTTTACGCGCCTTGCCTTTGAGCCCCTCCAGTACCGTGACCGGCATATTGAAGGAGCGGTTGGGATTGAAGCGGCGCCAGGTCAGGTTGGCGATCAGCTGCGGCGGGATAACGCGGGCCGCCTGCCGCAGGGTTGCCCGGATACCGATCCGGTCGGCAAACAGGGCCCGGCTCATCCAGAACAGCAACAGCGGCTCATAGGCCGGCTTGCACCACCAGACAATCAGAATGGCCCAGAACGGCTGCTCGGAAAAGGCCAGCACCGCCAGCAGGTAGACCGGAAGTGCCATCATCAACCAGAGCAGACAGAGCGGGAGAAACCAGGCCCGGGCCATGACAAATCCCAGGTCGATCGCTTCCCAGGGAGTACGGGGACGGACGGTAACAGCGATGTTATCCAGCTCCATGCGCCTCCCTGCCGGCAAATCCCAGATACAACAGCACCAGCAGCCAGAGCAGGACGGCCACGCCATACTTGATTTCGATGGCGGCCGCACTGGAGGACCAGAACGCCTCGATAAACGCGGCGATCAGCAGCATGAAGGCGGCCCCCATCACCAGTGGCAGCGCCTTGCGGGCACCCTGTTTCAGGGAGTCCAGCCGCGGCAGTTGCACCGGTGCCAGCAGCGCGTGTCCGAGGATCAACCCGGCAGCGCCGCAGATTGCAATGGCGGTCAGCTCAAACGCGCCGTGGCCGCTGACGAAGGGCCAGAAAGTCTCCTGATAGCCGATCCGGGTCAGGTGGCCCGCCACAGCGCCGATCATCACCCCATTGAACAGCAGCAACAGCACCGACCCCAGGCCGAACAGCATGCCGCCGGCAAAAGTGCGGAAACCGATACCGATATTGTTCGAGATATAGTGACCGAACATCATCATATCGGTCTCGGCGCTGCGCTCCAGCGAGCGGCCCGGCTGGCGATTACCCGGATCATACATGGCCTCCATCCCGGCCACCTGATCCTCCGCCATCACACTGTAGATCAATTCCGGTTGCAGGTAGCAGAAGCCGCCCACCAGCAGGCCCGGCAATGTCAGCAACGCTGTAGCCAGCCAGAAGTAGACAATCTGCCTGCGCAGGGCACGGGGAAAACCATAGGCGATGAACTGCAGCAGGCGCCACAGGTCGGCACTGCGCCCGGAGTAGAGCTGGCGATGACCGCGCAGCACCAGTTCATGCAACTGCTGCTCCAGCGCCGGACTGTATTGGCGGCTGCGCGCAATCGCATAGTGATTACAGGTCTCCCGGTAGAGTGACGGCAACTGCGCCAGTTCGGCGGGCCCGTGCCGGCGTTTACGCCGGCTGCGTTCCAGATCATCCAGCAGCAGCCGCAGCTGCTCCCACCGCTCCCGATACTGCCGCTCAAAATCACGCTGGCGCACGCTAACGCCCTTGTGCCAGCCAGCTGGCGTAGGCGTGGAGTTCAGCCACAGCCCGCTCGCCTCGCTGGCCACTCAGATCGGCGAGTATCTCAGCCAGCTCGATGCGCCGCGCGGCGGTCAACAGCGGGGCGCGTTCGGCGAATGCCAGCAGCGTCCGCTTCTCCTCGCGGCTGAGATGGCCGGGCGGATGGATGGGAGATACCTCGGGCAGCGCATGCCGTAGCGCCGCCTTGTCCCGATACACCACCAGGGTGCCGGCGGCCAGATCTCCCAGGCGTTGAAAATTCCGGCTCAACAGCATGGAGAGCAGTCCGGTCGCATAGAGGAGAGGCAAAAAATCGGCCGCCCGCAACAGATTTCGGATCAGCGAGGCGGACCAGGCAACCGGCGTCCCGTTGTCATGGATCACCTCAAGACCCATGGCCTTTTTACCCGGGGTAGCCCCCTGCCGCAGTTCGAAGAAAACCGGATAGAACCATTCGATCAGAAAGAACACCACCAGGCTGACACCCAGCCCTGCCCCACCGAGAAACGAGAAGGGGATGGCAATCGCCAGATAGAGCCCGATGCGGATCAGCATATCGATTGCCCAGGCGCAGCTCCTCACCACCGGACCGGCAATACGGATACCCAGGGCAATCCCTTCCGGCGTCTCGTAGCTGCGCGTGGTATCCAGCATCAGCCACAGTTCATGGATAATAGATATCGCGATAGGCGGTATACATGGAGGCGGTGATCACCGGCATCACGATCAGCAGCCCCAGACCCACCGGGATGGCGCCGATAACAAACAGCACCAGCGCAATCACGCCATACAGCAGGAACGGCAGGATATTCCGCAGACAGCCCGAGAAACTCAGCTTCATGGCAGCGAGAGCCGACATCCCTTCCATGGCGATCAGGGCGGGCGCAAACCAGTAGGCCATCATGAGTGGAATGGAGAGACCGAAAGCCACCAGGATGAACAGCACCACCGACCCGACGCCCATGGCGGACTGCAGGGCGTCCGGGTCTGCATGCTGCATGGCATCCATCCCCCCCAGCATGCCGACCATCACACCGCCGCTCACCATGGCCAGCACAAAGGCGATGGCAATGAAGCCGACCAGATAGAGCAGCCCCACCAGGACCAGTTGACCGACACTCGAGGAGAAGCCGGCAAACAGGTGGCTGATCTCGAAGTCATCCCCATGCTCCTGGGCCGCACACCCCAGCATCAGGCCGGCCAGGATCACCGGCGATGCCAGGGTGATCACCAGCGAACCGATGAACGGCACCAGGCTGAGCACCACCGAAAGTACCATCCAGACCACCAGGGCGATGATCCACGCCAGTGGATTCTGTTTGAAATGCCAGAAACCCCGGCTGATCCACTGCCAGCCGTTACCGATCGGGCGCGCGACCGGGCCGGTCAACTCGCCACGCTCCGCCACTCCCACCAGTGCAGCCCGGGGTGCGGCATAGGGATCCCTGGCGCCGGCCGCTGTTTCGGCCTGCGCCGCCTGTTCGGCCTCAGCCGCCTGCCGGGCCAGATATTTGGAGATCACGATACCGCAGCTGAGGCAGGTGTCGTTCTGCAGCTGTTGCGATCCGCACTTGGGACAGGTCGATTGAACTGTTTTCCGGGTGACATCGAGCGAGGCTACCGTGGCATCATCCGCCGGCGTATCACTCTCCTCCAGCGGCACCAGTGATAGTTCATCCAGAGCGGCGACCTGCTCCACCGGCTCCAGTCGCACAATCATGCCGACCGCCTCCAGCGCCTGCTGGTATTTTTCCGCTTTCTCCCGCGCCAGGTCCTTCTTGAGCGTCACCGCACGGGATGATGAGAGCACCTTCCTCGCTTTCTCTTCGGATACCTTGAAGCGCTGACAGAAATCCGTGATGGCATCGTTCAGTTCGGTGCCGAGCCGTAGCTGGCCGGTATAGATCACTCGGTAGTACTCGCCCATAATCCCCTCTGTTTGTTATGCTGACCGCCCCCTGACAGCCACTCCCCATGCCCCCTGACCGCCGCACGCCATTACTTCCTTGCCTGCGGCGGGACAGCACCCCTGAATTCTATGCCAAGGGGATAAAAATCTAAATCCTGAACAGCATAAAAAAGGGGTGCTTTTGGGCACCCCTTCGAAAAAACGCACGCTGAAACGGAATCTAGCTGATCTTGGGGTCCAGTGCGCCGCTTTCATACTGGAGGAACATGGTCTCCAGAGACTGGGCACGGATCTTGGAAGCGTGGCCGCTGCAACCGAACGCCTCGTAACGCGCCTTGCAGATCTCCCGCATGCCCTTGGTGGCCTCTTTCAGGAACTTGCGCGGGTCGAAGTTGGAGGTGTTCTCGTGCAAATGACGGCGGATGGATCCGGTCGAGGCCATGCGCAGATCGGTATCGATATTGACCTTGCGCACACCGTGCTTGATGCCTTCGACAATCTCCTCCACCGGCACGCCGTAGGTCTGGCCCATATCACCGCCAAAGTTGTTGATGATGGCCAGCCACTCCTGCGGAACCGACGAGGAGCCGTGCATCACCAGATGGGTATTGGGGATGCGCTGATGGATCTCCTTGATGCGGTCGATGCGCAGCACCTCACCGGTCGGTTTCTTGGTGAACTTGTAGGCGCCGTGAGAGGTGCCGATAGCGATGGCCAGGGCATCCACCTGGGTCAGCTTGACGAAATCAGCCGCCTGCTCCGGGTCGGTCAGCAACTGGTCCATATCCAGCTTGCCAACGGCACCAATGCCATCCTCTTCGCCCGCCTCACCGGTCTCCAGGGAACCGAGGCAGCCCAGCTCACCCTCCACCGAGACACCACCGGCGTGCGCCATCTCAACGACACGGCGGGTGACATCCACGTTGTATTCGTAAGAGGACGGGGTCTTGCCATCGGTCATCAGCGAGCCGTCCATCATCACCGACGAAAAGCCGGACTGGATGGAGCGCAAGCAGACCGCCGGTGAAGTGCCGTGATCCTGATGCATGACAATGGGGATATGGGGATAGGCCTCGAGGGCCGCCAGGATCAGATGCCGCAGAAAGGTCTCGCCGGCATAGGCGCGGGCGCCCGCAGAGCCCTGCATGATCACCGGGCTGTCGGTCTCGTCCGCCGCCTGCATTATGGCATGGACCTGTTCCATATTGTTGACATTGAACGCCGGCATACCAAACTGATGATCGGCGGCATAGTCCAGCAGCTGTCGCATGGAAATAAGAGGCATGATTTTCTCCTTAACTCTAGATAATTATTGTTTAATCCGCAGGACGAAATCCCGTCCATCTTGTAACTCAAGTGGGTAGGGCGGGCACGTCTTCTGTGCCACCCTCTCCCGGTCTAAAAATCACCGTTCATCCTGAGCTTGTCGAAGGAAGCTTGTCGAAGGAAGCTTGTCGCGGGGAGCCTGTCGAAGGGAGTTCCCGGCGCCGGCTGACCGTTCATGGTTCGACAAGCTCACCACGCACGGGACAAGCTCACCACGCACGGGACAAGCTCACCACGCACGGGACAAGCTCACCACGCACGGGACAAGTTCACCACGCACGGGACAAGCTCACCACGCACGGGGACAAGTTCACCACGCACGGAGGCAAGCTCACCACGCACGGAGGCAAGCTCACCACGAACGGGGGCAGGCTCACCACGAACGGGGGCAGGCTCACCACGCACAGGGGCAGCGCGCAGCACGGGGTGGGGACGCTTTTTGTGTCCGCACCGCCACCTCATCAATCCATACCAGCTCAACAGTGCTCCCCGACGCGTAAAATTTTCATCACGTTGGTGCCTCCCATGACCCCGTTGGTGTCACCCTTGGTGATGATCAGCAGATCGCCGTTGCGCACGGCGCCCCGCTGCAGCATCTCGTCCACGATCGCCTTGTTGACATCCTGATTGTCGCTGCTCGTGATATCGAAGCTGACCGGGTAGACCCCACGAAACAGGGTCACCTTGCGGCGGGTCGCGACATGGGATGTCAGGGCAAAAATCGGAATACCGGAGCTGATGCGTGACATCCACATCGGCGTATAGCCGGTTTCGGTCCAAGCGGCAATGGCCGCCACATCAAGATGGTTGGCGGTATACATGGCGGCCATCGCTATCGCCTCGTCAATCCGTCCAAATACACTGTTCAGACGGTGGTGAGACTTGCGTACCTTGCGCTGCTTCTCCGCCTCGCGACAGATCTTGCTCATCGCCTCGACGGTCTTGACCGGGTATTTGCCGGCAGCGGTTTCGGCCGAGAGCATCACCGCATCGGTACCGTCCAGGACCGCGTTGGCCACGTCAAACACCTCGGCGCGGGTCGGAATCGGATGTTCGATCATGGACTCCATCATTTGGGTCGCGGTGATCGCCACCTTGTTGCGTGAACGCGCCTGCCGGATCAACCGCTTCTGCACCGCGGGCAGTTCCGCATCACCGATCTCCACCCCCAGGTCACCCCGGGCGATCATGATCGCCTCCGAGGCCTCGATAATCGCATCGATCACCTCCAGCGCCTCGGCCCGCTCTATCTTGGAGACGATGCCGCCGCTGCCGCCCGCCTCCCGCAACAGCGCCCTGGCCTGCTCCACGTCGTCGACACTGCGCACGAATGAAACTGCCAAGTAGTCCGCTTCGATACTGGCGGCAAAAATGATGTCCTGCTTGTCCTTGTCGGTCAGGGCCGGCGCTGACAGCCCACCGCCCTGTTTGTTGATGCCCTTGCTGTTGGAGAGCTCTCCACCGGTTATCACCTTGCAGTGAATCGCGCTGTCGCTCACCTCGTCGACCCAGAGCACAATGGCGCCGTCTGCCAGCACCAGGGTATCACCCCGCTTGATGTCGCTGATCAGCTCGGGAAAGGTCAGGCCGACCCGGCCCTTGTCACCCTCCTTCGGGCCGCATTGCGTGTCCAGGATGAAGGAGTCGCCCTCGTCGAGGAAAATCTTTCCGTCGCGAAAACCGGTAATCCGAATCTTCGGCCCCTGCAGGTCCACCAGCAGACCGATCTGCCGGCCGCTGGCGCGTGCCCGGTCCCTGACCGTCTCGGCACGCCGTCGATGTTCATCGTGGGTACCGTGGGAGAGGTTGAGCCGGACCACATCCACGCCAGCGCCGATCAGTTGATCCAGCACCTTGGGATCATCCGTTGCCGGACCCAGGGTGGCCAGTATTTTGGTTCTTCTTAACATAATTTCTCCAGAGGCGGCGCCCGATCCTCACGGGCATCGCCTCCTCAAGCGATCAGCCTGCCGCGCGTGACTCCAGCATCTCGACAGCCGGCAGTTTCTTGCCTTCCAGGAACTCCAGGAAGGCCCCACCGCCGGTTGATATATAAGAGACGCGATCGGCAATGGCATATTTATCCACGGCGGCCAGGGTATCACCGCCACCTGCAATCGAGAATGCCGCTGAGTCGGCAATGGCCTGCCCCAGGGTCCGTGTACCGGCACCGAACTGGTCGAATTCAAACACACCCACCGGACCATTCCAGACAATGGTGCCAGCCGATTTCATCATCCCGGCAAAGCGGGCCGCGGTCTCCGGGCCGATATCGAAAATCATGTCATCATCCGCCACCTCTTCCACCCGTTTAATGGTGGCCTCGGCGGATTCAGAGAACTCCTTGCCACACACCACATCGGTGGGTATCGGAATCTCACCACCCTTGGCCCTGGCCGCCTCCATCAGCCGCCTGGCTTCCGGAATCAGGTCGGCCTCATACAGCGACTTGCCCACGTTGTGACCGGCCGCCGCGATGAAGGTGTTGGCAATGCCGCCACCGGGAATCAACTGATCCACGATCTTCGACAGCGCATCCAGCACGGTCAGCTTGGTGGAGACCTTGGAGCCGCCGACAATGGCCGCCATCGGCCGTGCCGGACTGTCCAGCGCCCGTCCCAGCGCATCCAGTTCACCGGCCAGCAGCGGACCTGCGCAGGCGGTGGGGGCAAAACTGCCGGCGCCATGGGTTGAGGCCTGGGCACGGTGAGCAGTGCCGAAGGCATCCATCACATAGATATCACAGAGGGCTGCATACTGACGCGACAGGGCCTCGTCATTCTTCTTCTCACCCACGTTGAAGCGTACATTCTCCAGCAGCACCACATCACCGTTCTCCATTTGCGGAGCGTGCTGCAGATAGTCATCCACCAGCTTCACCTCTTTGCCGAGCGCCCCGGAAAGGTAGGTGGCCACCGGCCGCAGGGAGAACTCCTCGGCATATTCACCCTCGGTGGGCCGTCCCAGATGGGACATCAGCATCACCCGGGCACCGGCCTTCACACAGTGCTCGATGGTCGGCAGGGAGGCGCGGATACGCTTGTCTGAAGCGACCTTGCCCGCCTTGATGGGCACATTCAGATCCTGGCGGATCAGCACCCGTTTACCGGCGAGATCAAGATCGGTCATTTTAATAACGGACATGGGAAGGATCTCCTGAGAACGCATAATTATTATTTATAAAGGTATTAGCTGAAACAGCCGTTTCAGCTAATACCTCTATTGCAGGTTGATCGCCCCGGCGCGCGGCGCGCGCGCCGGGGCACGGTTTACCTGCGCACTATTTCTGCATGACGCGAACCATCTCCAGCACTTTGCTGGAGTAACCCCACTCGTTGTCATACCAGGAGACAACCTTGACAAAAGTGCTGTCCAGCGCGATACCCGCCCCTTCGTCAAAGGTAGAGGTGCAGGACTCACCGCGGAAATCGGTGGAGACCACCTTCTCGTCGGTATAGCCCAGCACGCCCTTCATGTTGCCCTCAGCGGCATCCTTCATGGCGTTGCAGATATCAGCGTAGGAGGCCTCGCTTTTCAGCTCAACCGTCAGATCCACCACGGAGACATCGGAAGTGGGCACCCGGATCGACATACCGGTCAGCAGGCCGTTCAGCTCGGGTATCACCTTGCCGACCGCCTTGGCCGCACCGGTGGATGAGGGAATCATGTTTTCCAGGATACCGCGTCCGCCGCGCCAGTCCTTCATGGAAGGTCCATCCACAGTCTTCTGGGTAGCGGTTGCCGCATGTACGGTGGTCATCAGGCCGCGCTTGATGCCGAAACTGTCGTTCAACACCTTGGCGATCGGCGCCAGACAGTTGGTGGTACAGGAGGCGTTGGAGATAATGGTCTCGCCCGCATATTTGTCGTGATTCACGCCGTACACGAACATCGGGGTGTCGTCCTTGCTGGGGGCGCTTTGAATGACCTTCTTGGCGCCGGCCGCGATGTGCTTCTCACAGGTCTCCTTGGTCAGGAACAGGCCGGTGGATTCGACCACCACGTCGGCGCCCACCTCGTTCCATTTCAGGTTGGCCGGATCGCGCTCTGCGGTCAGGCGGATACGCTTGCCATTGACGATCAGGGTGTTGCCATCAACCGCCAGTTCACCCTTGAAACGGCCGTGCACTGAATCGTACTTCAGCATATAGGCCAGATAGTCGGGATCCAGCAGATCATTGATAGCGACGATCTCGATGTCGGGAAAATCCTGTACCGCCGCGCGGAAAACCATACGCCCGATGCGACCAAAACCGTTAATGCCTACTTTGATAGTCATTAGAAAAACCTCCAGATAAAGTGTTATTTACTGCAATCGGATTCCGGGCCGGGGACACCATCCGCGCCCCCGGCACAATTCAATTAAAGCGTCTCTTCCACTGCCTTCACGACATTTTCCACGGTAAAGCCGAACAGCTTGAACAGCTGGTCGGCCGGAGCGGACTCACCAAAGCGGTCAATACCCACCACCTTGCGCGCATACTTGTACCAGCCGTCGGCCACACCCGCCTCGACCGCCACCCGGGCGGTTACGGCGGCCGGCAGGACTGACTCCCTGTAAGCCTCATCCTGGGCTTCAAAGGTGTCCACGGACGGCATCGAGACAACCCGTACACGGGTGCCCTTGCCAGCCAGTTCGGCTGCCGCATCTACCGCCAGACCAACCTCGGACCCGGTCGCGATGATGATGGCATCCGGAGTTCCCTCGCAGTCCCGCAGTACATATCCGCCCTTGGCGATATCGGCAATCTGCTGTTGCGTGCGCTGCATGAAGGGCAGCCCCTGACGCGAAAAGATCAGGCAGGAGGGGCCGCTGTTTTTCTCGATCGCGGCCTTCCAGGCGACGGCGGTCTCCACGGCGTCACAGGAGCGCCAGACGGACATATTGGGAATCATGCGCAGGGTCGCAATCTGTTCGATCGGCTGATGGGTCGGACCATCCTCGCCCAGGCCGATGGAATCATGGGTATAGACGAACAGAGAACGCTGTTTCATCAGCGCCGCCATGCGCAGGGCATTGCGGGCATACTCGGAGAACATCAAGAAGGTGGCGCCAAATGGGATCAGGCCGCCGTGCAGGGCCAGGCCATTCACAATCGCCGACATGCCGAATTCCCGCACCCCGTAGTTGATGTAGTTGGAATCGGGCGACTCGGCCCGCATCGGCTTGTAGCCAGACCACTCGGTCAGGTTGGAGCAGCCCAGGTCGGCGGAACCACCAAACAGTTCCGGCAGCAGGGCGGCATAGCCTTCAATCGCGGCCAGGGAGGCCTGACGGGTCGCTGGGCTCTTCTCCTCGGCGTTCACCTTGGCGATAAAGTCAGCCGATTTTGCGGCCCAGTCCTCCGGCAGTTCGCCCGCCATGCGCCGCTTGAATTCCGCCGCCAGTTCCGGATGCGCTCTCTGATAGGCGGCAAATTTGCTGTTCCAGGCGGCCTCGGCGGCAGCGCCCTTCTCCTTGGCATCCCAGCCGGCATAGATATCTGCCGGCACCTCAAAGGGGCCGTGATCCCAGCCCAGGGCGGCCTTGGTCAGGTTGATCTCCTCCTGACCCAGCGGCGCTCCGTGACAGGCGTGACTACCCGCCTTGTTGGGCGAGCCGAAACCGATGGTGGTCTTGCAGCAGATCAGGGTCGGTTTGTCGGTCATCGCCCTGGCGAACTCCAGCGCCTTGTTGATCGCCTGGGGATCATGTCCATCCACATCGGGGATCACGTGCCAGCCATAGGCCTCAAAACGCTTGGGGGTGTCATCCAGGAACCAGCCCTCGACATGACCGTCAATGGAGATGCCGTTGTCGTCCCAGAAAGCGACCAGCTTGCCCAGACCGAGGGTACCCGCCAGGGAACAGGCTTCATGGGAGATGCCCTCCATCAGACAGCCATCGCCCAGGAAAACGTAGGTATGGTGATCGACCACTGTGTGTCCATCGCGGTTGAACTCGGCGGCCAGGGAGCGCTCGGCTATTGCCATGCCGACGGCATTGGTGATGCCCTGTCCCAGCGGGCCGGTGGTGGTCTCCACGCCGGGCGCATAGCCATACTCGGGATGCCCCGGTGTCTTGGAGTGGAGTTGGCGGAACTGCTTCAGGTCGTCAATGCTCAGGTCATAACCGGTCAGATGCAGCAGTGAATAGATCAGCATGGAGCCGTGACCGTTGGAGAGGACAAAGCGGTCCCTGTCTGCCCACTTGGGGTTCGCCGGATTGTGCTTCATGTAGTCGTTCCAGAGGACCTCGGCAATATCGGCCATGCCCATGGGCGCACCGGGATGACCTGAATTGGCCTTCTGGACCGCATCCATACTGAGTGCGCGAACGGCGTTTGCAAGATTTCTGCGTGAGGACATATGTCTCTCCTGTCTAGGATGGTTTAGTAATACTTTATTTCGCTCGGCACGACTGCCCACTGGCCGGCGGAGGGTATCGCCCGAATTGCCGGCGCTACCTTTCAATTCATTGACCCTTAAAGTGATCCGGGAACATCACCGGACCCGTTGCGTGGCGGCCCGCCTCCCAACAAGACGACACCAGAAACAGCGCCCGGGGATGCCATTCTTGCGCCATCATCTGCGTGGAGCAAGCCAGATCCGTTTATAGGGGTAAAAACAACGCCGCACATTTAGCATAAGACGTTGATTTTCTATAAAAAACAACTTGAAATCTGAACAAGCGGCAGCGGCCTGGGTTATTCCTCACGCCATTTAATCGAACAGCCGATACTGGGAACCTGATCCACCGGCCCCTTCCCGGTAATGGCGACCTGCCGCATCGCCTCGAACAGATCACGCCGCGTATCCGCCGGTGCCGCCGCTTTGCTGCTGGCGTCCAGCCTCCCCCGGTACTGCAGCTGCAGATCGGCGTTATAGCCGAAGAAATCCGGCGTACAGACAGCACCATACCGCTTGGCCACCGACTGACTCTCGTCCAGCAGGTAGGGAAAGGGAAACCGATACTCCCGGGAGATCCGGATCATGTTCTCAAACGAATCCTCTTCATAAAGCGCCGGGTCATTTGACATGATCGCCACCGTGTTGATACCCAGGCCGGCAAGTTCGGCGGCATCCCGTACCAGACGCTCGCGCACCGCCTTTACATAAGGACAGTGGTTGCAGATGAACATCACCAGCAGCCCTTTTTCACCGCGGCACTCCGCCAGAGTCCACCGCCTACCATCCACGCCCGGAAGATCGAAATCCGCCGCTGGCAGATCAAATTCACATACCGGCGTTTGTAGAGAGACCATGACGCATCCTCCCGGTCTGTCAGGCGCAAAACCAACGGAACATAATCCTACCTTAAAAGAATGGCCATATTGATATAAAATTCTTATGGGAGCCATTACTGTGGATTAATTGACATTAATAGAGGCGAAGGCTAACTTAGGCCAGCGCCAATTTGACTCAGATTGCGGGCGCTCTATAAATACAGCTAAAGCGAGCGAACAGTAGAAGATCACTGTGAACCCGTCTTTAGCCACCGCTGGACGGGTTTTCTATTTTCTGGAAGCAAAAAATTATGAGTGATTACATCTTTACCTCTGAATCGGTCTCCGAAGGTCATCCCGACAAGGTGGCGGACCAGATCTCCGATGCGGTGCTGGACGCCATCCTGGCCCAGGACCCCAACCCGGAACATGCCCGGGTGGCTTGTGAGACCCTGGTGAAGACCGGTGTAGTCATTGTCGCCGGTGAGATCACCACCGACGCCTGGGTCGATCTGGATGACCTGGTGCGCAAGGTGATCTGCGATATCGGCTATACCAGCTCGGACGTGGGCTTTGACGGCAGCACCTGCGCGGTCATGTCGATGATTGGCAAGCAGTCCGGCGATATCGCCATGGGCGTGGATCGCAAGGCGCCGGAAGAGCAGGGCGCGGGCGACCAGGGCCTGATGTTCGGTTACGCCACCAACGAGACCGATGTGCTAATGCCGGCCCCTATCACCTATGCCCACCGCCTGGTAAAGCGTCAGTCGGAGATGCGCAAGAAACGGGTGCTGCCCTGGCTTCGCCCCGACGCCAAGAGCCAGGTGACCCTGCATTATGAGAATGGCGTGGTGAGCGGCATCGACGCGGTGGTGCTCTCCACCCAGCATGACCCCGATATCAAGCAGAGCGATCTGTACGAAGCGGTGATGGAGAACATCCTGCAGCCGGTGCTGCCCAAGGCGTGGCTGGACAGGTGTCCGCGGAACAAGATTCACATCAACCCCACCGGCTCCTTCGTCATCGGCGGTCCGGTGGGCGACTGCGGGCTGACCGGGCGCAAGATCATCGTGGACACCTATGGTGGCGCGGCTCGCCACGGTGGTGGCGCCTTCTCCGGCAAGGATCCCTCCAAAGTGGATCGCTCGGCCGCCTATGCAGGGCGCTACGTGGCCAAGAATATCGTCGCCGCCGGACTGGCGGACCGCTGCGAAATCCAGATCTCCTACGCCATCGGCGTGGCGGAGCCCACTTCCATATCCATCGAGACCTTCGGCACCGCCAGGATCGACGAAGCGAAGATTACCCAGCTGGTACGTGAACACTTCGACCTGCGCCCCTATGGCATCCTGCAGATGCTGGATCTGGTGAAACCGATCTATCAAAAGACCGCCGCCTACGGACACTTCGGTCGTGAAGAGCCGGAGTTCACCTGGGAGCGGACCGACATGGCGGAGGCCCTGCGGGCGGACGCAGGACTGTAGTACAAATTGAAAGAGCAACCAACAGATTGATCTGCTGTAGGAGCGGCTTCAGCGGCGAAACATTGGATATCGCGGCTGAAGCCGCTCCTACAAACCCGGGTGCCGGCAGATATAGAATCAGATCTGTAACGGCCCCATAAAACACTCCGTCTCCTGAGAAGCGCTGCAACAGGTTAACCTGCCAGGCTCAGGAGGCGGCTTCAACAACCCATGAACGGCGCTTAGTACTCTAAACAAGGAGACTAATCATGAACGCCGTAGTAGAAAACAGCTTTACCGACTATAAAATTGCCGATCTCTCCCTGGCCGAATGGGGCCACAAGGAGATCGCCATCGCCAATACCGAAATGCCGGGCCTGATGGCGCTGCAGGAGAAGTATGGCGAGAGCAAGCCGCTCAAGGGCGCGCGCATCGCCGGCAGCCTGCACATGACCATCCAGACCGCCGTGCTGATCGAGACCCTGGTAAAACTGGGCGCCGAGGTGCGCTGGGCCTCCTGCAACATCTTCTCCACCCAGGACCACGCCGCGGCGGCCATCGCCGACCAGGGCATTCCGGTATTCGCCTTCAAAGGCGAGAGCCTGGAAGATTACTGGGCCTATACCCACAAGATCATGGAGTGGCACGACGGCGGCACCCCCAACATGATCCTGGACGACGGCGGTGACGCCACCGGCCTGCTGATCCTCGGCAACAAGGCGGAACAGGATATCCACGTTCTGGACAATCCGGGCAGCGAGGAGGAGAAGGTGATGTACGCCGCCATCCGTGCCCGCCTGGCGGAGCAGCCCAACTGGTACTCCAGCAACTTGAAAAACATCAAGGGTGTCACCGAGGAGACCACCACCGGTGTGCACCGCCTCTACCAGATGCAGGAGCGCGGCGATCTCCCCTTCCCGGCCATCAATGTCAACGACTCGGTGACCAAGTCCAAGTTCGACAACCTGTACGGCTGCCGTGAATCCCTGGTGGACGGCATCAAGCGCGCCACCGACGTGATGATCGCCGGCAAGATCGCCCTGGTGCTCGGCTATGGTGATGTCGGCAAGGGCTGCGCCCAATCCCTGAAAGGACTCGGCGCGACCGTCTGGGTCAGCGAGATCGATCCGATCTGCGCCCTGCAGGCGGCCATGGAAGGGTATCGCGTAGTGGAGATGGACACAGCCTGTGCCGAGGCCAATATCTTCGTCACCACCACCGGCAACTACCACGTCATCCAGCATGACCACATGGCGAGGATGCGGGACCAGTCCATCGTCTGCAACATCGGCCACTTCGACAACGAGATCGACGTGGCCAGCCTGGAGCAGTACGAGTGGGAAAACATCAAGCCCCAGGTGGATCACATCATCTTCCCGGACGGCAAGCGCATCATCCTGCTGGCCGAGGGCCGGCTGGTCAATCTGGGTTGTGCCACCGGTCACCCGAGCTTTGTCATGTCCAACAGCTTCACCAACCAGACCCTGGCACAGATGGAGATCTGGAATAACACCGGCGGATACGAAAACAAGGTCTATACCCTGCCGAAAAAGCTGGATGAAGAGGTCGCCCGCCTCCACCTGGAGAAGATCGGCGTCAAGCTGACTACCCTGACCCAGCAGCAGGCGGACTATATCGGCGTACCGGTGGAAGGGCCCTACAAGCCCGAGCACTACCGCTACTGATCGGCAACCGGCCCGGCCCCGCTGAAACAGCGGGGCCGTCCAGACTAACCCAGGGCAGTCCCATCTTCGAACGCTACGCTTCGAGGTGGTCAGCCGATTTTTATAGATCCATAGAAACCGATGCATCCACAACAGACCGATCAGAAACTGTTCAGCTTTGAGCTCTTCCCACCCAAGACCGAGGAGGGCATGGAGAAGCTGAAGACCCAGGTAAAAAAACTGGCCCGGATCAATCCGCTCTATGTCTCCGTCACGTTCGGGGCCGGCGGATCCACCCAGCAGCGCACCTTCCAGAGCGTTGAGTGGCTGGTGTCCGAGGGGATCGAGGCCGCCCCCCACATCTCCTGCATCAGCAGCAGTGCCGCAGAGATTGTGGAGATACTGAACCGCTACAAAGACCAGGGCATCCGCCGGCTGGTCACCCTGCGTGGTGACCTGCCCTCCGGCACCGGTTTGGGCGGCCGGGGCGAACTCAACTATGCCAATGAACTGGTGGCACTGATTCGTCGCGAGTTCGGTGATTATTTCCACATTGAAGTGGCCGCCTATCCCGAGTTCCACCCCCAGGCGGCCAACGCCCGGGCGGACCTGAACAACTTCAAGCGCAAGGTGGATGCCGGGGCGAATGCCGCCATCACCCAGTATTTCTACAATGCCGACGCCTATTTCCGCTTTGTCGACAGTTGCGAAAAAATGGATATCGGGATTCCCATCGTGCCGGGCATCATGCCGATCACCAACTTCAGCAGCCTGAGCCGCTTCTCCGACGCCTGTGGGGCAGAAATTCCGCGCTGGATTCGTAAACGCCTGGAGGCTTATGCCGATGACGTGGAGAGCATCCGCGCCTTTGGCGTGGATGTGGTCAGTGAGCTGTGCCGACGCCTGCTGGATCACGGCGCGCCCGGCCTGCACTTCTACACCATGAACCAGTCCGCGGCCACCTTGAAGATCTGGGACAATCTTGCTCTGCCGGAGTGACCAACGAACCAGCGGAACCGGCGTGAATATTAAGCCGCAAATGAACGCGAATACACGCAAATAGAGATAAAGATAACCATCACGCGAGTTGCAGATCCGTTATCGAAGACAATTGGTCTTCTTAAAGATCGGCGGTCATATAACATTATTCGCGTTCATTTGCGTTCATCCGCGGCTTTAATACCGGCATTCGAACCTGACTGAGCACTGTGGATAATCAGGATCAGGTAAATATTAAGGAGTAACGGTGAGACTGCACCCGCTGCTGATTGTTCTGCTGTTGACCACCCTGGCGGGATTCGCCTCGGGACTGCTGCTGCCGTACATGCTGCCGCTGCGCCCATCCGCACCGTTGCATCTGATTTTCGCCCTGGGTATCATGCCGCTGATCATGGGCGCCATGACCTACTTCGTGCCGGTTCTGACCCGTACCCGCGCGGCGGAGCCCCTGTCACTGGTTCCGGCCCTGTTGGCACTCGGCGCGGGCATAGTGCTCAGTTTCAGCCTGTTTTTCTCTTTCGCCCTCTATCCATTTGGCGCCGTGGCCGGAGTGATTGCCGCACTCTGGCTGAGCATCTGGATGCAACGACGTAAACGACAGACCCTGGGGCGCCCCCACCCGGGACTGCTCTGGTATCAACTGGCCCTGCTGGCGCTGATACTTGGTCTGCTCTCCATTCTGGCCGGTTATCTGTTGCCGGATCAGTGGACCCAGTTCCGGCGACTGCATCTGCACCTGAATCTCCTGGGATTTGTCGGATTGACTGCGCTGGGCACCCTGCGGGTGCTGCTCCCCACCACTGGCGGCTATGCCGATCCCGAGGCAGGCCCTTGGCTGATGCGTCAATGGCCCTGGATTACAGCCGGCGCCGGATTGATTGCTGCGGGTGCCGCCTGGTCTCCCGCCCTTTCACTGCTTGGCCTGCTGCTATGGCTGCCCCCGCTTGGTCAACTGCTGAGATCACTGCTGATCACCCATCGACGGGCAGTGTGGCAGCCACATGGCGCCAGCACCTCACTGGCAACAGCGCTATCCGGTCTGCTGATCCTGCTATTGAGCGGCACGGCCCACGCCTTTGGCCTGCTCACCGCATCGAACACCACCCAGGCATTCATTCCGCTGTTTCTGTTACCGCTGGTGACCGGCGCGGCTACCCATCTGCTGCCCCTCTGGATCACATCGGCCGGTGACAGCAGCCGGGAACAGGCTCTGCGTTTGCGGCTGGGACGCCACAGCGCGGCACGGGCAGCCCTGTTCCTGCTGGGAGGACTGCTCATTCTGGCCGGTCAAGGCTGGGGCTTGATTCCCGTCCTGTTGGGACTCATCCACTTCCTCAGCGCCGTGCTGTTGTCCCTTCGCTCGAAATCGTGAGCGCAACTGTTATCATCCTCCCTGAGATGCAGATCAGGTACTAACCGTATGAGTAACAATCAGCAAATCGCCCAGCGCGACCTCTCGGTGCTGTGGCACCCCTGTACCCAGATGAAAGATCATGAGTGGCTGCCGATGATCCCGATCCGGCGGGGCGAAGGGGTCTGGCTGGAGGACTTCGACGGCAACCGTTATATCGACGCGGTCAGCTCCTGGTGGGTCAACCTGTTCGGCCATGCCAATCCGCGCATCAACGCCGCCCTCAAGACCCAGGTGGACCGGCTCGAACATGTCATGCTGGCCGGTTTTTCCCACGAGCCGGCGATACAACTGGCGGAAAAACTGGTTGCGCTCACCCCGCCAGGACTCGACCGCTGTTTCTATGTGGACAACGGCTCCTCCGCCATCGAGGCCGCCCTGAAGATGAGCTACCACAGTTGGCGCAACCAGGGGTTGAAGAGCAAGCATCGTTTCGTCACCCTCTCCAACAGCTATCATGGTGAGACCCTAGGCGCCCTGGCGGTAGGTGACGTCCCACTCTACAAGGAGACCTACGAACCGTTGCTGATGGAGGTCTTTACCGCACCGTCGCCGGACTGCTTTAACCGGGAGCCGGGAGAATCCTGGGAGGCCTACTCGATTCGACGATTTGCCGAGATGGAAACGCTGCTGGCCGAGCACAGCCATGGGATCAGCGCGGTGATTGTCGAGCCGCTGGTACAGTGCGCCGGCGGCATGCGTATGTATCACCCGGTCTATCTGAAGCTGCTGCGCGAGGCATGCGACCGCTATCAGGTGCACCTGATCGCCGATGAGATCGCCGTCGGCTTCGGCCGCACCGGCACCCTGTTCGCCTGTGAGCAAGCGGACATCACCCCGGACTTTCTCTGCCTCTCCAAGGGGCTGACTGCCGGCTACCTGCCCCTCTCCCTGGTACTCACCAGCGAGCAGACCTACCAGAGCTTCTACGACAATTATGAAAATCTGACCGCCTTTCTGCACTCCCACAGCTATACCGGCAACCCGCTGGGTTGCGCCGTCGCGCTGGCCAGTCTGGAAATTTTCGAACAGGACAACGTGATCGAAAACAACCAAAAACTGGCCCAGGTGATGACAGAGGCGACGGCCCACCTGAATGACCATCCCCATGTCGCCGAGGTGCGCCAGCACGGCATGATCCTCGCCATCGAGATGGTCAAGGACAAGGTCAGCAAAACCCCCTATCCCTGGCAGGAGCGACGCGGCCTGCGGGTCTACCAGCATGCACTGAGCCGTGGCGCACTACTGCGCCCGCTGGGCAATGTCACCTACTTCATGCCGCCCTACGTCATCACCCCGGAGCAGATCCGGGAACTGGCAACCATCGCCACCGAAGGCATCGATCTGGCAACCCGGGACTGACATGCAGCAGCACCGCATCTACACCGGTCAACCACTCCAGCCAGGCGTTGCGGTGATCCTGGAAGAGAGTCCGGCCCGGCACCTGACCCAGGTGCTGCGTTTGAAGGCGGGTGCAGAGATCATCCTGTTCAACGGTGACGGCCACGACTACAGCGCCCACCTGGACGAGGTTTCCCGACGTACCACCAGCGCGCAGGTGGACCGGCGCCTGGAACCCGCCGAAGCGCCCGCCACCCTGCGGATCCACCTGGCCATCGGCATCTCCAAGGGCGAGCGCATGGATTTCGCCATCCAGAAGGCGGTCGAGCTGGGGGTTGCCGACATCACCCCGCTGCTGACCGAGCGCTGCCAGGTGCGACTACCCGGTGAGCGCCAGGAGAAGCGGCTGCAGCATTGGCGGCAGGTGATCATCGCCGCCTGCGAGCAGTCGGGGCGCCGCTATATTCCCACGCTCAACCATGTGATGGACCTGAATGAATGGCTCCGGCACTGGATCGCACCAGGTGGCATCCTGCTGGATCACCGCGCCGAACATGCGCTGCATGAACTGGAGCCACCCAAAGGGGAAGTGACGCTGCTGATCGGCCCCGAAGGGGGCCTGTCAGTCGATGAAAGAACCCAAGCCGCAGCGGCCGGCTTCACCGGCGTGCGACTGGGTCCACGGGTATTGCGCACCGAGACAGCACCACTGGCGGCCATCGCCGCCATCCAGACCCTGTGGGGGGATTTTCGCTGATTGGTGCGGTCGCTTATGGCATATCATTTCCACCCACGCGGATACTGTCGCCGTTCGTGGTGAGCTTGTCGCCGTTCGTGGTGAGCTTGTCGCCGTTCGTGGTGAGCTTGTCGCCGTTCGTGGTGAGCTTGTCGCCGTTCGTGGTGAGCTTGTCGAACCATGAACGATCCACAGGTACCGGGGACACCCTTCGACAAGCTCCCTTCGACAAGCTCCCTTCGACAAGCTCCCTTCGACAAGCTCAGGGTGAACGGTAATTTCAGGGATATCTGCCAACAAGCTTCCTTCGACAAGCTTCCTTCGACAAGCTCAGGATGAACGGCATTGTTTAGATCTGTAGAATAATCAGACGTAAACAAATAGGGCGCGTCTTTTGTGCCCGCTACAGGGCCCGGCAGGCACAGTGATCGTGATCGATGCGGTGTATTTTACTCACCGCACCCTATATCCGAACACCGCTTTGGCAGCATGAATCAGCCAATCTTGTAGACACCCAGCGCCGGTCCGGCCACCTCGGGGGGATCAAACACCGTATCGCCTTCTCCGTCCGCCGCCCCCAGGTTCTTGAAATCATACAACGCCCCATCGGCCAGATGGGACGGCACCACACTGGAGAGGGCACTAAAGATATTGGCGGTACGTCCCGGATACTGCTGCTCCCACGCCGCCAGCATCTGCTTGACCTGCTTGCGCTGCAGGTTCTCCTGGGAGCCGCAGAGATTGCAGGGGATGATGGGGAATTCACGGGCCCGGCTGTAGCGGGCGATATCCTTCTCGGCACAGTAAGCGAGCGGGCGGATCACCACATGGCGGCCATCGTCGGTGTGCAGTTTCGGTGGCATCGCCTTGAGCTTGGAGCCGAAGAACATGTTCAGGAACAGGGTCTCGACAATATCGTCCCGGTGATGACCGAGGGCAATCTTGCTGATCCCCATCTCACTGGCGATCCGGTAGATAATCCCCCGGCGCAGCCGGGAACAGAGCGAACAGGTAGTCTTGCCGGCCGGTATCTTCTCCTGCACTACGGAGTAGGTGTCCTCCTCCACGATCCGGTACTCGATCCCCAGTCGATCAAGATATTCAGGCAGCACATCGGCGGGAAAGCCGGGCTGTTTCTGATCCAGATTCATGGCGATCAGGCTGAAATCGATCGGTGCCCGTGTTTTCAGGGTGAGCAGGATATCCAGCAGGGCATGAGAGTCCTTCCCGCCACTGAGGCAGACCATCACCCGATCCCCCTCCTCGATCATGTTGAAATCGCCGATCGCCTTACCGACTTCGCGCTCCAGACGCTTTTTCAGTTTATTGAAATTATTCGAGCTTCTGATCTTTTCCGAAAGTTCTGGCATGGGTTTTATCGCAGGGATGGGGGATAAAAATGGTGGATGTTACACGCGCTGACGGAAAAAACACAAGAAATTACCGTTCACCCTGAGCTTGTCGAAGGGAGCTTGTCGAAGGGTGTCCCCAGTACCTGTGGATCGTTCATGGTTCGACAAGCTCACCACGAACGGCGACAAGCTCACCACGAACGGCGACAAGCTCACCACGAACGGCGGCAGACTCACCACGAACGGCGACAGGCTCACCACGAACGGCGACAGGCCCACCACCAACGGTGGCAGGCTCACGGCGCGCCATCCCCGCCGTCAGCGGTCACCCAAGGGGGCGGGTTATTTTCAATAGCTCAGAGATCAAGGTCGGACAGTATCGACTCCAAGGCATCCAGGTCGGGAATCAACGCTTCTACCCCGTTAATGATGACACGACTGGCCACTCCCGCGTGCAACGGTTGGCCGCCGTCAAAGGGGACGATCGAGGCTTCAGTGACCCGCACCAGATGGGGCACGGAACGGAGCAGGAAACCGATATAGGGCATCTGCTCGTTACCATTCAGGGTATTGCAGATGGCCACCCGGGCCCGATGGCCGATCTCTCCGGCAGGCCGGTCCAGCAGCCGCTCATAGGAGACCAGCGGCAGCCGGTGATTGCGCCAGCCAAAGCTCCCCAGCACCCAATCCGGGGCGTTTGTGGCGATGCCATCCGGTGCCCGATAGCTGACCACCTCGCAGACCGCGGCATTCGGCAACAGCAGTTGCCCCTCCTGCAGTGGCAGCAGCACCCCCCTTACCTCGGCAGCGCTTTGACTGCTGCTCATCCTGCCTCCTGATCCAGTACGGAATAGATATTCGCCAGCAGATCGCTCTCCTGGTACGGCTTGCCCAGATAACGTTTCACACCCAGTTCCATGGCCAGATTGCGGTGTTTGTCACCGGTGCGTGAGGTGATCATGATGATCGGAATCTGTTTCAGCTCTTCCGAGTTGCGCATATGCCGGGCCAGTTCATAGCCATCCATGCGCGGCATCTCGATATCCAGCAGCATGATATCGGGTCGCTGCTCCTGCAACATGGCGACGGCATCCACGCCATCCTTCGCCGTAATCACATTCATGCCATGCCGCTCAAGCAGACGTCCGGTCACCTTGCGTACGGTAATCGAATCATCCACCACCATCACGGTACGGCCAACACCCGGTTCCGCTTCGGTCATCTCGACCCGGGCGACTTCCGGCTGCGGCGCCGCTGTCTGCGCCACATCAGAACGCACCAGCGCCGTCACATCCAGGATCAGGGCAACACGTCCATCACCCAGAATGGTGCCGCCGGAAATCCAGCGCACGGTAGAGACCTGAACGCCCACCGACTTCACCACAATCTGGCGATTGCCCAGCAGCCCGTCCACCTGCATCGCCACATGGTGATCACCGGCGCGCACCAGCAACAGCGGATACCATTTGCGCTGGTCGGAGAGATTGACCCGGGCCACGTTGAGCATGCTGCCCATATAGCGGACCTGATAATCCTGCCCGGCGTAGCTGTAAGCCGCCTGCCTGCCGCTGTAGCAGGCATCCAGCTCCTGTCGGGCGACCCGCACCACACCCTCGACACTGGTGTGGGGGATGGCGTAGATCTCTCCGCCGAGTTCCACCAGCAGGGCATCGGTAATGGCCAGTGTCAGTGGCAGGCGAATGATAAAACGGGCGCCCTGGCCGGGTTGCGAGGTAATATCCAGCGATCCACCGAGCTGCTTGACCTCGCTCACCACCACATCCAGCCCGACACCCCGCCCGGAGATCTGCGTCACCTCCTGGGCGGTGCTGAAGCCATGCTCCAGCACGAACGGCAGCACGTCGGAATCGGATACTTCAGCATTTGGATCCAGCAGACCGCTCTTTATCGCCTGTTCCCGTATCTTGGCCATGTCAACGCCGGCACCGTCATCAGAGATCACGATCTGTACATCGGATCCCTCGCGGGAGAGCTGCAGCCGGATCTCACCGGTTTCCGGTTTGCCCTTTTCTGCGCGCCGAGCAGGCGATTCGATGCCATGGGCGATGGCATTGCGCAAAATATGCTCCAGCGGACCTATCATGCGCTCCAGGATGCCCCGGTCGATCTCACTGCCCGCCCCCTGGATCACCAGTTCGGCGTGCTTGCCCAGCTGATTGCAGGTCTGCCTGATCACCCGGTGCAGGCGCGGCACGATCTGGGAAAACGGCACCATGCGGGTGCGCATCAGGCCATCCTGCAGATCGGTGGTGATACGCGATTGCTGCAGCAGCAGGGTATCCGTCTCCGCCTGCAACTCCTCAAGGAAGCCGTTGATATTGGACAGATCGTTGACCGTCTCCATCAGGCTTCGGGAGACCTGCTGCATGGCAGAGAAGCGATCCAGTTCCAGGGGATCGAACGAGGCATCATGCGACGGCTCATCACCCCGGTCCTGTTCATAACGGAACAGGATCTGCGCCTCGGTCTCGATCTCCAGTTGCCGGAGCTGTTCACGCAGACGACTGATCGTCTGTTCCAACTCTGAGAGATTGAAACCCAGCTGGCCATTCTGCTGTTCGATACGGGTACGGTAAATGCTCACTTCGCCGGCATAGTTGACCAGCCTGTCCAGCAGGTCGGAGCGGACCCGCACCTGCTCACGCTGGCCACGGCCCTGCAGAGATCCCGCCTCCTCGGCCGTCACGCTCATCACGGCGCCGGCCCCGGTTGTCGCGGCCTGTTCCAGTTCGGCTACCGATGAGGCCGGATCATTCAGCTCCGGCTCCGCCATCTGCGCTTCGGATGGCGGAGTTGCGACTGCAGGTGTGGCAAATTCTGCCGGCGGGACGACAGGTTCATCCGCTGGCGCCGGTTCTGCAGTGGCTTCCGCCTCCTGTGGCTCCTGGGTCGGCTCGAGCGGAACCGCCTCGATTCCATCTTCAATACCGAAGGCCGATGTACCGGGGCCGACCGCTTCGCCGGACAGGCCAGCCGTTATCGATGGCGGTCCGCCGGCTTGCAGCCACGCCTCCATCCTGCCAACCAGATCATCAGCACTGCGCAGCCGCGGGCCGCCGGCCAGATCATCAATCTGATCCGCCAGCCGATCGATCACCTCATGGGTCAAGGCAACCAGTTCATCCCCGGGGGCCACTCTCGCCTGGTCAACGGCCGTCAGAAGCGACTCAAAAGCGTGGCTGAGATCACCAATCGGCATGGCGCCCGCCAACCGGGCACCTCCCTTGAGGGTATGCAGGGTTCGCTGCAGCGCTTCCGAAAGCGGCTTGTCGGAGAGATCAAACGCACCCGCCTGCAGGCTCTCCTCCAGGGATTCATGCAGCTCCCTCGCCTCTTCCAGGAAGATCTCCACCAGTTCCGGGTCACCGTCCAGGTCCACCATGGCCGGGCCAGTACTGGAGTCATTCGGCACAACCGGCGTCGCCTCATCGGTAATATCCGACTCCGGCGCAACTGTTTCATCCACTTGCACTACCAGGGCATCATCGTCCGGCTGCCGATCCTGGGACTGATCAGGCACCGCATCGGCGGGCGCTTCCCGCATCTGCTCCGGCAACTCGAAAGCGCTGAGACCGACCGTTTCCGGCGTGGACTCAACCTCCGGTTCAGCCGCTTCCGGGTCAGATTCAGGCGCCTCCGCAGTCGCCGTTGATGGCCCTTCCGGAGCAGCCACCAGCCCCTCATCGGTTGCACTTTCAGGCAACTCGTCCGGGGTTATATCCTGCGTCACCTGCTCGTTCACGGCTTCAGTCAGGGCGATATCCACCGCCGCATCCGGGTCCAACACCCCGGGTCCGGAAACCTGTGGTGCATCCTCCTCCCGGGGCATACTGACGGTCGCCGAGCGGCCGTAGGCATAGATATCGCCAACCAGTGCCTGCCACTCCGGCAGTGGCGCCCCGGGCATATTGATCGCGCCGAGCACCGTCGTAAAGAGATCGACACCGCGTCCGATCAGATCCAGGGCCGCCGGATCAGCCGGCCGGTTCATGCTTTTCAGATCCGCCGCGAGGGATTCCAGCGCCGTGCTGACCTGGGCAATGGAATCGACACCCGCCATTTGAGCACTGCCGTGCAGCGTGTGCAGCGCCCGCACCAATTCCTTGTCGATCCTGCAGGCCAGCGGATTGCCGCTGCAATTATCATGGAACCGACTCAGGGTCTCGATATGGGTTCTGGATTCGGTCTCGAAAATCTCCAGCAGTGCCTCATCCATGCTGATGGGAGCCGGCTCAGCTTCTGCCTGATCCGGTAGCCGTGGTGCAGTATCAGGAATCGGCGAGTCCGACTCCTGCTCTGCTACCGTGTCGCTATCCAGGGCATCCGAAGCCGAAAACTCCAGTGATGCGTGGGCGGCTATTTCATCTTCCAGCGCATCCAGCTTCTCTTCAGAAGTGAGCGCCCCGCTTTCCGCCGCCCCGGACTGAGTGGGGACGCGCCCGGGCTGGGCCAGGGCCGCGGCCCGATCCATCAACGGCTGTATATCGACCGTGGAGGCGACACCGCGTTTCTGACACGCGATCAGTTCAGGCAATACCTCGGCCGCATCATTCAGCAGCTGTATCACTTCAGGGGACACTTCAATGGTCTGGTCAATCACCCGATTGAGCAGATTCTCTACCGCCCAGGAGAATTCACCGATGGTCTTTGCCCCGACTAACCGGCCGCTCCCCTTGAGCGTGTGAAAAGAGCGCCTGAAGGTGGTCAGCGCATCCCGGTCATCACGGTTATTACACCAGCGCGGGAGATACTCCTGGATGACCGCCAGCTCCTCTTCCGACTCTTCGATGAATATTTCCAGGATCTCGGGATCCACATCCTCCAGCGCGGGCTTTTCGGCCGAAGGGGTGTGAACAGGCCGCGCCTCGGTTGCCGGCTCGACAGGGACAGGGGGGGCACCCGCAACGGGCGTTAGGGCAACCTCCTCCTCGGACTGGATATCGGCCGGCTCTTCAATCTCACTCTCATTTTCGCTCGCCGGCTGTTTTTTCAGCCCCGCCGACTCCGGCACATTGAGACGCGCCAGGGCGTCCCGGGTGACATCGAGAATTTCCGGATGAATGCCCCGCCCTTCAGTGACCGCCTCCATGAAATACTCAATGCCGGTAACCGCATCGGCAAAGGCATCCAGATCATCACTGCTGGGAACGCCCTGGTCGCCCAGCAGGGTGTATTCGACATAGTGATTCAAGCGCCCCATCAGGGACGCCGCGTCCTGCAGTGACAAGACACTGAAAGCACCGGCAATGCCGTTGAAACGGCGCGGCACATCGGCCAGCAGCGCACGATTGCCGGGCGCCTCGATAAAGTTGATGATGGCCTCTTTGTTACGGGCCATATCGATCCCCGCCTCGTGCATCACCGAGTCGACCAGACGCTCAAACTCACCTTCCGGTAAATCCGATTTTGGCTGGTCTCCCGGGGACGGGGCATAGCGCCTGACCACCGACAGATTGTTCAGCGAGGTCTCGATAAACAGGATGTCACTGGCCATGGCCATCAGATCCTGCTCATCCGGCTGATCGCCGGCGGCGACGATCTCGCCGATCTTGCCGGCCTGGCGCATCAGGCGCGAACGCAGTTCACCCTGGCCCACCATGCCGAGGGTATCGGCCAGTTTTTTCAATGGTTCCAGTTGCGTCTGCAGTCGACTGAGGTCACTCCGTTTGCCACGGATAAACAGATCGAGCTGATCCTTGATGGCCGTCAGATCGAGCGTGATGGCGCTGCGCAGGGATTCCAGCAGATCCCTGCCGGGTGCATGCAGGTCGGCCTGGGCTCCGCCCGGCCCCGCCTGGCCGAGTGGACCCTGGCTCAGATCAAACTCCTGCTTGACCTGCACAACCACCGGATCGGATGAGTCGGCACAGGCCGTGTAGTAAAGCAGGTTCTTTATCAGGTCATTGGACGGCGCCTCCGCGACCGCCCGCTCCCCGGCATCGATGATCCGCTTGATCTCCCGATCTATCTTGCCGACCAGCAACTTGGTGGCGATACCCGAATCAAGACTTCCATCACGCAGGGCGTTGACCACCGCCTGGCTGACCCGGAACAGGCGCCGCACTGGATCTGTCCAGGCGTTCTGTTCGAGTTCCCGGAATATGCCGGCAATGCGCGCCAGCCCGCCGGCCGCATCCGCGCCCCGGTACCAGTCAAGCAGCGCCTTGTGATATTGATAACGGCATTTTTTGGTGATCGCCGGCAGTTCAGGATTGCCATCCTGAGTGCCGTCGGCAGGCAGCAGTTTCCGCTCCAGGTCGGGTGCGAACAGCGCCACCTCGGACAACAGGGAGGCGTCCCGTGCCGCCCGCAACTCATTCATCAGCGGCAGCAGCAGGATCGGACTGTCCAGTGAACCGGTCTCGATCTTTTCCAGATAGTCGGGCAGTTGGGCCAGGCCGACCATCAGCGCTTCCGCCGACTCCTTGCGCCGCGGCTCGCCGAGCGAGCCCAGGGCCCTGGCGACCAGCTCCATCTCTTCCGCCAGCATGGCGGCGCCATACAGCTGCATCAACTGCAGGGTTCCGCGCACCTGATGCAGCTGGTTGATACAGCTCTCCAGTTCCGCTTCCGGCCCCGCTTCATCCACGTAGGACTCCAGCGCATGCCGAGCCACTTCAAGAGATGAATCAAGCTCGACCCTGATCCATTTCAGCACACTATGATCTTGAACATCACTCATACCAGGCCTTCATATACGCCAGTGGTCGTTCATCGTCACCGAAGTCCCGCGGATTTCCGGCGGCCCAAGAGCGCGCCCATCGCCTGCTGTTCACAACGCCGACCTGCTCCGGGCATCCTTTCATCTGGGTGCGGATCCGTCAGTTGTATTCAGGGAGACGGAAACCGGCAACCGAACGCTGCAGGTCATCAGCCATATCCGCCAGGGTGCCAATGGCCGCCGCCGTTTGGTTGGTACCATCCGATGTCTGGGTGGTAATCTCCTGGATAACGCTCATGGTGTCATTCACCCGGGACGCCTCCTCGGACTGCGCCTGGGCAGTATCGGCAACACGCTGAATGCGCTCGGAAATGTGGTTCGACACGCTCTCGATCTCTTTCAGCGCCTCACCGGCATCCTCCGCCAGCTGAGCACCCGTCACCACTTCCGCCGTGGTCGCCTCCATGGAAGAGACCGCCTCATTGGTATCCGCCTGAATGGTTTTTACCAGCGCCTCGATCTGCTTGGTTGCGTTACCGGAGCGTTCCGCGAGCCGCTGTACTTCATCGGCAACCACCGCGAAACCGCGACCGGCCTCGCCCGCCATCGCCGCCTGCATGGCGGCGTTCAGCGCCAGGATATTGGTCTGGTCGGCGATATCATCGATCAGCTCCACGATATCTCCGATCTCCTGGGAGCTTTCACCCAGCCGTTTGATTCGCTTCGAGGTCTCCTGGATCTGCTCACGGATGGTATCCATCCCCTTGATGGTCCGACGCACCGTTTCATTGCCCTTGGCGGCGATGTCCACCGAGTGCTGCGCCACCGTTGCCGACTCGGTTGCCTCCTGGGACATCTGGTCAATGGTGGAGGCCATCTTGTTGATCGCCGAGGTTGCGGAGGTGATCTGATCCGCCTGGTGCTCACTCGCTTCCGCCAGATGCATGGCGGTGGCGCGGCTCTCCTGGGCGGAGCTGGATACCTGCTCGGAAATCTCGTTAATGGTGGTCACCAGGCTGCGCAGCGCCTCGATGGCGTAGTTGATGGAGTCGGCGATGGCCCCGGTGACATCCTCGGTTACGGTCGCCGTCACCGTCAGGTCGCCGTCGGCCAGGTCACCCATCTCATCCAGCAGTCGCAGAATGGCCTGCTGGTTTCGTTCGTTCAGCTGGCTGCTCTCAACCTCACGGCGGCGTGCCGTCAGCAGCAGTACATAACCCAATGAGACCAGCATGACGATGGAGAGGCCACCGAGCACGGCAATCAGCACGGGGCCCGCCTTGATACCCATGATACTGATCAGTCCCGGGTTGTCGCCATAGGCCTCTACCAGCGCCTGCGCCGCGTCATTCACCCGGTCGGATACGGCGGTCACCTGTCCGGCCGCTTCCAACGCCGGCAGTACCGCAGGGACTGTTTCGATAATCTCGTCGGCGTGATCATTGATCGAGCTGAACAGCATCGCCGCTTCACGCAGCTTCTGCACGATCCCGGGATTGGTGATCTTGGCAATGCCCAGTGAGTCACTGCCCTCCAGCATGCCATCCAGCACCCGCCCGAGATGATCGGAGTCACGACTGAACTGGTCGATGGCTGCCGCCGTGGCCTGGCCACCCGCCAGCACCTTGTTCACGTTCTTATCGATCCGCTCCGACAGCATCAACTGGCGGGACGCGATGGATATCTGTAGTGGATCGGCCTTGCTCTCCACCAGATCGCTCACAACCTGTTCCGTCAGCTCCTGCAGCTGTGGCATGAACCCGGTAATCACACCGATAAACTGCTGCACTGACAAAATGGCGTCCCTGTTTGACAGGATGTCATCCGCATTCTGGCGCAGCTCCAGCCAGGCGTTCTCCACCGCGCGCAACTGGGCCGCAACGGGTGCGGGGGAAGGCGGCAGATTTACCGTTGGATCACCCTGTTTCAACTCGGCCATGAGGCGTTCGAATTTGTCCCGGGATTCGCGCAACTGGGTAAACGCCTCCTTGCTGCCGGCCGCTGCCGAGAGGGCGCTTTTGGCAATCTCCTGGGAGACCACGCGCTGCTCTTCAGAGCGGATAATGTAGATCTCGTCATTGGCCGACCACTTGGCCACATTGGCAAATGCCAGCAGTGTCGCCAGCAGCGTGATCAGCAAGCCGATGGATAGCACCACAACAAGCCTGTTTGAGGCGGCTCCACCACCTGTACGTCTGGTAACCCTGGTATTCATTGAGTCTCTCTCCCGCAAGAGGCTTGTTCTTGTAAGGTTTCCATTGCCACAAAAGACAAAAGTTCACACACAGAAATCGCCTGAAAAATAATCATCCTGGACTCACAGTGAGGCCACCCTGAATTCGGTATTTTCCGCCAGTAGATTCATACTGAAGACCGGCCTGACCGCACCCTCAACCACGTATGCCCCCTGCACAAACTGCCGAACATATTCCGGCAGCACAGGAACGGCAGTGCGCTGTTCCTCAAGAAAGTGGCGCATACCCTGGACATTCCCCACCAGCAAACCGGAATAGAGCCCCTGGTGACTGACCACCAGCACCCGACTGCGGCGCCCGATCACCAGTGGCGCCCCGCCCAGAAACCGCTGAAGATCGATGATCGGCAGCAGGTTTCCGCGTATGTTTGCCATACCGAGAAGCCACTCCTGTGTTCCCGGCACCCGGGTCAGCTCCTCCGGATAATTGAGAATCTCCTTGACCTCCTGAAGCGGGGCGATCACCCCCAGACCGGAGATGCTGAACAGCACGCCTTCCCAATACTGCTGAATCTTGTGTTTCGGCAGACCCACCGCATATTGGCGGCTTCTGCTTTCAATGTTCTGCAGCAGCTGCAGCAGGTTGGCCGATGTCGTTTCCGTCATGATATTCAAATCAGCCGGCAAGTATGTTCCTGATCTTGCCGAGCAACTCCTCGGCCGCCACAGGCTTCACCACATACTCCCTGGCTCCCTGGCGCAATCCCCAGGCACGATCCGTCTCCTGGTCCTTGGTGGTCACCACGATAACCGGAATATCCTGCGTCTCCGGCGCCTTGCTGAGCTGGCGCGTCGCCTGGAAACCATTCAGTCCCGGCATCACCACATCCATCAGTACCAGGTCGGGCTTTGACGCCTTGGCCGCCGCCACTCCCGACTCACCATCCGCGGCAGTAATCACTTTGTAGCCGCCGCTTTCAACAATTCCTTTAAGAATGTGCGTCTCCGTCGGGGAGTCATCAACAATCAAAATAGTTGCATCCACTGCACTGTTTTCACCGGATTTTTCTGCACTGTTTTTCTTAAAAAAACTTCTCATAGTCTGATCTCTGGAACGTTGTTGGGAATGGGTCAGAAACTGCTGATCAGGCCGCCTTGACGATGTGCTTTCGAATGGCACCCAGCAGCTCATCTTTGGTAAACGGTTTGGTCAGGTACTCCTCGGAACCGACAATGCGTCCCCGGGCACGGTCGAACAGGCCATCCTTGGAAGAGAGCATGATGACCGGGGTTTTCTTGAACTCGCTGTTATGCTTGATAAGTGCACAGGTCTGATAGCCATCCAGGCGCGGCATCATGATATCCACGAAAATAATGTCCGGGTTGGTATCGGCAATCACCGAAAGGGCCTCGAATCCATCATTGGCGGTGAACACCTCGCAGCCCGCTTTTTTCAGCAGGCTCTCGGCCGTCCTGCGGATTGTCTTGCTGTCATCGATGACCATCACCTTCCGCCCGGAGATATCGACATCTTCATTCATTACCCAGCTTCCTCTGATTCGCACAACCCTTGGTATGGAGGATACAGCGCCGTCCCTGCCGTTGGCCCGCGGTGAAATCTCTACCCATCCGCATCCAACGAGCGGTCATATTCAATTCACCGTGGTCAGTCCCCACAGCTGCCAGAGCTGCATCCCACCACGATAGTAATATATTTTTTCTGCCGGATAACCCACTGCCAGCAGGCCGCGAATTGCCCTGGGTGACTGCCCGCATTCAGGGCCGTTACACCAGAGCACCAGCTCCTTGCAGTCGGTGAAGTCCCACTTGTCCGTCATATGCTTGGCATCCAGGATTCCCCACTGCTCCAGCTTCTGCGTCAGCGTCCCGACCGACTCTCGCTGTTTGGCGCCGAACAACAGCAGCGCCTCTATCATTTCGAGATCTTCGACATCTTTACTCAAATCTGTAAAGGGGATATTGATCGATCCCGGAATGGTGCCCTTGGCATACCACTCCGGTGTTCTGGCGTCGATCAGGAGCCCCCGGCCATCCCGCAGTTGGTTCTCCATGAAGTGAAAAACCTCAATCTCACCGATCGTCTTGACCGCGGGATCCACCTCCATCGGCCCGATGCAGAAGGGTGGGCAGGGCCGTGCAGTCTTGGCATAGTAGCCGCGCAGTTCATAATCCGGGTCCTGCACCCGCTGCACCTTGACCGAACGGCCTTTGTGCATCACGTGGAGATAGGGCTTTCCCTTGTAGAGCGTAATCGCACCCTCATCCGCACCCACCTTCACTTCATCTTCCGCACCAAATCCCGTCCCTGCCGTCAGCGACAGGACAGCAAAAACGGCCAGAAAGACCATTATCTTCCTCATTGCATTACCCCCAGAGAGACCCGCTATCTGACGTAGCTGATTATTGAAACTTCACTGTTACTTTGAGATGTATCGTCCGGTTATCACCTAACCTGAATACTTTCTTCCGCTTTTTTCTTTATCAGCGATGCAGGAAGCGATCCATGATCTTTTTTCGCAGCTCGGAAATCGTCGCACCGGACTGGTACTCCTGGTAGATCTCCTCCTGGCTTCCCGCCCCGAGCTTGCTGTAAAACACTGCACTGCCAGCATATTTCTCCCGCAATTCATTCTCGAAGGATTCACGGGAGAGCCGTTCACTCCCCTTATCCGTAGCCGTACCGCCGACAGTCGACTCACTGGGTTTTGCGCCAACCTTGCCGGCCTCCTGCTGCAGGGCGCTCAGATAATCATCTTCCCCGGCCGCATTCACCGAGAACGGGATCACAAAACTGAAAATCACCAGGCAGAACCAGCGCAGCAGCAGGGCGGCACTGGCACTGCCCGCTTCATGTTGATATCGCCACATTTTCATAACGTACCTAACCTCCCAAACCGCATGGCCAGGGATTCCCAGCACCACGCTCAAAAGACCTGCACCGCCCCCGAACACCATACCGCTGAGTAAATTTGTAACAATCGAGTCCCTGTATGAATATAATTTTTCTAATTGCGACACTTTATTAGGAACATAACCTAAAAGAAAATAGCAACAGATAACCCCTACTGCAACCATGAAAAGGGAAAGTTGCGATACGGCCACCGACAAACAGGCCATCCTCGGGTATTATTGAAAAATGACTATTACGCTCGGCGTTGTGATGGACCCCATTGACTCCATCAAGATAAAAAAAGACAGCACTTTTGCCATGCTGCTGGAGGCCCAGCGGCGTGGCTGGGGCCTGCGCTACATGGAGCAGCAGGATCTCTATCTGCAGGATGACCGGGCCTACGCCCGCGTCCGCAATCTGCTGGTGGAAGAGAATCCCCAGGAGTGGTTCCGTTTCACCGGCGAAGAGACCATTCCGCTGGATGAGCTCGATGTCATTCTGATGCGCAAGGACCCTCCCTTCGACATGGATTACATCTACACCACCTACCTGCTGGAGAAGGCCGAAGAGCAGGGCGTACTGATTGTCAACCGCCCGGCCAGCCTGCGGGACTGCAACGAGAAACTGTTTACCGCCTGGTTTCCCCAATGCTGCACGCCCACCCTAGTGACCAGCAACCGGGAACGCATTCTCGACTTTCTGGAGCAGCAGAAAGACATCATCCTCAAGCCACTGGACGGAATGGGCGGCAGCTCGATTTTTCGCATACGCCAGGGTGATCCCAACACCAACGTGATTATCGAGACCCTGACCGGTCACGGCATGCGACTGAGCATGGCCCAACGTTTCGTGCCGGAGATCAGCCAGGGCGACAAACGCATCCTGATGGTGGATGGAGAGCCGGTGCCCTATGCCCTGGCGCGCATTCCCAGGCCGGGCGAAACCCGGGGCAATCTGGCCGCCGGCGGAACCGGCCAGGGCATCCCGCTGTCCGAGCAGGATCGCTGGATTGCTCTCCAGGTCGGTCCCAGCCTGCGGCAGCGGGGCATTCTGTTTGCCGGTCTGGATGTAATCGGCGACTATCTGACCGAAATCAACATCACCAGTCCGACCTGCATCCGGGAACTGGACAGCCAGTTTGGACTCAACATCAGCGCCCAACTGATGGATTGCATTGAAGAGAAACTGGCCTCATGAAGTTGCTTAAAACTGTTGTCCTGCTGGCCCTGCTGCTGCTTTTGGCCGGCTGTGATACCCCGCCGCCACTCTTCAAGGGACAATTTCTCGCCTTCGGCACCCTGGTGGACATCTCCATTAGCGGACTCCCCGAACGGGAGGCACAGGCCGCAACGGACATCATAGAAGATGACTTCAAGCGCATGCACCACTCCTGGCACGCCTGGGACCCGGGTCCGCTGGGCCGGGTGAACCGCCTGATTCAGACCGGCGAGACCTTTTCCGTTCCACCTTCGGTCCTGACACTGATCATACGGGGCACAGAACTCTCGGAAAAAAGCGATGGCCTGTTCAATCCGGCCATTGGCCAACTGATCGACGCCTGGGGTTTTCACCGCAACGATCCGAGCGGAAACCGGCCGCCATCCCAGGCAACCATCGACCAGTTGCTGGCTGCCGCACCGAAGATGAGCGACCTGCATCTGCAAGGAATCCAGATGCGCAGCAGCAATCCCGCGGTCAAGCTGGACTTTGGCGCCTTTGGAAAAGGCTACGGGATCGATCTCGCCATGGAGCACCTGAAAGAGCTGGGCGTACAGAATGCCATACTCAACGCCGGCGGCGACCTGCGGGCCATCGGCAGCAAGCATGGCCAGCCCTGGCGCATCGCCATACGCCATCCGAGCGGCGAAGGTGTCCTGGGGGTTATCGAGACAACAGGGAGCGAAAGCATCTTCACCTCGGGCGACTATGAGCGGAACTTCACCTGGGAAGGCAAGCGCTACCATCACATTATCGACCCCCGAACCGGCTATCCCGCCACCGGCACACGATCGGTAACGGTAATCCACGATGACGCCACCACCGCGGATGCAGCCGCGACCGCCCTGTTTATTGCCGGCCCTTCCCGCTGGTATGAAATTGCCCGGCGCATGGGCTTGACCTATGTACTGCTGGTGGACACGGAAAACAACATCCATATAAGCCCCGAGATGCAGGCACGGGTGCAGCTGACCGACAACAGCTTCACCATCAAACCGAGCGCCCCGCTCACGCAACCCGTGCATTGACCGGTCCAGGCATGATGAAGCGCTCGGGTATAACCACTTCGATCGACCGGCTCGGACTGACACTGTTCGTGGCGGTAACCCTGCATGCCGTGGCCATTCTCGGCATCAGCTTTACCCTGGAGACACCGGAAAAACCACCCACGCCTGATCGCACGCTGGAAATCATGGTGGTGCAGAATCCGAAAAAGGTGGAACCGAAAAAACCGGTCGAGAAGGCCGATTTCCTTGCCCAGACGAGCCAGGAGGGGGGCGGAGACCAGACCGAGAAAGTACGCCCGAAAACCGAACTCACACCGCCGACCCCGATCCAGCACCAGGCAGAGGTCCAGACAGCCCCGCCCGTGCCGCCACCGGCCCCGGAACCCAAAGCGGTGGCAAAAAAGCCGAAAAAGGTACTCACCAAACAGCAACCGGACAAGCCGAAGATCGAAACCGCCCCGGAGAAGCGGCCCGAGCCGCCGGAAGAGAAAAAGGTGACCGCGGCACAGCTGCTGGCCAGCACCACCCGGGAGATCAGCCGGCTCACCGCCGAACTGGACAGAAAGACCCACGCCTACGCCAAGCGACCCCGGCGCAAGACCCTGTCGGCCCGTACCCAGGAGTATAAATATGCCAACTATCTGGATGCCTGGCGGCGCAAGGTAGAGCGCGTCGGCAATCTGAACTACCCGGATGAGGCGAAGCGGCGCAAGCTGTACGGCAACCTGGTGCTGCATGTGGCGATCCGGCCCGACGGCAGTGTCAAGTCAATCAATGTGCGCAAATCCTCGGGCCACAAACTGCTGGATGACGCAGCCATGCGTATTGTCAAACTCTCCGCCCCGTTCGCTCCCTTCCCGGCCGAGATCAGACAAGAGACCGATATTATCGATATTATCCGCACCTGGCAGTTCCGTAATAACGACCAACTTTTTTCAAAATAGCCCCCGCCGGCGGTTGCGGAGCAAACCCCCGCATCCGATACTATACCGCTATGAACAACCCCGTATCCCTGACCAACCAGTTTCTCATCGCCATGCCGGGGCTGCAGGATGCCAATTTCCACCATACTGTGACCTATCTCTGCCAGCATGGCCGGGAGGGGGCGATGGGCATTGTCATCAACCGCCCTTCCGGATTGCGGCTCAATGACATCCTGGAACAGCTGGAGATCAGTGACAGCGCCCTCTCCTCTGCCGAACAGCCGATCTATATCGGTGGGCCGGTACAGACCGACCGCGGCTTCGTACTGCACAGCAGCGGCAGCGAATGGGATTCGACCCTGCAGATCACCCCCGCCATCAGCATCACCACGTCGCGGGATATCCTGGATGCCATCGCACAGGGCAAGGGACCGGAAAAGTCCCTGATCGCACTCGGTTACGCCGGCTGGGGAGTCGGACAGCTGGAACAGGAGATGAGCGCCAACGCCTGGCTGAACGGGCCGGCACCGGAGCATGTGCTGTTTGATCTGCCGGCGGAGGCGCGCTGGGAAGCCGCTGCCAAAGCGCTCGGTATTGACCTGAACCTACTATCGGGCGAAGCCGGACATGCATAGGAACCTGGCGGATCGCACACTGTCTCACCCGGCTCAGGATTCCCGCTCCGCAGCGGCTCCCCCATCCCCGGGGCCGCATGGAATATTCGGCAGGTATTCAGGCATCTGCCGGACTGCCCGCTGATCCAGCGCGAAAAAATGGGTACACTACTGGGCTTCGACTACGGCACCGCCAAGATCGGTATTGCCGTCGGCCAGACCGAGACCGGGACTGCCAATCCACTCACGACCCTGCGGGCCATCCGGCAGAAACCGGACTGGGCGGCGATCGGCAAGCTGGTCGAGGAGTGGCTGCCGGAGGCGCTGGTGGTGGGCCTGCCCTATGACATGGACGATACCGAGGCCGAGATCGCCCCGCTGGCGCGCCGCTTTGCCCGGCAACTGGAAGGCCGCTACCGGCTCCCCGTGCATCTGGCTGACGAGCGACTCACCTCGCAGATTGCCCGGCAGGAGCTGGGGCGCAGGATAAAAAAATTTGATGAACTGGATGCCATTGCGGCAAAACTGATTCTGGAAACCTGGTTAAGTGAACGACGATAAAATCTATATGCAGGCCGAAGCGATCGATGAGCTGATCGGCGAAATGGTGCAAGCCATCAAAACCCGCCTTGAGGTGCAGCAGGTCAGGGATCCGGTGATGATCGGTATTCATACGGGCGGGGTATGGCTGGCCGGGCGGCTACACAAACTGCTGGGAATCAAACAGCCGCTGGGCACCCTGGACATCTCGTTTTACCGGGATGATTTCACCCGTATCGGCATGAATCCCAAGGTCAAGCCATCGCATATCCCCTTCGAGGTGGAGGATCGGCACATCATCCTGGTGGATGATGTGCTGCAGACCGGGCGCACCATCCGCGCGGCCATGAACGAGATCTTCGACTATGGCCGCCCCGCCTCGATCACCCTGGCCACCCTGGTGGAGCGCAGCGGCCGGGAACTGCCGATACAGCCCAGCGTGGTGGGCGTACGGCCGCCCCTGACCAGCGAACAACAGATAACATTGACCGGGCCGGACCCGCTCAGGCTGATCATCGGTACCTCGAAACAGGAGACCAGGGGAGCATCGTGAGCAAGCCCAACATCCAACTCGACAACCACGGCAGACTCAAGCACTTCCTCACCATTGACGGCCTCAAGCGGGAGATGCTGACGGAGATCCTCGATACCGCCGAATCCTTTACCGGCGTATCGGAACGGGTGGTCAAGAAAGTGCCGCTGCTGCGCGGCAAGACCATCTGCAACCTGTTCTTTGAAAACAGCACCCGCACCCGCACCACCTTTGAGGTGGCGGCCAAGCGACTCTCGGCGGATGTGCTCAATCTCAACGTCAGCACCTCCTCCACCACCAAGGGCGAGACGCTGCTGGACACGTTGCGAAATCTCGAAGCGATGCATGTGGACATGTTCGTGATCCGCCATTCGGACAGTGGAGCGGCGCACTTTTTCGCCACCCACGCCGCCCCCCATATCAGTGTCATAAACGCCGGCGATGGCCAGCATGCACATCCGACCCAGGCGATGCTGGACATGTTCACCATCCGGCGTCACAAAGGGGAATTCACCGGTCTGCGGATAGCCATTGTCGGCGATGTCCTGCACTCACGGGTGGCCCGCTCCCAGATCCTGGCCCTGAATACCCTGGGTACCTCGGAGGTCCGGGTGATCGCCCCGCGCACCCTGCTGCCCCCCGACCCCCGTACCCTGGGTGTGCACATTTTTCATGACTTGGAAGAGGGCATCCGGGATGTCGACGTGGTCATCATGCTGCGCCTGCAGAAAGAGCGCATGACCGGCGCCCTGCTGCCCAGTGAACATGAATACTTCCAACTCTACGGGCTCACCGAGAAGCGGCTCAAGGCGGCCAGGCCGGATGCCATCGTGATGCATCCCGGGCCGATCAACCGCGGCGTAGAGATGGATTCCCAGGTGGCCGACGGCCCCCGCTCGGTGATCCTGCAGCAGGTGAGTTTCGGTATCGCCGTGCGCATGGCGGTGATGTCCATGACCATGGGCACCCAGGCCCAGGGAGCAGCGGCACGATGAACGCCCCCAACAGCACCCAAATTCTCGGTGGGCGCCTGATCGATCCCGCCAACAGCATCGACAGCGTCACGGACATATTCATCCATAATGGAAAAATCCTGGCCATTGGCGAGCCGCCGGAGGGCTTCACCGCCCATCACACCATTGATGCCAAGGGTCAGATTGTCTGTCCCGGCCTGGTCGACCTGAGCGCCCGTATGCGCGAACCCGGCCAGGAACATATCACCAATATTGCCCGCGAAACCGCCCTGGCCGCCCGCTCCGGCGTCACCACGCTCTGCTGCCCGCCAGATACTGATCCGGTGATCGACACGCCGGCCGTGGTCACCCTGCTGCTGCGTCGCGCCAAACGCTCCGCGCGGGCCCGACTGCTGCCGATCGGTGCCATGACCCAGCAACTGGCCGGCGAATACCTGAGCGAGATGGTGGCCCTGAAGCGGGCCGGCTGCGTCGCCATCAGCAACGGCTATGTCCCGCTGGCCAACACCCTGGTAGAGCGGCGCGCCCTGGAATATGCCGCCACCTTCGGCATTACCGCGATTCTGCGCCCGGACGACCGCCATCTGCGCAACAACGGTTACGCTCACGAGGGGCCGGTGAGCGCCCGTCTGGGGTTGCCGGGCATTCCCGAAGCGGCCGAGTCGGTGGCGGTGGCCCGGGATCTGGCGCTGGCCGAACACACCGGCTGCCGCATCCACTTCCACCTGCTCTCCAGCGGCACGGCGGCGCGCATGATTGAACAGGCCCAACAGCAACGCCTGCAGGTCTCAGCCAACGTGGCCGCCCACCAGTTGCACTTGACCGAGATGGATATCGAGGATTTCGACAGCAATTGCCACCTGAATCCGCCGCTGCGCAGTCTGGCCGACCGGGAGGCCCTGCGCAGCGCCCTCGCCAAAGGGGTAATCGGCGCCATCTGTTCGGATCACCAACCGCTGAAAGCGGACGCCAAGGAGGCGCCCTTCCCCTCCACGACCACCGGCATGGCGGGCCTGCAGACCCTGCTGCCACTGACCCTCAGGCTGGTGGACGAAGGGGTGCTCGGTCTCTCCGAGGCGATCGCCCGCATCACCTGCGGACCGGCGGATATCCTGGATCTCCCCTACGGCAGACTCCAGCCGGGCAGCAGCGCGGATGTTTGTATATTTGATCCCGACAGACACTGGGTCCTCAAGCGGGAGGAGATGCCAAGCTCGGGACGCAACACTCCCTTCATCGGCTGGGAGTTCCAGGGCCAGGTCACCCATACCCTGTTTGAGGGGCGTATCGTTTTTCAATCCGACAGTTCAACAATCCAGGCTTGAACCAGCACATGACCCAGCAGATAACAGAGCACAGCAGACCCCATCGCGGCACCATTTTTCTGGAAGAGGCGGAGATCCTCTCCCACCAGGCGTTCGCAGGCGAGCAATACATTCTTCGCCTGCGGGCACCCCGTTGTGCTGAAAAGGCCCTGCCCGGCAGCTTCGTCCATATTCAGTGCGACAGCTCCAGACCTCTGCGCCGACCGATCTCCATCATGCGTGCCTCGCCCGAACAGGGGTGGATAGAACTCCTTTACAAGGCGGTGGGTGACGGCACTCGTCTGCTGACCCGGCGCAAACCGGGGGAACAGCTCAGCGTCCTGGGGCCCATCGGGGTCCCCTTCAAGCTCAATCCGGAACGCCCTCGGCCACTGCTGATCGGCGGCGGGGTCGGCATGCCACCGATGATCTTCATCGCCCAGTCTCTGGCAGGGAATACCGGATTCAAGCCGCTGGTCATCCTCGGCTCCGAGGTCCCGTTTCCGTTCAAGCCTCAACCCTCAGCCCTGCTCATACCGGAGATGCCGGACGGGGTCATCGCCAGCATGCCGCTGCTGGATGACTGGCACATACCGAGCCGGCTGGCCAGCCAGCAGGGTTTCCCCGGCTGCCATGAAGGCTACGTGACCGACCTGGCGCGGCACTGGTTGCGGGCACTGCCTGCCGATGCACTGTCCCAGGTGGAGATCTTCTCCTGCGGACCCCATCCGATGCTGGAGAGCGTGGCCCGGCTGGCGCAGGAGTTCAACCTGCCCTGCCAGGTGTCGCTGGAGGAGTTCATGGCCTGTGGCGTGGGTGGCTGTGCCGGCTGTGTGGTGGAGGTGCAGACTGACCAGGGGCCTGCCATGAAGCGCGTGTGTGTGGATGGGCCGGTGTTCGATGCCCGCGCGGTGTTTCCATCCTGAGACCTGTGACCCCTAGCCCGCATTTCTCACACCACAATTGAATAAGGCCGTGTCTCGTGGCATAACTATTGTGCGATCAACAAGTTGCAGCGTCGGAGGAACACGGCCTTATGACTACAGAGTGTAAAGCAGAACAGCTGGAATTTCACGGC
>JACDJA010000426.1_pt1 | contig 49414 bp, 45 predicted proteins | sample 7449241 | NCBI WGS metagenome assembly JACDJA01 (sample SAMN14253289, study PRJNA609438) | sludge metagenome | isolation source: initial anaerobic sludge | collected 2018-12-20 | reverse complement strand
ATGGTGTTCAGTGGTATGGCGTAGAAGTCTTCCCCCGTGGCCACCATCAGCGCACGATTCACCGAAACGGTAAAGGGCAAACGCACAGTAAATACGGTGCCCCGGCCAAGCTGCGATTCGATATCCAGGCTGCCGCCAAGCTGCTTGATCTCGCTGGCGACCACATCCATGCCCACACCCCGACCGGAAATCTGGGTAACCTGCTGGGCGGTGGAGAACCCGGGCTGCAGAATAAACTGCAGGATTTCCCGCTCCGAAAGTTCTTCATCCGCCCGCAACAGGCCCTGGCGGATGGCTTTTTCCCGAATAACCGCGGAGGGAATGCCAGCGCCGTCATCTGCCATGCGCAAAACCACGTCGCCGCCTTCCCGGGCCAGTGACAAGGTGACCTCACCCGCTTCCGGCTTGCCGGTTTTGCGGCGCTGCTCCGGGCTTTCTATGCCGTGATCGATGGCGTTCCGCAGCATGTGCTCCAGTGGCGGAATCATGCGCTCCAGGATATTGCGATCCATTTCGCCTTCAGCATTGCGCACATCGAATTCCACCTTCTTACCCAGTTCACCGCTGGTCTGGCGAACAATCCTGCGCAACCGGGGCACCATGGAAGCAAACGGAATCATCCGGGTCTTCATCAGACCTTCCTGGAGCTCCGTGTTGATGCGGGACTGCTGAACCAGCAGGGTTTCTGTGTCGCGCACCCGGTCGGAAAGGGTTTCGCGCAGATCCGCGAGGTCCGAGGAGGATTCGGTTAACGCCCGCGACAACTGCTGGATGGACGAATACCGGTCCATTTCCAGCGGATCGAAATCGTCTCCGTAATCCGGGCCATGCTCTTTCTCGGCGCTGAACAGAATCTGCGCTTCGGTTTCAATTTCCATACGGCGCAGCTGCTCTCGCAAACGCTCGATGGTTGCGGCCATCTCATCCAGGGTATGGCCAAAATCGCTGCTTTGCTGTTCAAGGCGGCCACGGGTGATACTGGTTTCACCCGCCAGGTTAACCAGCTCGTCCAGCAGTGACGCCGATACCCGAATGGTTTCCTGTGCCATGCGCTGTGCGTCTGGCATTCTGCTGCGAGCTTTTGCACGGACGGGCCTGGGTGCGGGCTCGGCGGCATGCGCCTCCGCAAGCTCCCGCGCTGTTTCCGCGTGTGTTGGTTCCGGTGCCGGCGCAGGCGCTGCGACTTCGGACGCCGCTTTGTCCCGTATTTCCGCAACCAGGGCAATGATGCCGTCGTGCGCTTCGGTAATAGCCTGCCACTGGCTTTCATCAGGTGCATTGCCGTCAAGATCTATAAGCCGGGCTTCCAGCGCGTGGGCCTTGTCGCCCAGCAGTGAAAGCTGTGATAAACGGGCTCCGCCTTTCAGGGTATGAAGAGCCCGCTGAGCCTCCTGATTGAAATGATTGTTGGCGGGTTCTTTGCGCCAGTCAGCCAGCAGTTGCTCCAGCTGATCCATGATCTCGCCGGCTTCCTCCAGGAATATTTCCAGGATCTCGGGGTCGACAGCATCCTGGCTGGCCGTGGCCGGCTCTTCCGCTGAGGGCTCAGCGGTGCTGGTGTCCTGGCTTTGTGCATTGTTGAACGCAGTAAGTAGCTCCGGATCGGCAACCGGTTCTACGCCCTCACGCAACCGGTCGAGCATGGATTTCAACTCGCCAAGACCGCGATCACTCAGCGCGAGTAAAAGTTTCTGGTTACCCGGGTTGGAAATCAGGGCGTCCAGTGCACCCGACCAGGCTTCTGCCAGGTCCGCAACAGGGTCAACATCAGACAGGCGTGCGCCGCCTTTTAAGGTGTGCAGTTCCTGCTGCAGCTGTGCAACGCCGTCCATTAGCCGGGGCTCTTCCCGCCACTGATCCAGGCACTCGCTGATGGCATCGTAGATTTCGAGACCTTCATCCAGGAAGATGCCGGTCAGGTTGTCGTCGGTCTCTACAGACAGGGTTTCCGGTGGCTGTGCCGGAATGTTGGTGTCTGAGGGCCCGGCCACATCAGGTGTGGCTTCACCCTGCACAATGGCCTCAACCTGGGCCACCAGATCGCTGGCAGGAGGGCAGGGTTTCCGGGTCGCAACCTGTTCAACCATCTGCGCCAGCCGGTCGTGGCAGGCAAACAGCAAATCGTTCATGGCGCCATTGGCTTCAAGCCGGCCTTCCGCTACTTTTTCGAACAGGTCTTCCAGTACGTGGGTCAGGTCGCCAATGGCCTCAACCCCGGCCATGCGCGCGCCCCCCTTCAGGGTATGGACGTCACGTTGCAGTTCTGCAGCGACGGAACGGTTGGACGGGTCCTCGCTCCAGGTGTGCAAGGCACTGCCTGTTGAATTGATCAGGTCGTAGGCTTCTTCAAGGAAGATGCCGATCAGCTCCGGGTCCAGATGCGACAGGTCGTCGCAGCGTTCGCCCTCACCGGGCTCTTCAGGCTCTGCAAGTTCGGGCCATGGTGGCACCCCGTCATCGGAGGCGGCGCTTTCCGGCTCATCGGACCCAGTCACATCGGTTACTGGCCGTGAGCCGGTGGTGTTGTCCATGTAAGCGCGGATTTCGCCGATCAGGTCCGGGGCCGGGCGGGGTGGCTCTTTGGCTTCCATGTTTTCTATCATGCCGGCAAGCCGGTCATGGCAGCGGAAAAGCAGGTCAGACAGGTCTTCGTTAATGGACAGTCGCTGTTCGGTCAATCCCTCAAACAGGTTCTCCAGTTCATGGGCGAGATCCCCCACAGCCGAAATATCAGCCAGGCGTGCGCCACCTTTGAGGGTATGGAGGTCTCTTTGTAACAGGCGCAGGATATCGAGATTACCGGTGGCTTCGCTCCAGCTCTGCAAGGCTTCTGCTGTACTGTCGATAAGGTCGCGGGCTTCATCGAGGAAGATTTCCGCGAGCTCTTCGTCCAGCTCGCTGGCCGATGCGTCAGTGCCTTCGTCCTCAGCCCAGTTGGTCTCAGGCAGGGGCAGTTCGGGCCATGGCTGCGCATCCACACCGCTGGCGGGTGTGTCAGCGGTTTCAAGCTCGTCCATGTCAAAGCTGAGGTCAATTTCTTCCAGGTCATCTGTGAACTCCTGGTCGAACGCACTCCTGACCTCGGCTTCCGGTGCGGACAGAGCACGGGTAAGTGCTTCAAGCCCGGATACCAGTTCATCACCCGATTCGGTCGCCAGCCCGGCGGCAACCTGGTCCATCATGTTTATAAGGTGTTCATGGGCGTTGAGCATGGTTGCAAAGAACGCAGCATCGGGGGCCTGGTTCCTGGCTAATGCTGCGGCATAGACTTCCTGCAAGGCTCCTGATAACGCCGCGATGTCGGGCAACCCGGCGTCTGATGCTGCGTCGGTAAGATGCGCCAGTTCTGCGGTGAGCCGATGCAGTGAACTCCGGTCCTGCGGGCTTTCCTGCCACTGCGCAAGGATAAGGTCGGCATCCAGAACTATGTCCAGGCCGTCATTCCGGAACAGCTGCACGAGCTGGGGTGGCGCGGGCTGCTGGCCATCGGTGCTGGTGTCTTCGCTGTAGGTGCGGAGCCTGTCATTGGAAACATATTCCAGCTTTTCCAGGAATGCTTCCGTGCCGGGCAGCGAGGCCTGTGGTTCCTGGCGTATCTGCGCAAGGCCTTTTGTCAGGAAGTCACAGGCGGTTTCGAGAAGTGACAGTACATCGCGATCGGCACGCAGGTTCTGGGCACGGGATTCCTTGATGAAGCGCTCAAGGGGAGCGATAACCGCTGCAATCGGCGCAATGCCTGCTGTGTGCGCGCTGCCCTTCAGGGTATGCAGGGCACGGGACAGGTTATCGGTGTAGGATACGTTGGACTTGTCGCCTGCGGAGGCCAGAAAGTCTTTCAGGGTCTGCAGGTGGGTTTCGGTCTCGCTCTCGAAAATATCCAGAAGAACCGGATCAACAGCGCCTTCATCTGCTCCATAGTCGATGTCCGGTGCGCCTGCGGCTGTGGTACCGGACATATCTTCGGCTTCGGCAGCAGGCATGGTGCTGGTGTCGGGAATTTCGCCGTTGGCCAGGGCGGTGGCACGGGCTTCCAGGGCGGACGGATCGACCGAAGGCTGCCGATGATTTTCAAAATCATCGACCAGCGCAGGCAGCACGCCGGTTGCCTCCTCCAGTAAGCTGGCAATATCGTCGTTCATGAAGATGCTGCCGTCGATCACCCGGTTCAGCATATTCTCGATTGACCAGGCGAGCTCACCCACCGCCAGGGCGCCGACCATGCGGCCGCTGCCTTTAAGGGTGTGGAAGGCCCGGCGCACTTCGGACAGCGCACTGCGGTCATCGTGCTGGCGCAGTAGCATGGGGAGGTATTCGCGGATGGTCTCCAGAACCTCGCCGGCTTCTTCGACGAAGATCTCCAGGATTTCATCGTCGATCAGGTCGTCCTGCTGGCCACCGTCGCTGGCCGGATCCGGCTCGGCGCTGCTTTCCGCCATTGGCTCCGGCAGGTCAGCCATTGACTCCGACAGATAAGCCGCCGGTTCGGTCAGGTGTTCGTCGGCTGCCTCCGGTACCATCGTGGGTTCATCGTCGCTGCGGCGGGTTGTCGCCATGGCCTGCGCACGCTCAATCAGCCCGGCTACGTCGCCGGTGGTCTGGCCCTCACGGAATTCGTGAATCAGTGACGGGATGCGTGCGTTGACTTCATCTACCAGGGAGAACAGATCGTCATTCGGTTTGATGCTCTGATCAATGACCCCGTTCAGCAGGTTCTCCACCGACCAGGCCAGTTCACCCAGACTGGTGGCGCCAACCAGGCGTCCGCTTCCCTTGAGTGTGTGGAAGGCCCGGCGAACTTCGGTGAGCGCCAACCGGTCATCATGGCTCTGGCGCAGGCGGGGGTAAAATTCCTGGATGGTTTCCAGGACTTCTTCGGCCTCTTCCACAAAGATGGCAAGAATCTCGTCATCAAGAAGTTCTTCGTCCGATGCCTTGGCTTCCGGCTGCCCGGCGGGCATGCTGGCCGCCATTGCCGGCTCGTCGTCCGCCAAAGGCTCAACAACCGGAACTTCTGGTTCGGGTTCTGTGCCCCAGGTGGGCTCTTCGCCTACCGGGAAGCCCAGCCTGGCAAGGCTTTCTTCCGCTATCCGGAGAATGTCCTCGTTATCACTGATGCCTTCCGCCAGGCGCTCAAGGTAGTACTCAATGCTGGTAATGGCGTCGGCCAGGGTATCCAGCTGTTTCCAGTCGGGTACGTGCCTGTCGCTGAGCAGTACATCTGAAATGTAACGTTCAGCTGAAGCCAGCATGCTGGAAACCCGTTCCAGTGGCACTAGGCTCAAACCACCCTGGATACTGTGAAGCAGGCCCGGCACATGCTCGATTTCCCGGGCGTCCCACTGGGATGCAATAAAGTTGATAACCGCAGATTTTACCTGCTCCAGCGTATTTCTGGATTCCCTGAGAAGAGCGCCGCTTGCTTCCCCGAGCTCCCGGGAACCCTGGTTGAAATGAACAGGCAGGCTGTCGCGACCGGTTTCGATGCGCTCCGGCTGCCGGTCGCTGTCAAGACCGGCAAGGCTGGCTTCCACGTAGAGCAGCGCTCCGGCTATGTCCATCAGGGTGCCATCGTCAACCGGTTGCGCTTGCGAGCTGAGCGTTTCAATCAGTTCGGTCTGCTCGGTAATGACTTTGCGCGGAATTCCCAGGCCCAGTACCGCGAGGGTATTGCCCACTTGCACCATGCCGGGCAGGAGATCTTCAAGTTCACTGTTCTGGCGCAGCTCTGAACGTACAAAAAGATCCAGCTGGTCCTTCAGTTTGGCCAGCTCTTCGTTGAGCGCGATGACAACCGAGTGAATGGCTTCCCGGCCGGGGCCGGAGACGCGCGTGCGGGCTGCATCCACATCGTCTTCAGAGGGCAGGGCCTGCTCGAGCCGATAGCGGCTGCGCAGTTCTCGGACCCTTTCAGAATCCAGATCACGGGCACGGGCAACATAGTACAACAGGTGTTTCAGCAGGGCGTCGGGGGCCGGTTGGGCGAGAATATCCCTGTGTTCGTCAGTGAGGCGACGGATTTCGCTGTCGAGTTCCCGAAGCAGGGCTTTTACCGCCGCATTGACCGGGTTGGCCCTGGCCTGCAATGTGTCAACAAAGGCGGCAGCAGCTTTCCAGAGCTCTTCGCGAGGAGTGTTGTTGCACAGGCGGATCAGGCGATGAATGACTTTCTGCAGGTAAACGAACTGGGCGTCCAGATCATCGTCGCGAATGATGCCGGCGAGGGCAAACTGGTACATCTGGCGAAGCTTGCGGATATGACCCAGTACTTTGGGGTCCTGCAGGCGTTGCGACACTTTGCTCGCAACCCGCATGCGGGATGGACCCAGATCCGGCTTGAACAGTGAGGTGTCCGAAAGCAGGGAATCACCCCGCGCTGCCCGGAGATCGTTCAGCAGAGGCAGCAGCACCATGGGGAAATCGTCCTGGCTGCTGCCCAGGTGTTCCAGGTATTGGGGAAGCTGCAGAATTGCCTGCATCAGGACATTAACGGCTTCGTCCACACTGGTTACGCGGTTATCCAGCACAGCCTGGGTGAGCTTTTCCATTTCTTCGGTCAGCAGGGCTGCACCGTAGAGCTCAACCATCTGCAGGGTGCCATGCACCTGATGGAGATAATTCAGGCAGAAGCGCAGGCGTGCCGTGTCTTCGCGGTTTTCAACGTACGCCTCCAGCGCATGCTGACCCTGGGTCAGCGTGTCCTGTATCTCGCCCCGAACCCAGTCGAGGGCGATGCTGTCATGGTGGTTGCCCATAACCTCTCCGGTTATTCTTCGTCAGCCTGGCGCTTTATCCACGCCAGTACGTGTTCCGAGGGTACTTTTTGCAGACCCGGGGGCTGCCAGTCAGTCAGCTCTCCCTGGCCCAGAACCAGCAGTCCCCCGGGCGCCAGCCGCTCTGCAAGTCGCCTGACAATGTCCCGCCTGCGCCAGCGGCGGAAATAAATCAGCAAGTTCTGGCAGAAGACAATGTTCATCCCGTGCATGGGGGCCTTATCCAGATCCAGTACATTCAGTCTGGTAAAGCAGACCCGTTCCCGGATGCTCTCCACAATTTCAACGGTATTCCGCTCAGCCGGGCGGAAATACCGGTTCTTCATATTCTCGTCCATGCCCTGCAATTTACGGGCATTGAACTGACCAATCCGGGCCTTCTCGATAACCGGTGTGCTGATGTCTGAGCCGGTTACACCATACAGCGGTTGCAGATCCAGTTGGTTCATACACTCTCTGAGTACCATGGCCAGAGTGTAGGGCTCCTCACCGGTGGAGCATCCGACGCTCCAGGCCTCGAGAGGCCGTTTGCGAAGTTGCTCTCTGGGTCGTGTAAGAACGTAGTCTGCGACCAGGCGAAAGGCATCCGGATCCCGGAAAAACCGGGTTTCCTGAACCGTCAGCCGGTCAACCAGTGTTGACCATTCCCGTATGGCATCCGGCCCCGAGACGATGGTTTCGTAATAAGCCTGATAGCTGCTGCAGCCAATTTCCCGCATCCGGATAGCCAGATTGGTTTCCAGAAACGAGCGGCGCTCTGCAGACAGTGTCATGCCGGTGCGGTGCTCCAGTAGCACCCGCCACTGGTGGAACTGCGCCTCATCCATATCGGGAAGACGGCGCAGAAACCAAACGCTCTTGGCAAATGACGGATTGTTATGAAGCTCAGACATAAACCGTCATCAGCCCCTGGCCGTGATTCAGCCCACCACCGGTACGTTGTTGTCTTCCTCTTCTTCCTGGTCTGCCATTTCTTCTTCCGGCAGCGTAAAGCCGGCAACGGAGGACCGCAGCTCGGAGGCCATTTCCGCCAGGTTCCCGATAGACTTCGCGGTCGCGTTGGTACCGGACGAGGTCTGGGAGGTAATTTCCTGGATAACGTTCATGGTGTTGGAAATGTGCGCTGCAGAGGACGACTGTTGGCGTGCTGCGTTGGAGATGTTCTGGATCAGCTCCGCAAGGCTCATGGATACGTTCTCGATTTCCTCGAGCGCGATACCCGCATCCTGTGCCAGGCGTGCACCACGTACCACCTCGGCGGTGGTGTGTTCCATGGAGATTACGGCTTCGTTGGTGTCCGACTGGATCGTCTTGACCAGCGCTTCAATCTGCTTGGTTGCCGCGGAGGAGCGTTCCGCAAGGCGCTGAACTTCGTCCGCAACTACCGCAAAGCCCCGCCCCGCATCACCGGCCATGGAGGCCTGGATGGCAGCGTTCAGGGACAGGATGTTGGTCTGGTCGGCAATGTCGTTGATCAGGGATACGATGTCACCGATCTCCTGGGAGGACTCACCCAGACGTTTGATCCGTTTGGAGGTTTCCTGGATCTGTTCACGGATGTTGTCCATGCCGCGAATGGTGTTCTGTACCACTTCCGCACCTTTCTTGGCGATGGCTACCGACCGTTCCGCAACCGCAGAGGATTCGGCGGCGTTGGAGGATACTTGGTCGATGGACACAGCCATTTCGTTAACAGCTGCCGAGGCGCCGGCGATTTCCTGGGCCTGGTGTTCGGAAGCATCCGCCAGATGCATGGCGGTGGACTGGGTTTCCTGGGCCGCCGAGGCTACCCGCACCGCCGTACCACGAATCGCCTGAACCAGGCCGCGCATCTGGTCGATGGCGTAGTTGATGGAGTCGGCGATGGCACCGGTGAAGTCCTCGGTTACTGTGGCCTCGGTAGTCAGGTCACCATCGGCCAGGTCGGCCAGTTCGTCCAGCAGTCGCAGGATGGCGTTCTGGTTCTGCTCGTTCTGTTCCTGAGTGGTTGCAAGGCGCGCCTGGGCATCGCGATACAGGGCAAGACCGATGAACACAACCATGGCCACCATGGCTGCAAGGATAATAAAGGCCAGAGTGGGGCTTACCAGACGTGACCCGCTCTGGTTGCGGAAGCCTTCCGCCAGAACAGAAAGCTCGGAGAGCAGTATTTCGGAATTCTGGAAGATATCGCTGGCTGCAGTACGTACCTTGAAGAGGTCGGGAGAGGCCTCAAGGATGGCGTCTACGTTCTGGGCGACAAATTCGAACAGCTCATCTACGGCTTCAAGGCCGTAGATGGCATCTTCATCGTTAACTTTCGAGATACCCATGGCCGGGTTGCCGTTGAGCTGGCCCTGCAGTACGCGGCCAAAGAGGCTGGCGTCGCGACCGAAGCGGTCAGCGGCGATAACAGCGTCTTCGTCCCCGGACAGTACGTTGTTCACCGAACGCACAATACGTTCTGCCAGCAGTGACTGGCGCTGTGCCAGTGCAATCTGTTCCGCTGGCGCATTGTTTTCCAGCAGGATCTGTACGATGTCGTCGTATTCAACCTGGAGCTGGGGGATGGTCTCGTTCAGGGTGCGGGCTACTTCGTGCAGGCCCAGCACGGCGTCCCGGGTGGACAGAATGCTGTCTGTGTTTTCGCGCACCCTGTTCCAGTGCTGCTGCACACCGCTGTCGCGGGCCAGTTCGCTGGGCGGGAGGCCGGTTTCCGGGTTGCCTTCGGTCACGTTGGCCCAGAGCTGCTGGAATTCATCGCGGGAGCGGCGCAACTGGTTGAATGCCTCGGCGGTACCACCGGCGGCCTCGGTCGCGTTTTTGGCGATTTCCTGTGACAGCACCCTGAGTTCAGCGGCGTTGGCGGTGTATTCCTGATCGTTCTGGCTATCCCTGTTGATAATAAACAGGACCACAACAAGCAGGACGGTGAGTGCGATCAGTGAGGCAATCAGGCCGGCAACAAGTTTGTTGCCCCCCTGTCCCGTACTGATTCTTCCGGCTCTGTTTTTCATTTTCTGGCTCCCGGCCTCTTCGAGTATTTTTGGCAGTTGTTTTTAGTCAGATTTCAGGCAGTCAGGGTGTTTGCTCTGCCACGGTCGCCACCCTTACCACTGTGCGACGTCAAGAAAGCGTTCGTCTTCGAGCAGGTCGACGGCGGAAAACACTTTCCAGACTTCGTCATTCCGTTCGTAGCCGCCTGCAACAAACGGCTGAACGTTTTCAGGCACGCCCGTTGGCGCTGCCCTGAAACTGTCGGTTGCAAAGTACTGCATGCCCAGCACGGTATCGACGACCAGGCCGCTGAAAATATCCCCCTGTTCAACAACAAGAACCCGCCGTTCCCGCTGGCTGCGGGAGGAACGGGGAATGTCGAAAAAACCGGCAAGATCCACCAGGGGGAGGAGGCGCCCGCGAACGTTGGCGGCGCCCAAAAGGAATGAACGCACGCCCGGAATATGTGTAAACCGGGGCACATGCAGTATTTCAGTGACTTCTCCCATGGGGGCCACATAGCGCTCGCCGGCGAGAACAAAACCGATGCCGTTCCACAGCTCAACGGCTTCCTGTTGCTCCGGCAGGCCGGCAGCCGTGGCTCGGCTGCGTCGGGCGATATCCGTCAGAATGGCAAAGGGGGTGGCCTGGTCGGACATGCTCACTCCACGGTTGGGGATCAGGCAATCAGACTGTTGATTGTTTTGATCAGATCGTCTTCGTTTACCGGCTTCACCAGATACCCTTTGGCGCCCTGACGGGTGCCCCAGACGCGGTCGGTTTCCTGATCCTTGGTGGTAACAATGATCACCGGAATGGAGGCGGTCTCAGGGGCCCGGGTAAGCTGGCGGGTTGCCTGGAAGCCGTTGAGGCCGGGCATCACCACATCCATCAGCACCAGGTCCGGAGTTTCGGCGCGGGCCTTGGCAACGCCATCTGCGCCATTATCTGCGGTCAGCACATCGTGCTTGTGCTTTTCCAGGATGGTGGAGATTTTCTTAACCTCGGTAGGAGAGTCGTCAACAATCAGAATGCGGGCCATTGGTTCCTCGATGGTTCTTTGTATCAGCAGGGTTTACTGGGATGTCACAGGTATGTAGTGACGAATCGTATTGAGCAGCTCATCCTTGCTGAATGGTTTGGTCAGATACTGGTCAGAGCCGACGATGCGGCCCTTTGCCTTGTCGAAAAGCCCGTCCTTGCTTGACAGCATGATGACCGGCGTCTTTTTGAATGAGGAGTTGTTCTTGATGAGCGCGCAGGTTTGATAGCCATCCAGGCGGGGCATCATGATGTCCACAAAAATGATGTCCGGCTGTGAATCAGCAATTTTAGCCAGAGCATCAAAGCCGTCTGTCGCGGTGATAACCTCACAGCCAACCTTCTTGAGGAGAGTTTCTGCGGTGCGACGGATGGTTTTACTGTCGTCGATCACCATGATCTTCAAGTTCTCGAAGTTGTCATCCATTGTCCGGGTGCCTTGCGCTCAGCGACTGTCATTGTTTTAAAACGAGGGTTTTTAGCACAAACGTTAAGGTTCTTCTATAAACCCCGCTCATTTATAGATTATCAGTGGCCCGATAAAAAGCATTTCTTTGTGACCAAATGTACTTTTGCCTGCAACATCACGTAATCGATCAAGGATTTCTCCGGGTGCATTCGCGGCTCGGGTACAATACCATCTGAATTCTCAGCATAGCACTTATTGCCCGGCTTACTCTGCAGACCGGTTCTTGTTTTCAACCCTCAGGAGTTCAGAGGCCTTATGACAGTTCGACTCGGGATAGTGATGGATCCCATCAGGGATATCCATTTCAAGAAAGACAGTTCGCTGGCGATGTTGCTGGCGGCCCAGAACCGTGGTTGGGAGCTTGAGTACATGGAGCTGCCCGACCTGTATCTGGAAGGTGGCAGAGCCATGGCCCACACGCGCAGTCTGACCGTGCACATGGATCCGGCAGACTGGTATGCCTTCGGCCCTGCCCGGGATCGCGCGCTGGGCGATCTTGATGTGATTCTGATGCGCAAGGATCCTCCTGTAGACCGGGAGTTCCTGATTGCCACCTATATTCTGGAAGCTGCCGAGCAGCAGGGTGCCCTGGTGGTGAACCCGGCCGCTACCTTGCGAGACTGCAACGAGAAGCTGTTTGCCACCCAGTTTGAGGATTTGACGCCGCCTTTGCTGGTGAGCCGTTCTGCGAAGCGTTTCCGGGAGTTTTATGCGGAACACGGCGACATTATCATGAAGCCGGTGGATGGCATGGGTGGCCACTCCATTTTTCGCGTCAAGGAAAACGACTTCAACCTGGGTGTGATTATTGAAACCCTGACCAACTATGGTGAACATCAGGCCATGGCGCAGAAGTACATTCCGGAAATCAGCGACGGCGACAAGCGCATCCTGATGATCGAGGGCGAAGCTGTGCCTTATTCCCTTGCGCGAATCCCGCCGCAAGGAGAGAATCGCGGCAATCTTGCCGCCGGTGGTCGCGGCGAGGGCCGTGAACTGACGGCCCGTGATCGCGAGATCTGCGAGCGTGTAGCGCCGGTTATCAAGGAAAAAGGCCTGATGTTTGTGGGCCTGGATGTGATTGGTGATTACCTGACCGAAATCAACGTCACCAGCCCGACCTGTATCCGGGAGCTGGACGACGCATTCGGAACAGACATCGGAGGTATGTTGATGGACGCCGTCGAGAAACGCCTCAACAGGAGCTGACGGGGAAAGCATGATTCAGGTCCAAGCACAGGAACGGGTTTAGTCATGGCGGTGCAGGTAAGCGATTTCGACCGGTTTTCCTTCACGCTGTTTATGGCGCTGGTGGTGCACGCGGTGGTAGTGCTGGGCATTACCTTTGCGCCAGAACCTCCGCGTTCCTCGGCCCAGACCATGGAAATCACCCTGTCGCAGTTCGATGACGGGCAGGCGCCGGAGAAAGCCGATTTTCTCGCCCAGACCAGCCAGCAGGGCAGCGGCACCGAGGAGGAAGCCCGGGAAATGACCACGCCGCAACCGGCTGAAATCAGCCAGCCGGAAGTGGCTCAGGTGCAGCCCGAGCCCAGGGCACAGGTTGAGCCGGTTCGCCGCCAGGAAAAAACGGTTGTGCAGACCCGGAGCGAGTCCAGTCAGCAGGTTCAGCAGCCCGATCAGCGCAGCGAGCCCGAAGCCGAACCTTTGCCGGTCAAGGAAAAGAAAAGCCTGATGGAGCGCAGCCTGGAAATTGCCAGCCTGGAGGCTCGCTTTGATGCCCAGCAACAGGCCTATGCCCGTAAACCGAGAGTGATGCGGGTAACGGCCGCATCTACCCTGAAGTCCACCAATGCCTGGTATGTCCAGAACTGGGTAAGCAAGGTGACGCGGGTTGGCAATATCAACTATCCCACCGAAGCCCGGCGCGCCGGGGTCTATGGCACTCTGCGAATGCTGGTATCCATGCAGAAAGATGGCACAATCAAGGAAGTGGCTATTCTGCAGTCGTCCGGGAGCAGCCTGCTCGATGACGCTGCCATTCGTATCGTGCGGATGGCCGCGCCCTTTGCACCCTTCCCGGATGAGATGCGCAAAGAAGTGGATGAACTGGAAATCATACGTACCTGGTCCTTCCAGCAACGGGGGCTGACATCCGGATGACGGCATCGAAATATTCTCCGCACAATCTCAGGCATCACTTCCTGGTGGCTTCGCCGTATCTGGCGGACCCCCGTTTCCATGGTGCCGTCATTTACCTTTGCGAACACTCCGACGATGGTGCTCTCGGGCTGATGATCAATCAGCCGCTGGACATTCATCTGGGCGAAATTCTGGAGCAGCTTGATCTTCAGGGTGGCGAGCTGGATCTGCCCGTATTCAGTGGTGGCCCGGTTGAGCAGGAGCGGGGGTTTGTCCTGCACTCAGCGGGAACCAGTTGGCAGAATACTGCCGTGGTCACCGACGACGTTATGCTGACCACTTCCCGCGACATTCTTGCCGGCATCGGCCAGAACCATGGTCCGCAGGAGTTCCTGCTGGCTCTGGGGTACTCCGGCTGGGGCGCCGGGCAACTGGAAGACGAGTTAAGTGGCAATGCCTGGCTGACATGCCCGGCAAACACCGACATCCTGTTCCGGACACCCTGGACAGACCGCTACAAAGCGGTTCTGAAACTGATCGGGATTGACCTTAACCAGCTCAGTGAGACGGTGGGCCATGCCTGAATCCGGGCGCCGCAGCCTGATGGCATTCGATTTTGGCCTGCGCCGCATTGGTGTTGCTGTGGGCCAGGAATTTCTCGGTACCGGCCAGCCCCTGGCCATGATCAGCGCAGATAACGGAAGTCCCGACTGGGATCAGATTGGCAGGCTGTTGGCGGAGTGGCAGCCGGACACCGTGCTGGTGGGCCTGCCCCTGAACATGGACGACAGTGAGAACGAGATGTGTGCCCGTGCCCGTAAATTCGGCAAGCGCCTGCATGGCCGTTTCCATGTTCCTGTAGAGATGGTGGATGAGCGCCTGACCAGTTACGAAGCCAAGGGGAAGGTGATGGCTGCTGGCGGCAGCCGAGATTTTGGTCGCCACGGTGTGGATGACCGTGCAGCAGTGCTGATACTGGAAACCTGGTGTCGGCTGCAGACGGAATAAAAAGTGAGGATGTAATGAGCACACTGCTTGATGTAGAACAGCTTCTGGATACTCTGGAAACGGGGATGCGGCGCCTGATTGAAGAGCGCGGTATCGAATCACCGTTAGTCATTGGTATCCGCACGGGTGGTGTCTGGGTAGCCGATATTCTGGGCAAACGTCTCGGTATTGAAGAGCCTTTCGGAGAGCTGGATATTTCTTTCTACCGGGACGACTTCAGCCGCATAGGGCTGAACCCCAGAGTCACGCCCTCGAGCCTGCCTTTTGACACCGAGGGCCGGAATATAATACTGGTGGACGACGTCATCATGAGCGGGCGTACCATCCGTGCGGCGATGAACGAAATCTTCGATTACGGCCGGCCAGCCCGTATCATACTCGCCGCTTTGATTGATCTCGGTGCACGGGAGCTTCCCATACGGCCCGATGTGGCGGGGCAGTCGCTGGAGCTCAATGCCGGGCAGCGAGTAAAGCTTCGTGGCCCGGACCCGCTCCGGATCGAATTTCAGGAAGCCGGACACTAACCCCCCGAATCCGACAGCAGGAATGCCATGACCGAAAACGCAGCTTCCCCCAACCATCTACAGCTAACCCGGGACGGCCAGTTGCGGCATTTCCTGACTCTGGACGGCCTTGGCCGGGAGTTGCTGACCGATATCCTGGATACTGCCGACTCGTTTATTGAAGTCGGCGAGCGGACCATCAAGAAAGTACCCCTGCTGCGTGGCCGGACGGTGGTCAATCTGTTCTTCGAGGCCAGCACCCGCACTCGCAGCACTTTCGAACTTGCCGCCAAGCGGCTGTCCGCCGATGTGCTCAACCTCGACATCAACACCTCCGCCACCTCCAAGGGCGAATCGCTGTCGGATACGCTTCTCAACCTCGAAGCCATGGCCAGCGACATGTTTGTGGTGCGCCATGCCCAAAGCGGCGCGCCACACTTCATTGCTGAAAGCGTGACTCCCGGTGTCGCCATTATCAATGCCGGTGACGGTCGCCATGCCCACCCCACCCAGGCCATGCTGGATATGCTGACCATACGGCAACACAAAGGCGGGTTTGAAGGCCTGAAAGTTGCCATAGTGGGCGATATTCTGCATTCGCGGGTTGCCCGCTCCCAGATTCGCGCCCTGAATGAACTGGGCGCCGGGCAGATACGGGTGATCGCGCCCGGCACCCTGTTGCCGAGAGATGTGGAAAGCCTTGGCTGCACCGTGGAATACGACATGGGCAAAGGCATGAAGGACCTGGATGTGGTGATTATGCTGCGCCTGCAGAAAGAGCGCATGGAAGGTGCGTTGCTGCCGAGCGAGCGTGAGTTTTACCGGCTTTACGGGTTGAGCCAGGAAAAACTGGCGTTGGCGCATCCACAGTGTATTGTCATGCATCCGGGCCCGATCAACCGGGGCGTCGAAATCGAATCCGCAGTGGCGGATGGTCCGCAATCGGTGATCCTGAATCAGGTCACCAATGGTATAGCGATACGCATGGCCGTGATGGCCATGGCCATGGGTGGGCAAGTGGCAGAGCGCCAACAGAAAATGAATGAACTGAATGAAAGAGGCCAGGCATGAGCGGTAAAGAACACTTCTCGGGCGTCAGCCTGAAAATTACCGGCGGCCGCTTGCTGGATGGCCTGGGCAGTGAAACCCCGAATCGTGCGTTGCTGATTCAAAACGGTCGCATTGCGGCTACCGGAGACGCTGCTGAACAAGCGGATGCGGATCAGGTGTTTGATGCCAAAGGCTGTGTGATTTCCCCGGGATTTGTTGATCTTTACTGCAATCTGCGCGAACCCGGCACTGGTCAGAAGGGTAATATTGCCTCGGAAACCCGTGCTGCTGCCAAGGGCGGCTTCACCACGGTCTGTGCCTCGCCCGAAACCTCGCCGGTTAATGATTCCCGGGCCGTTTCCCGTTTGATCCAGGATGGAGCCGCCACCGGCTCGCCCATCCGGGTACTCCCGGTAGGGGCTGTGACCCGTGGACTCGAGGGCGAGATGCTCAGTGATATGGCAGGCCTCGCTGCCGCAGGCTGCGTTGCATTGGGTAATGGGTCGCGCGGTATACGCAGTGCCCGGGTGCTGCGCCGCTGCATGGCCTACGCCCACACGTTCGGCCTGACCGTGATGTTCCGCCCCGAGAACCAGTCACTGGCAGCCGATGGTTACGCCCACGATGGCCTGGTAACATCCCGCCTAGGACTTCTGGGTATCCCCGAAGTGGCAGAAACCGCATCAGTGATGGAAATGCTGTTGCTCGCCGAAGAAACCGGCGTGCGCCTGCATCTGAGCCAGCTTTCCTGCGGTCGCAGTGTTGAAATGGTGGCCGACGCACGGCACAGGGGCGTTGCGGTAACAGCAGATGTCGCCATGCATCAGCTTGTCTTCACCGAAAGTGCGCTTTCGGGCTTCGATAGCCGGTTTCACTTGCGCCCCCCGCTACGCTCGGAAGCGGATCGCCAGGCGCTGGTCGCCGGCGTTCGCGAGGGTGTAATTGATGCGATAGTCAGCCAGCACCTGCCCCACGACAGTGCCGCCAAGCAAGCCCCCCTGGCTGCTACCGAGCCCGGCCTTTCCAGTATAGAGAGCGTGCTGTCGCTGGGCCTCGGGCTGGTGCAGCGGGGCGAATTAACCCTTGCGCAGCTGATTCGCGGGCTTACATCCGGCCCCGCATCGGTGATTGGCCGGGCTGCGACCCTTGGTAATGACGATGTTGCCGACCTTTGCGTGTTTGACCCGGGTGCACAGTGGACGCCCGGCAGCCAGTCGCTTATCTCCATGGGTAAGCACGCGCCAGTGCTGGGCCAGCCTTTGATGGGTGTTGTACGGCTCACGCTGGTGCAGGGGCAGGAAGCTTGGTCCGGTTCCTGAGGCTGTATTCAGCCGGTAAAATGCGGCAGAGGTTGGCCAGCCGCTGTCGACGCCATCACATAATCCCGCTTGTAGCCTAAAAACGCTTGAAAGAGGGCACCTGTGCCAACGTATTCTTGTCCCTGCCAGTATACCTTGGCACAACAGACTACGACCCGGTCTTCTGACGTAACAAGTGCCGTGGACCCGACAATAATAACTCAGGAGTCATCCCGTGAAATCAGTAACCTTCCCGCACCGGGTGGCATTGGCAGCCGCCCTGTGTGCCAGTCTCGCCCTTCCCGCAATGGGGCATGCCCAGACAGAAGCCAAAGGTAGCGCTGAAATTCTTGAGCGGAGTTTCTGCGTGTTTGACCCGGTAGGAGCCAACGGGCCGCTGTTTGCGATTACCAAAACGTTTCAGCCCGTTGCCCTGAAAAACGGCATCAAGTTCAATCTGAGTGCTTACACCGATGAAAAGGTCGCGGCCGAAGACTTCAAGGCAGGCCAGTGCGATGCCGTGCTGCTTACGGGCACCCGTGCCCGGGAGTTCAACAAGTTTACCGGAAGCCTGGAGGCCATGGGTGCCGTACCCGGTGAAGAGGAAATGCGCCTGCTTTACAACACCCTCAGCCAGCCGAACGCCCGCCCGCTGCTGACCGACGGACCATACGAAGTAGCAGGCGTGTTCCCGGCTGGCGCGATTTACCTTTATACCCGTGATCGCACCATTGATTCCGTTGAGAAGCTGCAAGGCAAGCGCGTCGCAACACTGGATTTTGATGAGGCCTCCGTGCGCATGGTTCGCCACGTGGGTGCTTCCGTGGTCGGCTCAAACTCTGCCAATTTTGCCGGTAAGTTCAATAATGGCAGTGTGGATCTGGCCTATGCGCCAGCCGTGGCTTACACACCGCTGGAATTGTACAAGGGCGTAGAGCCGAATGGCGGGGTGCTGAAATACGCTCTGGCGTATATGAATTTCCAGGTCATCATCCATAGCGACCGGTTCCCGGACTCCGCGGGCCAGATGGTTCGTAATGAAGCCATCAAACGTCTTGATGAAGCCTACGAAATCATTGCCCAGGCGGAAGCCGAAATGCCTGAAAGCGTATGGATGACGCTGCCGCAGGAAGACACAGCCGAGTACGACAAAATGCTGCGCAAGGTCCGGCTTTCGCTGCTGGAGGACGGAGTCTACGACGAGCGGGCAATCAAGCTCATGAAGGCCATCCGCTGCCGTGTGGATGCAACCCGCTCGGAGTGTGCGTCTGTAGCCAGCCACTGATAAACCGCGTGTGGGTAAAGGGGCCCACCTGTGAATGCAGACAGGCCCCTGCTTCTGATCAGCGGAACGCGTCTTTGAGAGCCTTACCGGCTTTGAAACCGACAGTTTTGCTGGCGGGGATGCGGATAGATGCTCCGGTTTGAGGATTTCTACCGTCCCGTGCCTCACGTGCCCGGATGTTGAAGGTGCCAAAGCCGATCAGGGTAGTGTCTTCACCCCGGGCAGCTGCAGCCGAGACCTGGTCGGTAAAGGCGGTAATCACTTCACTGGCTTTCTCACGGGTAAGGCCGGTACGTTCGGCGATTGCTGCCGCAAGTTCAGGTTTGCGCATCGGGTGTTCCCTTTTTGTTTTTGATGGTTGGAGCCGCCGCCTGCCGGCGAGCGGTTACCTGAATCTATAGTGGTTTGCGGCTCTTTGTGCAAACCCGCAGCGGTTAAAACTGTGTACACCGGCGTCATTTGCGGCGCCGGTCTCAAAATGCTCAGGCCCGGTAGGCCATAATGCGGATCTGGTTACACACTGTAACAAGTTGCCTCGGGCAGGGGCCATGGCGGCATTCCGTGAGCCGCAAGTCAGAACAAAAATACGAAACGTTCAGAAGGTAAGAAACCATGATCCATTCCGGAACCTCACTTTCACAGTCTTCCAACAGAGGTTGTTGCCGCCCGCCCTCTGGATATTACCGGTGGCTGCGCTCGGCAGTCCGGCTCAAAGGCATTCTGATGACTCTGATCCTGGGTGCCCTGCTGTCAGGCTGCAGCATGGTCAATCATATGATGTACAAGACGACCGGCGATGTGATGCAGGGTTTTTCCCGGGAGCATACCATTCCCTACCTGATGGCCAGCGGGGATCTGGCAATGGGGTGCGCCATGAGCGAGGCCACTGCACCCTTGCTTATGTCTTTTGGCAGGGTCACCAGCGAGCCGGACCAGTTGGCCATCATGCTCTATCTTTCTGCTGGCGGCTGTGCCGAAGAACAGGGTCGTGAGCATGAGCTGGCGGCACTGGCGGCATTTTATGAAAGCGATGGTAACGCGGCGGAAGATGCCATGATTCGCCAGAAGCGTGCTTACGCGCTGGCTTCAAGGCGTTACCTCAAGTCCTGGGAGCACCACAACGCATTTTACGGAGAGCCCGGCACAGGTGAATGCCCGGATTTTGACGATGATCTGGACGAATTCGTTTATCTCGCGGGTCTGCTTTCAGGCCTCCAGGCCCTTAACTCGGAAATTCAGTCGACGTCTTCTATCGGTGTACCCAAAAACGTAGGTACCGTTGTGGGCCGGGCTACAAGCTGCCTGGAAAACGACAAATGGTGGGGGGCGCCCATGGCGTTGAGAGCAACTGTGTGGGCCATGATGCCCGGCGCTTTGCCCGAAGGAGAGGACGCTTTTGAGCGACTGGCCATGGCGGATCGCCAGGGCGAAGAGGCAGGCGTTCGCCTGAGCCATGTTTTCCATGCCATTGCAGCCATCAATAAAGGTGACGAGGCCAGGGTAAAGGCGGTGATTCGCCAGCATGCGGAGTCTCTGGAGGCGCGACCTGCCAATGAAGACTGGGCCTTTGTGGATGCCATGGCAACCAGCATGATTGTTGCGGTCTCTGATCGCATGTGGGTAGAGAATACCGGCCACCGCACGCCGTTGGGGCAACTTGGCACTTTCTGGGATGACCAGCAGAAAGAAGTCGAGACCATGGATCTGGATGATCTGCTGTAATCCACCAACGCTCCAGAGAATGTCGCTATGTTAAAGGGTGGTTTTCATCGCAGTGGCCTGGAATGGTTTTCATCACTGCCTGCGTGCCTGCTGTTGCTGTCTGTGGTGCTTTTTTCCACAAGCAGCGATATTCACAACCAGATGTTGCGTGGTGGTGAGCAGCTCTGGAGCGGTTATTACAAACTGCGTTTGGATCCGGCTGCACCAACCTGTAACCCGGAGCAGGACATAGATGCTGCGGTTGCGCGCGAGCTGGCACAAGAACCGGCTGACGACGACCCCATGGCAGCCTTACTGGGTGCCCAGGAGAAAGACCCTGCTGATGTCCGGCTGGCTATTGAGCGTTCGGTTGCCGACTGTAAAGCCGCCCACCAGAACTATGACAACCTCCGTGACAGGCTCACCCCCGGAGTCAAGGCCTACCGGGCCGTGGAGCTGTTCATTGCAGACCTGATTGCTTTTGGCCTCCAGTCCCAGCGCTATATTCTGGTTGTGCTGGTTATGTTGTGTGCGGTTACTGCAACGCTGACCCGTCACCATATCGCCATGCGTGCCATGGAAACCCGGCTGGACTACACGGTTTCCCTCACGCTCCAGACTCTTGCCAATGCCATGCTGCTGGGCTCCAGCCTGATTTTCCGGCAGTCCAGTATAGGCTCGGATACCACCATGTCGTCCGACGAGCTGTTGCTGCACAACCTCTGGATTACCGGTTTTGCCTGTCTCACGCTGGCGAGTCTTTACCGGCTGATTCGCGTGCCGTCGGGTCTGGCTCCTGGCGGCAGCCTGAACAAAGCTTTTCTTGCGGTGCCGCTGTATACCGTTATGTGTCTGATTTCCGGGAGCTATTTTGCCTTGATAGGGCATGCGTCCGGTATTGGCATTTATCTGGGCAAGATGATGGAACTGGCGGACATGTTTCTCAATGTGGGCCTGTATGTCTGGGTGGGTATGATGCTCAAGCAGACTCGCCTGGCTACCCTGGTATTCAATGTGTTCCGGCCATGGCGCATGCCACCGGAAATGCTGGCAGTGGTTGCCGTACTGGTGGCTGCCATTCCCACCGCCTACACCGGCGCTTCCGGGATTTTCGTGATTGCTGCCGGCGCTGTTATCTATAGTGAACTGCGTGCTGCCGGAGCGCGCCGGCAGTTGGCGCTGGCCGCAACGGCCATGTCCGGTTCCCTAGGTGTGGTGTTACGCCCCTGCCTGCTGGTTGTGGTGATCGCCTACCTGAACCGGGAAGTCACTACCGATGAGCTGTTTGGCTGGGGTATCTGGGTGTTCGTGCTGACGGCGGCCATGTTTACCCTGGTTGCGCTCACCGTGAACCGCCAGAGCAGGTTCGACCTTGCACCCGCATCCCGGGCCCTGCCCGCCATGTTACAGGCGATCAAGCCCCTGATCCCTTACGCACTGGTGATTGCGGGTGTGGTGCTGCTTTATCGCTATGCACTGGACGTTCGTATGGATGAGTTCTCGGCACCACGTCTGCTGCCGGTCATCATGCTGGCGGTGCTGCTGTACGAACATATAAGTCTGAAAAACCGGAAGGGCACAGCCTCAGGGGAGATCAACCATCAGGGCCTGGAACGCAGCCTGCGTGGAGCCACCAACGACACCACCGCCGAAATCGGCGCGTTGCTGTTGTTGCTGGGTCTTTCGGTAAGTATCGGTGGTGTGATTGAGCGTTCCCATGTCATGCAGAGTTTCCCCCAGGCGTTTGACAGTGCCTGGTCTGCCATGTTGCTGATGGTGGTGATTCTGGTCATCCTCGGGATGATCATGGATGCCTTCGGTGCCGTCATCCTGGTTACGGCGACTGTCGCGACCATAGCCTATGCCAGCGGAATTCACCCCATCCATTTCTGGATGGTAACACTGGTTGCCTTTGAGCTGGGTTATCTGAGCCCTCCGGTTGCATTGAACCATCTGCTGACACGGCAAGTGGTTGGTGAAGCCGAGGTGCTGGCGGCCCAGCAGGAAACCGGCAGCTTCTATCAGCGCCATGAGCGTATCATCATGCCCCTTATTGCCATGGGCATCTCGCTGGTGCTGGTGGCCTTTGTGCCATTGCTGTTCTACGCCTGAGTGAACTCAATCGGGCTCGAAGGCGCCTTTGTGGAAGTTGATGGCGGCATCGACTTCCTCAATACCACAAACTTTCGGCTCCGGCGGTTCAGCACCCGCCAGCACCCGCAGCACTGAATGCACGCTTCGGGACAGAGATTCGGTGTTGTAGCCACCTTCAAGAATCATGGCCAGCCGGCCCTGGCAGTGTTTATCTGCAATCTGCCGGACAACGCCGGTCATGGCGGCGAAGCCCTCATAGCTGATGTTGAGGGCGAGATCAAAAGAGTGCGCATCAAAGCCGGCGGAGACCAGAATCAGGTCGGGTCTGAAATAGTCCGCAGCGGGAACCAGGATTTCCCTCAATGCTTTAAGGTACGCTGCGTCGCCCGCGCCTGCAGGCATCGGAACGTTCACAGTCGTACCTTCACCCAGCCCTGCGCCTGTGTCTGTCAGCGCACCGCTGCCGGGGTAAAACGGCGAAGCCCGGTGCAGATCAAAAAACATCACATCCGGATCGGCCCAGAAAATATCCTGTGTTCCGTTGCCGTGGTGGGCATCCCAGTCAACAATCAGAACGCGCTCACACCCCAGCTCGGCTTGAGCGTGCGCGGCTGCCACCGCTGTGTTATTGAACAGGCAAAAGCCCCGGGCACGGGTCGGCTCCGCATGGTGCCCGGGCGGGCGGACCATCGCAAATGCGCTCCTGCTATCGCCTGTGATGACCGCCTCAACAGCCGCGATGGACGTGCCGGCAGCCACTTCCGCAGCTTCGATGCTGCCCGGTGATACTGCGGTCGTATCCACATCCAGCCAGGCGCTTTTACTGCGCAGCGCAAAAATATGCTCTAGGAAGGAGGTCGTGTGAACCCGTGCCAGTTGCTCGCGTGTAGCTTTCTGGCCCCCGGCGACTCTTACACCGGGAATGGGTTCCCGTGCCAGCAGGTCCATGATGGCAATCAGCCGGCCGGGATGTTCCGGATACTTCCACTGAGCGTTCAGGCCTGACAGGATTGCCCGAACCCGCTTGTCGAGCCGGCCCGGCAGAAAATCCACATTGGTGTCGGGGTAATGAGCAAGCACTCTCTCATCGTAAAAGACGGTCACATCATTTTTTTCAGACAAGTATTCAGCCTCCACCGGCCTGCTCGCAGAACTACGTTACCGGGCGTAACCGCAGGCCGTTCCTGAACAAGCATAGCCTCAAAAGCAACCGCAGGCGATTGGCTCGGGCATAATCAAACGGCCAGAAAGGGTTGGCCGGAAGTGGCTGATCCGCACGGGCTGGCAAGATTCCGGTTCCGGCACAAAAAAAGCGCCGTGCTTTCGCAGGGCGCTTTTCTGGTCTGGCAGGCTCAGAGTTTCGGACCGGCCTCGACAATGGCATCGGAAACATCAAACTTCCTGAAGTTTTCCACGAACTGTTTGATCAGTTCTTCTGCTTTTCCGTCGTAGTACTCAGGGCTGGTCCAGGTGTTACGCGGGTTAAGCAGGGCAGTATCCACACCCGGCACATAGGTGGGCACGTCCAGGTTCAGGGCAGGCAGGTGCTCAGTCTCCACATCGTCCAGATCGCCATTCTGAATCGCGCTGATAATGGCGCGGGTCGTCGGAATGCTGAAGCGGGTGCCTTCGCCATAGGGCCCGCCGGTCCAGCCTGTGTTTACCAGAAATACCTTGCTGCCGTATTCGTCCATGCGCTTCATCAGCAACTCTGCATACACACCAGCCGGGCGCGGGAAGAAAGGTGCACCAAAGCAGGTGGAGAAGGTGGACTTGAGTTTGGACGATGAGCCCATTTCTGTGGAGCCGACCAGCGCTGTGTAACCACTCAGGAAGTGATAGGCAGCACCTTCGCGGCTCAGGATGGACACGGGGGGCAATACGCCGGTCATGTCACACGTCAGGAAAACAATGTGGGAAGGCTCACCGGCACGGTTTTCCAGTACGCGTTTTTCCACATGCTCCAGTGGGTAGGCACAGCGGGAGTTCTCGGTCAGGGACACATCGTTGTAATCCGGTTCGCGGGTATCCGGATCAATGGTCACGTTCTCAACAATGGCGCCGAACCGGATGGCGTCCCAGATGATTGGCTCGTTCTTCCTGCTCAGGTCTATGCATTTGGCGTAGCAACCGCCTTCAATATTGAACACGGTTCCCGGGCCCCAGCCATGCTCGTCGTCCCCGATCAGGAAACGGTGAGGGTCGGCGGACAGGGTGGTTTTGCCGGTACCCGAGAGGCCGAAGAAAAGGCAGGTTTCGCCATTTTCACCCACATTCGCGGAGCAGTGCATTGGCAGCACATCTTTTTCCGGCAGAAGGAAATTCTGCACGGAGAACATGGCTTTTTTCATTTCGCCAGCGTAGTGCATGCCTGCCAGCAGTACCTTGCGGCGGGCAAAGTTGATAATCACACAGCCATCGCTGTTGGTGCCGTCGCGCTCCGGTACACATTCGAAGTGGGCAGCGTTCAGAATCTGCCATTCCTGCTTGTCAGCCTGGTTGTAGTGTTCCGGGCGAATGAACAGGTTGCGGCCAAACAGATTCTGCCACGCGGTCTCGGTGGTCATTTTCACGGGCAGGTAATGCTCGGGATCAGAGCCAACGTGAACATGAGAGACAAAGCGGTCTCTTTCAGCAATGTAGGCTTCTACACGATCCCAGAGGGCGTCGAATTTATCGGCATCGAAAGGACGGTTGATGGGCCCCCAATGGATGTCGTCAGACGTACTTGGTTCCTCGACGATATAGCGATCCATAGGGGATCGACCGGTACGTTCACCGGTTTTTACAACCAGTGAACCGTTGGAAGCCAGTTGGCCTTCTTTACGCTCCAGCGCCTGCTCGACCAGCTGTGCTGTACTCAGATCATTATAAGTGTTGCTCACTTCGACCTCGCCCTCGGGATGTCTTAGTGATTGCCCAGGCCGCCTAACCCGGAAATTGACGGAAAACTGAACAATCGAGTCAATTCAGGCGCGCTATTATGCCAGAGGCGCCGATAAAAAACGACTGCACCGGAAGTCGCATGATTGCTGGCTTCCAGGCGAATCCATAAGCTCTTCTAGTGTAACGTATGGCCAGCGAAAAGATGATCAATATCATTCCTGTCGAAGCGATAATGTGCGTGACAGAACTGGCAGTCCATATCAATGGCACCCTGTTCTTCAAGAATGCTGTAACACTCGTCTTTGCCAATGGCTTCCAGCGCGGCCAGGGTTCTGTCCCGGGAGCAGCTGCATTTGAACGCGACGTTTTCGGCGCCAAAAAGACGAACCGTTTCTTCGTTGAACAGTCGGTGTAGCAAGGTTTCGCTGTCCAGTTCCAGCAGTTCAGCGGCTTCAACGGTGCGTGCCAGATGGTTGACCCGCTCCCAGAGTTCGTTGTCTTCTTCGGTGGCACCGGGCAGGCGCTGAAGCATCAGGCCGGCGGCGCCTTGGTCATCGGCAAAAAGAAACAGGCTGGTGGGCAACTGCTCCGAGCGTTCGAAATACTCTTCAAGACATCCGGCGAGGCTGTCCCGCTCCCGCGGCACAACGCCCTGGTAACGGTTGCCCTCCCGCGGCGTGATGGTAATGGCCATGCGCCCGTTGCCAAGCAGGTTGTGAAAGCTGTCTTCAGCCACAGCGTGCTCATCAAATCTCGCCAGGCCGCGAATCTGGCGCTCATTACTGCATTCGGCCATCAGAGTTCGCAATGGCCCCTCGCCCTGGGCCTGGATCGACAGGGTGCCCTCGAACTTCAGGCTGCTGCTCATAACAATGCTCGCCACCAACGCTTCACCCAGCAGGCCGCGAATGGATTCGGGATAGGGCGCCTGGTTGGTGATCTCCCTGTAACTTTCGCCAAGCTGAACCCAGGCTCCGCGCACCTGGCTGTGTTCAAAGATAAAACGCTGGAACTGGTCGCGGGATGCCATGCTGGTTCTCCTGAAAACTGAATGCCTGGTTTGGTGGGTGGCGGCAGGGTGATCCTGTTCAGAGGCCGTTCTGGTCTCGGAACCGTTGAATATCACGGCGGTCTTTCTTGGACGGGCGCCTGGCGGGTGGCAATTGCGCGGCCTGCATGGTTTTACGCTGCCACGCGAGATCTTCCCGCTTTTTTACGCTGTCTTCGGTTTCATGGTAAAGCTTCTGGGCTTCGGGCGCTCCGCGCCTGCGTTCAGTTACCCCGTCTACAACAACGACTTTCTCCTGCCAGCCGAGGCGCAAGGTTATCATCGCACCCGGCTCAACCAGCCTGCCGGGTTTGCAGCGTTGACTGTTGTAGTGAACCTTACCGCCTTCAACCGCTTCTTTTGCCAGGGACCGGGTTTTGTAGAAACGTGCAGCCCAAAGCCATTTATCAAGTCTTACGCGTTGATCGTCTGAACTGGATGCCGCCATGTCTCCTCACCTAAGGGGCGTATGCCCGGATTATAACGCTGTCAGCCGGTAGATGGCAGTGGCCGTTGCGCTTGGATTGCGGTCAGAACCTCATCAAAGTGATGCACGCAGGGAATCTTCTCATGAGTTTTCCGGGCGGTCTGTTTGCTGTCAGGGGCGAGAATTCCAAGGCATTGCGCGATACCGGCGGACCGGGCGCTCTCCAATACCGGAAAACTGTCATCAACCAGCAGTGTGGCGGAGGCTCTGTAGGGCGTGAGTCGCTGCAGATCATGCCAGAACGCTGTGTCTTCTTTCGGTTTGCCCAGTTGATGGCTGGACACAATGCTATCCACAAGAGTGTCGAGGCCGGTCCGTTGCAGTTTCAGCTCAAGCGGGTCCGGATGGCAGTTGGTCACGATCACAGACTGCAGCCCGGTATTTTTGAGCGTCTGAAGAAAGTCAGCCACATGAGGGCGGTAACCTATGCGATCGCCAATCTCGGACTTCAGGCCGGTGATGTCCATGTCCAGCCGATTGCTCCAGTAGTCTGTGCAATACCAGTTAAGCGTGCCTTTTTCGGCCATGATCATGCTGATCAGTTGATCTTTGGCTTCGCCGGGGGGCAGATTGTGGTGTTCCGCGTACCGCCTGGGCAGGTGCTCCAGCCAGAAGTGATTGTCGAAGTGCAGATCAAGCAGTGTTCCGTCCATGTCCAGGAACACGGTTTCGAGGGATGTCCAGTTGATCATAAGCAAAAACAGCCTGAAAAATTTTCTTCAGGCTGCCGCAGATCCTGGCCTGAGGCAAGCCGGGATATTACTGATGCCATGAGTAGAAGGCTTGCAGGCCGGGTTCAGTTGCCTGACTGTTCAACCGTCTCTGATTTCCGACCTGATTTTGTACAGCCGAGGCAGCGCACGAAGGTTGCTTTTGCCGGGCCGACTACCAGAACCTCTCCTGCTTCTTCAGCATTGCCACCGAGCAGGGAGAATGGCAGAGACACCAGGTACACGGCGGCCCCCACAACGGTGGTGGCCAGCAGAACCGGGCGGACAAACACAGCGTCGCCAGCCATGGCCAGTGCAGATGGACTTTCATCAATGGGGCGTGCATGGCCCGCGGATGAAAAAGCCAGAAGGCAGGCCGCCACAGTGGCCATCAGGGTGCGTGAAATCGTGCGGGTCATTGTCTGTCTCCTGAACTTTTGAGGCCCGTTGGCACCGGATTGTAGGTAACCGGTACGTGGTTCGTATCGGGAAAATCGAACCTTATTGTAACTTCCGGGTATGAATCCTCTGTTAACTATGAATCATATTTACGTATTTTCAAACGGATTTTCGTTGCAAATTGTGCATTCCAGTGCGGTTTGGGCGGGAGGGTGCGCAGAGTTATCGCTGACACCGTGTGCAGTAAACCGTGGACCGGCCGCCCATGCGGATTTCCTTCAGCGCTGTGCCGCACTCCGGGCAGGGCTCCCCGGCCCGGCCATAAACCAGCAGTGACTGGGCGAAATAACCCGGTTTGCCGTCACTGTTCACGAAATCCCGCAGGGTGGTGCCACCCATCAGGATTGCGGCGCTCAGGGTTTCCCGGATGGCCTCCACAAGGCGCAGGTAACGATCAAGACTTATGCGCCCGGCCTTGCGCCCGGGGTGAATGCCGGCTTTGAACAGGGCTTCGTTGGCGTATATGTTGCCCACGCCCACAACCACATGGCTGTCCATAATGAAGGATTTCACCGGGGTGTTTCTGGAGCGCGAGCGCTGGAATAACATTCGGCCGTTGAACTCCGGCGACAGCGGTTCCGGGCCGAGGCTGGCAATCAGCGGGTGTGCGGATGCTGAATCCGCCCAAAGCCAGCAGCCAAACCGTCGCGGGTCGTTAAAACGCAGGGTCACGCCGGATTCCAGTACAAGGTCGATGTGGTCGTGTTTTCCGGCTGGTGTGTCCCCGGTGATGATGCGAAGGCTGCCGGACATGCCCAGATGAACGATGGCGGTGCCATGGTCCAGGTTCAGAAACAGGTATTTGGCGCGCCGCTCCACCGACCGGATAGTCTCGCCTTCCATTCGTGCCGCAAGATCTCCCGGCACCGGCCAGCGCAGTCTGCCATTGCGTATTTTGATCCGGTGGATAGCCTGGCCTTCACAGAAAGGTGCAATGCCGCGTCTTGTGGTTTCAACTTCGGGTAATTCGGGCACTCAGTCCGTCTCCGGTCAAATTATGTGGGGCGAGATGTTGCGCAGGTGTGAGCGGTAACAAATTTGCTTTTAAAGCGGTTGTTCTGGCTAACACCTGTACGCTAAAGTGAGTGTGCTGGCGTCTTTTTGCGGTCGCCAAAGTTTTGCTTTGAGGATTAACTATGTGGTTTAACGGTCTTCTTGACCTGTCGGTGATGCAGCTGATTCTGGTTGCTCTGGGTATGACCCACATCACCATTATCAGTGTAACGCTCTATCTGCATCGCCATTCCGCCCACAATTCACTGGACCTGCATCCTGTTCTGAAGCACTTTTTCCGCTTCTGGTTGTGGCTGACCACAGCGCAGAATACCAAAGAATGGACGGCGATCCATCGTAAGCATCATGCCAAATGCGAAACCGCTGAGGATCCGCACAGCCCGGTGGTGCTGGGAATAAAGAAAGTACTGTTTGAAGGCGCCGAGCTCTATGCCTCGGCGGCCACACCCGAGACGCTTGAGCGCTACGGCCAGCGCACGCCGGATGACTGGGTTGAGCGCAGGATATACAGCCGCTACAGAACGCTGGGCATCACCTTGATGGCGCTGGCTGATCTGGCGCTCTTCGGCGTGCATGGCATTTGGATCTGGGCTGTGCAGATGGTGTGGATACCCTTCTGGGCTGCCGGTGTGGTGAATGGAGTCGGCCATTGGATGGGTTACCGTAATTTCGAGTGTGCGGATAACGCCCGCAACATTTCTCCATTGGGAATCCTGGTCGGCGGTGAAGAACTGCACAATAATCACCACACCTATCCGAATTCATCCAAGCTTTCGCGCCGCTGGTACGAAGTGGATATTGGCTGGGGCTACATCCGCCTGTTTCAGGGGCTTGGTCTTGCCAAACCCAAAGGGTACCGGCCCATTGCCCACTACGTTCCTGGCAAGCTGGATGTGGATGTGGAAACCGTGCAGGCCATCGCCAATAACCGCTTTGATATCATGCGCCAATACCGCAAACGTGTGACAGAACCTGTTTTGCGCCAGCAAAAGAGCCTGATGGATGATGAGATCCGGCCCAGGTATCGCAAGCTCAAGCTTCTGCTGTCGCGGGAAGTGACGCTGATAAAGCCCCGGGAAAAAGAAACGCTGGAGTCGATTCTGGAGACTAACGCCGTTTTGCGCCAGATTTACGAGATGAGTAACGAGTTGCAGGCCCTATGGCGCCAGCGCGGGCTCAAGCCTCAGGAGAAGCTGCAGGCGCTGATGCGGTGGTGCAAAGAGGCGGAAACCAGCGGCATCCGTTATCTGGAAGAGTTTGCTGCGCACTTGCGGGCTTACTCACTGCGTCCTGCCGCCTGAACTACCCGGTACAGACAGTAAGTCACCTGCCCTGCGGTTTTTTGTCGGTGCAACTGCCAGTTGGCGGGGGCCGCCGGCGCCGGCAGGTCGCTCTCATGCTCCACATAAACCCAGCCCCCGGGTTTTACCCATCCCCGGGAGTCCAGCAGCGAAAACAAAGTGGTTAGCCAGCCCTGCCGGAACGGGGGGTCCATAAAGACAATATCGAAAGGCTCCCGCTGTCGCTGGCTGAGGTAGGTGTCCGCACCGGCACATACCACAGTGCCCGCATCCGAACCCAGCAGCCTCAGATTGTCCCGCAATGTCGTTGCCAGACTGGCGTTGTTGTCAACAAGTGTGGCCTGCGCAGCGCCTCTCGAGAGTGCCTCCAGGCCCAGTGCGCCGGAGCCGGCAAACAGATCCAGGCAGTCGCTGCCCGCCAGGTGGAAGGATAGCCAGTTAAACAGGGTTTCCCGTGTGCGGGCAGGGGTCGGGCGCACGCCGCCGGCGTCCGGAAAACGCAGTTTGCGGCTGCGCCAGTCACCCCCGATTATGCGCAGTTCGCCGCAAGCGCTATGCGGGCGGGCTGGCCCTCTTGGAGGTTTGTTTGAGTGGCGCGGACCAGCGGATTTTCGGCGCGTCATGAATTGGCTCCGGGTGGCGTGATGTTCTGTATTGCCGGCATATCTTATCGGAAATCGGGGTATTGCCGATATTCCGGGGCATCCTCACTTCCACGGGACAGTCTGCTAGAATGTGCGCTTTGTTTGTCCCGCCCATTCAGACTGATGGTATGACTTTATGATGGCAGAGTGGATTTCAGTCGGCCTTCTGGCCCTTCTTGTACTCGTGTTTGTTCTGGATATTGCCAGCAACCGCCGCCGTGTGCCGCGCCCAAAGCCGGTTCCCCACCGCAAACCGGAGGCGCTGAAAGGTCCTGAGCCCAAGGCGCCGGTCGAGAAAAAAGCCGCTGAAGCCGCACCGGAGGTTACCACCGAGGAGCCCCCGGCCGCCCCTGAGCCGAAGGTTGAGCCGGCACCCGAGCCGGAAATAAGCCCTGAACCTGAACCAGAAGCAGAGCCCCAGCTCAGTGTTTTCGAGCGCATCAAACAGGGTCTGGGCAAAACCCGTGCAAGCCTTACCGGTGGTATGGCGGATCTGTTCTCAATCGGCAAGAAAATCGATGAAGACCTGCTGGAAGAAATTGAAACCACGCTGCTTATGGCGGATGTGGGGGTGACGGCAACGTCGGAAATAATTGAAGCCCTTACCGACAAGCTCCGACGCAATCAGCTGAAAGATGGCGAGGCCCTGCGCAAGGCTCTGCGCGACGAGCTGCATGGCCTGCTCAAGGATGTTACCAGGCCGCTGATCCTGGATGCGGCGCAGAAGCCATACGTAATTCTGATGGTTGGTGTGAATGGCGTAGGTAAAACCACCACGATTGGCAAGCTCACCAAAAAATTCCAGAGTGAGGGCAAGTCGGTCATGCTGGCCGCTGGTGATACCTTCCGTGCTGCGGCGGTTGAACAGTTGCAGGTCTGGGGTGAGCGAAATGATGTGCCTGTTATTGCCCAGCACACGGGGGCAGACAGTGCCTCGGTGATTTTTGATGCGATTCAGTCAGGCAAGTCCCGTGGTGTGGATGTTGTGATTGCCGATACTGCCGGCCGGTTGCAGAACAAAGACAATCTGATGAGCGAACTGGAAAAGGTGGTCCGGGTAATGAAAAAGCTGGACGACACGGCGCCCCACGAAGTCATGCTGGTACTGGACGCGGGAACGGGGCAGAACGCCCTGAGCCAGGCGCAAGTGTTCCAGAAAGCGGTTGGCGTAACTGGCATTACCTTAACGAAACTGGACGGCACGGCCAAAGGCGGTATCGTGTTTGCTATTGCCCGCCAGTTGCAGCTTCCTATCCGTTTTATTGGTGTGGGCGAGCAGGTAGACGACCTGCGTACCTTTGATGCCGAGACCTTTGTGGATGCCCTGTTTGCTGAATAATTTACCGGATAGTCCGCCATGATTGAATTTCGTCAGGTTACCAAGCGGTATGACAGCGACCATACTGCGCTGCGCCAGGTGAATTTTCATCTGAGCCGGGGTGAACTGGCGTTTCTGACCGGGCACTCCGGTGCCGGTAAAAGTACTCTGCTGAAATTGCTCATGGTGATGGAGCGGCCCAGTGCCGGGGAGGTGGTTGTTGGTGGTCAGCTGCTTAACCGCCTGCCGAGAAGGCAGATTCCCTATATTCGCCGCCACATAGGTGTGGTGTTCCAGAATCACCATTTGCTGTTCGATCGCACGGTTTTCGATAACGTTGCCATGCCCCTGGAGGTAATGGGCGTCTCGCCCCGCGACGTGGGCCGCCGGGTGCGTGCAGCGCTGGATAAGGTTGGCCTGCTCAGGAAAGAAAAAATGAACCCCCTGCAGTTGTCCGGTGGTGAACAGCAACGGGTGGGCATAGCCCGTGCGGTGGTCAACAAGCCCCCCCTGTTGCTGGCAGACGAACCGACGGGCAACCTGGACCCGCAACTGTCGGCAGACATCATGAATCTGTTTGCCCGGTTCAGCCAGGTGGGTGTCACCGTATTAATTGCCAGTCACGACCTTGCGCTGGTGAAGGAAATGGGGCGGCGTACACTGACTCTGGATCATGGCAGTCTTGTTGCCGGCGGTACCCCGTCACAGGGAGGTTCCGGTGGCCGTTGATCCTTCGTCCCGATCCCGCAAGCAGGATGCTGCGCGGGGCGCCAGAGTGTCGCGGTCGCCCTGGAGCGAACAGACCGGGTCCTGGTTTATCCATCATCGCAAAGTGGCCCGTGACAGTGCTGAGCGCATGTGGCGGACCCCGGTCGCAAGCCTGATGACCTGGACAGTGATGGGTGTAGCCCTGGCACTGCCGGTGATCCTCCTGCTTTTGTTAACCAGCCTGCAGGGGGTGAGTGCGGGCTGGGAAAGCAGCGCCCGGGTAACCGCTTACATGGAGTTGGGCGCCAGTATTGAACAGGCCCGGGAACTGGCCAGAGAAATCGGCGCTGACGGACGCGTGGCGGAACTGGAGCTGATCGACCGTGAGCGAGCACTGGCCGAGTTCCGGGCGTCATCCGGGCTTGATGAGGCACTGGATTACCTGGATGAGAATCCCTTGCCCCATACATTGCTGATTACACCTGTGGAGGCAGTCAGGACTGCAGAAAGCGTTGCAGGCCTAGTGGCGTTCATTGAAGGTGTGGACAGCATTGAGCGGGTTCAGGTGGACCTGGGCTGGCTGCAGCGGCTTAACGCCATGACCGATTTGCTTGCCCGCGCTGTCTGGGCGCTGGCACTTTTGCTTGCAGCAGCCGTGGTGCTGGTGATCGGCAACACCGTCAGGCTGTCCATCGAGAACCGACGTGATGAGATCCTGGTAACCAAGCTGGTCGGCGGCACCGATGGCTTTGTGCGCAGGCCGTTTCTGTATACCGGTGCCTGGTTTGGTTTGGGGGGCGGCCTCGTTGCCCTGATATTGCTGCAGCTGTCCCTGTGGTGGCTGAGCGGCCCGATTGAACGCCTTGCTGGGCTGTATCGCAGCGATTTTTCGCTCAACGGTCTGGGTATTGACGGTGTCCTGGCATTGATTATTATTGCGATGCTGCTAGGCTGGCTTGGCGCATGGGTGGCGGTAAAGCGCCATCTGGATGATATAGAGCCGGGTGAAATTGCCGGTGGCTAATGATCCGGATCACGGTAAAACCGTATTGAATCCGGCAGGGTTTGCGCGTTAGCTTGAAGTGCAAGAGAAAGTCAGGGTGAATTCCCCATTTTGTTGATTTCGAACGTTTTATTGGGTAATTCAGGAACTTTTCAGGTTCTTGGCGGTCTAATTTTTATTCGCTGTATTATCAGCCGTCGGGTTCGGAGGTTAAAGCATGGGTACGAGCTTACAGCTCATTGACAGACTGGTGCCGGGCGCCAATCTTGAGGCTTACATTCAGGCCGCGAGCCGCATTCCGGTACTGACCGTGGATGAAGAGCGGGAACTGGCAGAGCGCCTTCACTATGAAGAAGACGTGGATGCAGCTCGCCAGCTTGTATTATCCCATCTGCGCTTCGTTATTCACATTGCCCGTAGTTATTCAGGGTATGGCCTGGCTCAGGCCGACCTGATTCAGGAGGGCAACGTCGGCCTCATGAAGGCCGTCAAGCGTTTTAACCCGGAGTACGGTGTACGGCTGGTGTCGTTTGCCGTGCACTGGATCAAGGCCGAGATTCACGAGTTCATTCTGCGTAACTGGCGGATTGTGAAAGTGGCAACAACCAAGTCCCAGCGCAAACTGTTTTTTAACCTGCGCAGTCAGAAGAAGAAGCTGGCGTGGTTGAGCCATGATGAACTGCACGCAGTGGCAGATGATCTGGGAGTGGAACCCCGGGTTGTACAGGAAATGGAAGGCCGCCTGGCATCCCAGGATACCGCCTTTGATGGCCCCATGGATGATGACGATGACAGCGCCTACAAGTCGCCGGCGTATTACCTGGAAGATCGACGCAGCGACCCGGCTGTTCAGCTCGAGAAGGCGGATTGGACCGAAGATTCCAACGGGCGCCTGATGGAGGCTCTGGAAATGCTCGACGAGCGCAGCCAGGATATCCTGCGTGAGCGCTGGCTGTCCGAGAACAAGGCGACACTTCACCAGCTGGCAGACAAGTACGGCATCTCCGCTGAGCGAATTCGCCAGCTTGAGAAGAATGCCATGAAGAAAATCCGCCTGCAGATGGCTGAAGCTGCCTGATCGGGTCAGTCTTTCGCAAGTGTTCTGAAAACGCCACCACCGGTTCGGTTGGTGGCGTTTTTGTTTGTTTAGTGTGTAATAGCACTCAAGTATAAGAGGTGATTGGGCAGGCCTTTCCAAAACCGTGCGGAGCCATGAATGGCGGAGCCGAGCGTACAGGGATGTATTTCAGCGTGTTTTGGAAAGGCCTGCCCAATTGCCTCCTCCCCCGATGCTGGATAGAGGCCCACTCCTGTGATTGAAAAATTCCCCCACATCGCTTTCCTCGGCATTGGCCTGATGGGCGCCCCCATGACCCGAAATCTTCTGGACGCAGGTTTCCCAATGACTGTGTGGAACCGCACAGCCAGCAAGTGTGAGCCTTTTGCCGGCGAGGCAACCGTTGCTGACACCCCCGCTAACGCAGTGCGAACCGCAGATGTGGTGATTACCATGCTGGAAAACGGCGATGTGGTTGAACAGGTGCTGGTTGCAAGTGGTGCTATGGGAGCTATAAAGCCGGGTGCTCTGATGATTGATATGAGCTCCGTTCAGCCATCGCTGGCTCGTCGCCACGCTGCGCTTGCAGCGGAACAGGGTGCAGGTTATGTGGATGCGCCGGTTTCCGGTGGCACCCTGGGGGCCCGGGAAGCACGATTGAGTATTATGGCGGGCGGTTCAGAGGACGATGTGTCCCGGGCTTTGCCGGTCTTTGAGGTGTTGGGCAAGTGCACGCGGATTGGCCCTGTGGGCGCGGGGCAGCTAGCCAAGCTGGCTAATCAGGCGATTGTGGGGATTACCATTGGGGCTGTGTCTGAAGCTCTGTTGCTGGCCGCCAAGGGCGGGGCCGATCCGGCTGCGGTGCGTGAGGCGTTGATGGGCGGCTTTGCCGGTAGCCGGATTCTGGAGTTGCACGGCCAGCGAATGATTGACCGGGATTTTGCCCCCGGTGCACCGGCCCGTATCCAGCTTAAAGACATGCGTATGATCCTGGATGAAGCCCGTGCGGAGAATCTGACCTTGCCTTTGTCGCAACAGGTGCACAATGAATACCTGTCACTGATCGCCAATGGCCACAGCGATGCTGATCACAGCGGGCTGCTTCTGGAGCTGGAACATATGAACAGTAGCCGTCTGGGTACACAGGTTTCCGGCTCTAAAGCTGATCTCAAAGGGTAATCTGCCATGCCGCGTTTTGCCGCCAACCTCTCGATGCTGTTCACTGAGGTACCGTTTCCCGAGCGGTTCGCCAAAGCCGCAGAAGCCGGATTTGCCGGCGTGGAGTTTCTTTTCCCCTACGCCTGGCCCAAAGAAATGCTCAGTAGTGCCCTGAAAGACAATGGATTGACCCAGGTCCTGTTCAATCTACCCCCGGGCGACTGGGATGCCGGCGAGCGTGGCATTGCCTGCCTGCCGGACCGGGTTGATGAGTTCCGCGCCGGAGTGGACCGGGCCATCGAATACGCCCGGGCACTGGGTTGCACGCGGCTCAACTGTCTGGCAGGTTTGAACACCGTGGATCTGGACAAAGAGATCGCCTGGCAAACGCTGGTGGCCAATGTCGCCTGGGCAGCTGACAAGCTGGCGGGTGAGGGCATTACACTGTGCCTTGAAGCCATTAATTCGCGGCTCGATATGCCCGGATTTTTTCTCGACACATCCGGAAAGGTCATTGCACTGATCGAGGAAGCCAGTGCCGGTAACCTGCGCCTGCAGTACGACATTTATCACATGCAAATCATGCAGGGTGACTTGATTCGTACCATGGAGTGCCTGATGCCCTGGATAGGCCACATTCAGTTTGCTGATAATCCCGGTCGGCACGAGCCAGGAACCGGAGAGATTAACTTTTCGAATGTTTTCTCTGCACTCGACAAAATGGATTATGACGGCTGGGTAAGCGCCGAATACCGGCCCTCCGGCACTACAGCGGATAGCTTGAGCTGGATGAGGGCATAGAGCCGACCGTCGCCAATGGCGACACCCTCTTACAAGATGGTAACTGGCCGGTGTCCCGAGTTATTCGTACTCTGTTGTTAATGTAATCCGCTATTGGGAGGGGATCCAGTGAAAGCGCTGGTAATCGAAGACGATCAGGACGTAGCAAATTATCTTGTTAAAGGGCTGAAGGAGTCAGACTTCGTTGTCGATCATGCTGCCGATGGCAAGGAAGGTATGATGATGGCCGCCAGTGAAGAATACGACATCATGATTGTTGATCGCATGCTTCCAGGTATGGACGGGCTCTCCATCATCAAGACGGTACGCGCCACGGGAAACCAGGTGCCGGTTTTGATACTCAGTGCACTGGGAGATGTAGACGATCGCGTTGAAGGCCTCCGCGGCGGCGGCGATGACTATCTCACCAAACCTTTCTCGTTTACGGAGCTTCTTGCCCGGATCGAGTCACTGGTGCGCCGGAATCGCCAGTCTGCGGAAACCGAAACGGTGCTGCGGGTGGCAGATCTGGAAATGGATCTGCTGGCCCGCACAGTAAAGCGCTCGGGGCAGAATATTGACGTTCAGCCCCGGGAGTTCCGGCTGCTGGAATACCTGATGCGCAACGCCGGTCAGGTGGTTACCCGGACCATGTTACTGGAAAAGGTCTGGGACTATCATTTTGACCCCCAGACCAACGTGATTGACGTACACATCAGCCGTCTCCGCGCCAAGATCGACAAGGAATTCGAGACACCCCTGCTGCAAACCATCCGGGGTGCAGGGTACATGTTACGTGAAACTGCTTAGCCAGCTCAGGACATCGTCCTTCCAGCTTGCCCTGCTGTACATGGTGGTATTTGCCACCTCGGTGTTTTTGTTACTGGCCTTTATATACTGGCGTACAGCGGGGTTCATGACGGCCCAGACCGACGAGACCATAGAGGCGGAAATCGCAGGTCTGGCAGAGCAGTACCGGGGGCGTGGTGTCAATGGTCTGATCACGATCATCCGTGAGCGGGTTGCCCGCGACCCCAATGCAAAAACCATCTATCTGTTGACCACCGAAGACTTCCTCAAGCTGGCCGGTAACCTTGAAACCTGGCCTGAGGGCTCGCGTTCGGAAAGTGGCTGGATAAACTTCACCCTCAGCCCCGCTGTAGGCTGGTCTGGCCCCGAGCGTCTTGCCCGTGCCCGCATCTTTGAGGTGCAGGGTGGTTTGAGACTTCTGGTCGGCCGGGATGTGGACGAGCTCACCAACCTGAAGCGGGTTATTGAAACGGCGATTAACTGGGGTATGGGCATTACTCTCGCGCTGGCATTGCTTGGCGGCTTTCTGATGAGTCGAAGCACAACCCGCCGAATTGAAATTATCAATAACACCTCCCGACGAATCATGAACGGCCACCTCTCCCTGCGTATACCCACCCGTGGCACAGAGGATGATTTCGATCAGCTTGCGGAAAACCTGAACCAGATGCTGGACCGGATTGTTTACCTGATGGAAGGTATCCGGCACGTATCGGACAGCATCGCTCATGATCTGCGCACGCCTCTCACCCGGCTGCGAAACCAGCTTGAAAATACCCTGATGTCGGTGGACAACGACGAGGCCAGGGAGCAGGCAAGCCGCGCGGTCGCGGAGGCGGATCAGTTGCTGGCAACCTTTAATGCCCTACTGCGCATCGCACGCCTGGAGACCAAGGGAAATTCCGCCGATATGAGAAAGGTAGCCCTGGATGAGCTGGTGTCGGACGCCTGTGAGCTTTACGAGGCGCTCTCTGAAGACAAGGAGCAGACCTTTGAACAGTCACTGGAGCCGGGTGTCATTATAGAGGGTGACCGGGATCTGCTTTTCCAGATGATCAGCAACCTGATTGACAATGCCATCAAATACACGCCCGAGCACGGCACCATTGGTGTGGTTGTAAGACGGGAGGGCGAAGAGGCGATTTTTGAGGTCAGGGACAGTGGTATCGGTATTCCCGACGACGAGAAGGATCAGGTATTCCAGCGCTTTTACCGGGTTGGCAAAAGCCGCTCGCTACCGGGTAATGGTTTGGGTCTCAGCCTGGTGAGTGCCGTTGCAGAGATCCATCAGGGCAGGATTGTGCTCAGCGATACCTATCCGGATGAGGCGCCACCGGGGCTGACGGTCTCTGTGCGCATGCCTGCGTTTATCCGTTCGCGCAAGCGCATCAAAGTCACACAGGCGGAACAGATGGTTGATTCTGCCGATGGCGGCGGCGCTCACGCATCGGCAGGAACGGGCCGGGCCTGAAACTCAGTGGCTGGGGCGGAGCCGGTTTACCTGTGACATTATCGGGCCAATCAGCGCATCCGTGCGTGTCTCAATCTGCCGGGTAATACGTTCAAACTGCATGCGGCGAAGGTTCACGCGCACCTGAATGCTGTCCCATTCACCTTCAAGGTGCTTCTGTTCTGCCATCAGGAATGCCGCAATATTATGCCGGTTGATCTTTCCGGTAATGCCCATCTGATCAAGCTGGTAACCCAATGCATCAACGCACTCGAGTGCCAGGTTCAGTAGCTTCTGTGTGTTCATTTTGCCATCTCCGTAACTGGAAGCGGGTATAAGATCTGTTGTCTGGAAGCTATCGACAATTCCTAGAGTGTACAACCTAATTTAACGTTCACGACCTTTCGGCAAGAAGTGCCTGGCGTACCCTGACCAAAAGGTAATTCATCGGCAAGGGCGTGGTAATACCGGGCATGGATAATAGTATCTGTAGATGGAAGCAGGCATCAGTAACCGCTTGCTTCTCCCTTCAGCACAGCGCTAGCCTTACCCCGTTCTTACGGGGTTTTTTTCTGCCCGGAACGCTCCGGTTGCGACTCTATTTTTGGTATTCAATAGCATTGATATACCAGGTTGCTGTTCCGGCTTCGGTTCTTACCTCGGCTTCATCACCCACTTCCTTTTTCAGCAGGGCCCGGGCCATGGGTGAATCTATGGATATGTAATCCTTACGGTTGAATATTTCGTCATAACCTACAATTCGGAACCTCAGGGTTTTGCCATCATCGTTTTCGACCTCTACCCAGGCCCCGAAAAAGACCTTTCCCTCCTGTTCCGGATGGTGTTCAACCACCTTGAGATTGTCCAGGCAGCGTCTCAGATAGCGCACCCGCCGATCAATCTCCCGCAGCCGTTTTTTGTTGTACTGATAGTCTGCGTTTTCACTGCGATCACCAAGGCTGGCTGCCCAGGTGACCTTTTTCGTAATCTCCGGGCGTTCAAAACGCCAGAGTTCATCAAGCTCTTTTTGCAGTTCATCGTAGCCCTGCCTGGTAATCAGTGGTGTCTTCAAGGCCGCTCCTTTTTTACAAATAATGTAAGAAGTATAAAAAGTAACTGAAAAGAGGGTGTATGCCGGGCAATTCAATGGTTTGTGTCAGTGAAAGTTGTCACAAAACGGTCAATTGTGCGAGAAGTGCGACCGGTTTAGCGATAAACTGATCAAAAATTGACACATTTCCGGGAAAATGCATCTCAGATCAGGATGGACGCCATGAATGTTTTGCATCGTATCGCCAGAAAGCTTGAGTGGATAGGCTCCGGACTCGTTTCTGTAGCTCTCCTGTGCATGATAGCAGGGTCGGCCAGTGCCCAGCCCCGTCCTGAAGAGAACCAGCTGTTTGAGGTTGAGCAACGCTCAACGCTGGAAACCATTCCTTTCCATTCCATTGCTGAAGATGCTCTTTCCGACACGGTGATCGAAGGTGGCCTTGCGGCGCCGGCGGAGGGTGTTCCAGTGCAGCCGGCAGGCAAGGATGACTTTTATCTGGATCCGCTGGCACTGCAGCCGCGTGACAGCCGCACCGACCTTGGCCGCTCGGAAATACCGGTTGAGTTCCGTTTCAGTATGCCAAAGTCTGTTCCAGGGCAGACCCACAGCAACAATTACGTGATTCGCCCGCCGGAAAACCGCACGTACGAGACACTCAATGTGAATATGACCGATCGCTGACATCTGCCGGGAATCAACAGGCATTGTGAACAAGGGGTGCGATCCCGGCGGGTTTTTACCGGGACCGGAAAGCCGGGCGCTCTACTTGAGGGCTTCGAGCTTGTCGATGTATTTTTGCATAGCCTTTTCTTTGGGCATACCTTTGCACTTTTCCCAGGCGTCGTACTTGGCGCGCCCTACAAAATCCATCATGCCCGGGCGTTTGCCCGACACATCGCCTTCGGTTCCCTGTTTGTACAGGGCGTAAAACTCCAGCTTCATCTCGTTGGAGGGTTTAAAGTCGCCTTCCGCCGTCTGGATGTAGTTTACTGCCTCGTCGAACTTCGCTTTCAAGTCGCTCATATCAATCGTCTCCTTGGTTATTGTGATAATGCCATGAAACCTTGAGGGTATGCAGGAGTATAGCCATGGCACCGCCCGTCGTCATTGACCTGTTCTCAGGTTGGTTTCGCCAATACGGCCCTACTGGACGCAAGTTGGCAAAAGCTTGCCCGTGCTCACAGTCTGACGTTTTGCTGGCCAGTTTTTGCTTGAGAAACAAGGACGATCTGTGTACAGTTTCGCCGTTGCGCACCAGGATGGTCCGCACAAGGGATTGAACAACTGCAAATGATTTGCACAGGGAGCAAGCCATGTCGTCCAAAGACGGTTCTGTCGCGCCAAAAGAGCGCATCAATATCAAGTATGTCCCCGCCACCGGAGATCAGCAGGCTGAAACCGAACTGCCGCTGAAGGTGTTCGTGGTTGGTGATTTCAAGGGACACGCCGAAGAAACCCCCATCGAAGAACGTAAAGCCATTTCCGTTGACAAGAACAACTTCCGTTCTGTCATGAAGGAGGCCGGGCTTACGCTTTCCACCACCGTTTCCAACCAGCTGGACGAGCAAGCCGAGGAATTGCCGGTCATTCTCGAATTCCAGACCCTGGATGATTTCTCACCCGACAGCATTGCCCGCCAGGTTCCCGAGCTGAAGAAGCTCATTGAACTGCGGGAAGCGCTTGTGGCCTTGAAAGGCCCGCTGGGTAATGTGCCTGCGTTCCGTTCCAAGCTGCAGGAATTGCTGGATAACGACGAAGCCCGGGAAACCCTGTTGTCTGAGCTTGAACTGGCTACCGACGGCGAGTAACCAGAATTTAGTCAGGGCTGCCGCCTGAGCGCGGTATACAACACCGAATATCAATCACGTACTGAAGGGATGTGGTATGTCTGATACTGCTGCGCAGCAATCTGCTGCCTCCGAATCTGTAATGGAAGGCTCCTTGCTTGACCAGGTTATGGCCAACAGTCGCATGGCGCCAGCTGACGAGGGCTACGATGTCGCCCGCAAAGGCGTTGCAACGTTTATTGCCAACCTGCTGAAAAGCGAAGAAAAGGGGCAGCCGGTCAACAAGGCACTGGTTGACCGGATGGTGGTAGAGCTGGATCGCAAGATCAGCGCCCAGATGGATGAAATTCTGCATGCGCCAAAGCTGCAGGAATTGGAATCCGCCTGGCGTGGCCTCAAACTGATGGTTGATCGCACTGACTTCCGCGAAAACATCAAAGTGGATATTTTGCATGCCACGAAAACCGAACTTCTCGAAGACTTCGAGTTCGCTCCCGATGTCACTCAGACCGGCTTCTACAAGCATATTTATTCCACGGAATATGGCCAGTTCGGCGGCGAGCCGGTAGGCGCGGTTGTTGGTAACTATGCGTTCACACCGTCTACACCGGATATGAAGCTGCTGCAGTATGTATCGTCTGTTGGTGCCATGGCTCACGCGCCTTTCCTGTCCTCGGTTGCGCCGTCATTCTTTGGCGTAGACAGCTACCAGGAACTGCCGGCCATCAAGGAACTGAAAGCCGTTTTCGAAGGCCCGAAATACGCCAGGTGGCGCGCCCTGCGTGAATCCGAAGACGCCCGTTACCTGGGCCTGACATCGCCACGTTTTCTGCTTCGGGTACCCTATGACCCAAGCGAAAATCCGGTGCGCAGCTTTAACTACAAGGAAGATGTCTCCGGCGATCACGAGCATTACCTGTGGGGCAACACCGCCTACCTGCTGGCGACGCGATTGACCGAGAGCTTTGCCAAATACCGCTGGTGCCCGAACATCATCGGCCCGCAAAGCGGTGGTGCGGTGGAAGATCTGCCGGTTCACCTGTTCGAATCTTTCGGCCAGCTGGAAGCCAAGATTCCCACAGAAGTGCTGATCACCGACCGTCGTGAATACGAAATGGCCGACGAAGGCTTTATCTCCCTCACCATGCGTAAGGGCAGCGATAACGCGGCCTTCTTCTCAGCCAACTCCGTACAGAAGCCCAAGCAGTTCCCGAACACCAAGGAAGGCAAGGAAGCGGAAACCAACTACAAGTTGGGTACCCAGCTGCCTTACATGATGATCGTTAACCGCCTGGCTCATTACATCAAGGTGCTGCAGCGGGAGCAGATCGGTTCCTGGAAAGAGCGTCAGGATCTTGAGCGCGAACTGAACACCTGGATTCGCCAGTACGTGGCTGATCAGGAAAACCCGCCGGCGGAAGTACGCAGCCGCCGCCCGCTGCGCGCAGCTCAGGTAACGGTTTCCGATGTAGAAGGCGATCCAGGCTGGTACCAGGTATCTCTGGCCGTGCGTCCGCACTTCAAATACATGGGTGCCAACTTCGAGCTGTCGCTGGTAGGCCGTCTGGACAAGGATTAATCCGTGTTCAGTGGCGACGCGCAATCCACGGGAGGCAGCCTGTTCGAGCGATTGGAGCAGGCCACTGATCCGGAAGGGCAGAGCATGGGGGAGGTCACCCATGTGGTGGCTTCCATCAAGCGCCATCTGGTTCGCCTTCTCAATGCCCACCCCGGTAACAGCGCCTGTGCGCCGGAGCTGGGGCTGCTGGATTTCAACGATGCGACCCTGGGTACTTACGATCTGAGTATCCAGATCCGCAGTGCAATCCGGCAGTGTATTGAGAAGTATGAGCCCAGAGTAAAGCGGGTTGATGTGGTTGCTTTGCCTCAGGGGCCGGATCCTTTGCAGTTGCGGTTTCAGGTGACGGTTTATCTGAACCTTGGCTCTAAAGACGACAAGACAACCATAGATTTATTACTGGATGACAAGCGTTATTACCGGGTGATGTAACTGGCGGGGACTGTGGTGGAGCGAGGGGGTGGGGATGCTTTTCTTCTGGGAAAACAACTCGCTGCGCTCAGACATCTTTTTCCCGCCAGAAAAGCATCCCCACCCCCTCTTTTCGAACATTGTTGCAGTTGTTCAGGTGTAGTTGGATGAAGTTGAATCGGTTTTACAGGGATGAGTTGAGTTTTTTGAGGCTGCAGGGGCCGGAGTTTGCTGAGGCTCACCCGCAACTGACCCGGTTTTTATCGGAACAAAGCACCGATCCGGATGTGGAGCGGTTGCTGGAAGGCTTTGCGTTTTTGACCGGGAAGCTTCGGGAGAAGGTGGAAGACGAGTTTCCGGAGCTTACGCATTCTCTGTTGAACATGTTGTGGCCGAACTATCTCCGCCCAGTACCTAGCTGCACCATTATGAGGTTTGATCCTCAGTTGCATGCGATCAGTGAGCGTCAGACCGTTGAGCGGTACACGGAAATCAAGAGCCGTCCGTTGGGAGATTCCACACGGCAGACTCAGTGCCGGTTTCGTACCTGTCGTGCGGTGGATGTATTTCCGATCAGTGTGGCGGATGCTCACGCCGAGCATTCACGGGAAGTGTCGTCGATGACCGTGGATTTGGCATTACACACTGATCAGCCATTGAGTGCTCTTGGGCTGGATAGCCTTCGTTTCTACCTGGGCGGTGATAACCACACGGCTGAAACGCTTTACTTGTGGCTGAACCACTACCTCAGTCGCATGGAGCTGGTGGTTGGCGGTTCGGTGTACAGGCTGCCGACGTCTTTGTTGAAGCCGGTTGGCTTCGCCAGTGATGAGGCGCTGTTGCCTTATCCCAAGAACGCCTATTCTGGCTACCGGATTCTGCAGGAATACCTGAGCTTTCCCGAGGCCTTCCGGTTTGTGGACATTACCGGTCTGAAGAACCGTTTGCCGGCGGTTCAGGCAGATGAAATCAGCCTGCGCTTTCATTTCAGCCGGATTCTGCCGCCGGATGCCCGGGTTCGGGCGGAGAACATGCAACTTTACTGCACGCCGGCGGTGAATCTGTTTACCCATGAGGGTGAGCCGGTGGATCTTAACGGGCGCCAGACCGAGTACCGGATACTGGCATCCAGCCGTTCGCCGGATCATTTTGAAGTGTTCAGTATTGAACAGGTGGAAGGCTGGCTGGAAGGCCGGTCAGGGCGGGGCGAGCGGCGGCTGTATACGGCGTTTGAGAGCTTTCAGCACGAAGTTGAGCGGGATCGTGGCCGCACAGCCCTGTATTACCGGGTTCGAGCCAAGGACAGCGTGCGCGGTGATGGCTTTGATCACTATATGTCGTTTGTTCGCGGTGACGAATCCGAGTGTATGGATCGCCAGGAAGCGATTTCCCTGACTCTGACCTGCACCAACCGGCAACTGCCGCAGCAACTGGCGGTAGGGGAAGTGTGCATGGCCACGGAAACCACACCGGCGTTTGCCTCATTCAGCAATATCACCCGCCCTACCGCCACCTTGAGGCCGACTCTGGATGGCAGCCTGTTGTGGACGCTGATTTCCAATCTGTCGCTCAACTATCTCTCCATGCTGGATGTGGATGCCCTGCGCACGGTGTTGCGGGTGTATGACTTCCGCGCACTGGTGGATCGCCAGGCGGAGCGGGTGTCCCAGAAGCGGCTTGCGGGTATCAGCGCCATCGAAACCAATCCGGTGGACAAGATGATCCGGGGGCTGCCGGTGCGGGGAATTCGCTCGGAAATAAAACTGGATCAGCAGGCCTTTGCCTCGGAGGGCGATCTGTACCTGTTCGGCACAGTACTCAGCCAGTTTTTTGCACTTTATGCCAGCATCAACGCATTTCACCAACTGGAAGTGGTGAATACAGACAATCAGGAACGGTATACATGGACGTTACAGCAAGGTCAGCAACCGCTGATGTAGCCGGCCTGCAACCCGTTCTGGGCAATGCACGGCGGTACAGTTTTTTTCAGCTGGTGGATCTGATTCACCGGCACCACGGTGACGATCTGGAAGGCGGTCGGGATGAGCAGCCACGGCAGGAGCGCATCCGGTTTTCAGCCGCGGCAGGCCTCGGGTTTCCCGGTAGCGATGTGGTTTCCGCCTTGTCGCCGGAGCATGAGCACGCACCCTATCAGATGGAAGTGAGTTTTCTGGGGCTGCACGGCTCCCAGTCGCCGTTGCCCGGTTATTACCTTGAAGATCTCGCTTGGGAAGCGGGTCAGGATCTGGGTATTCGCCGGCACTTTCTGGATTTTTTCAATCACCGGCTGGTTACCCTGTTTCACCGGTCATGGCGCAAATACCGTTACTACGTGCGTTTTCGCCCCGGCGCTTCCGATGGTTTTTCCAATCTGATCTACGCCCTTATTGGTCTTGGCGACAGCCGTTTGCGGGAAGCCACACCGGTTAACTGGTCAAAGATGCTGGCCTATTCCGGCCTTATGGCGGGCCGCAGCCGGTCTCCCGAGGTGGTCAGCGGCATTGTTGGGCACTGTTTCGACCTGGACGAGGTGAGCATTGAGCAGTGGGTCTTGCGCAAGGTGGCCATTGGCGAGGACCAGCAAACCCGCCTTGGCCAGAGCAATGCGACGCTCGGCAATGACACTCTGGTGGGCTCGCAGGTTCGTGATCGCAGCGGCAAGTTCATTCTGCGGATCCGCAATCTGAGCCGCCAGCGTTTTGCCGACTTTCTGCCCAACGGACAGGATCATCAGCGCCTGCTGAAGCTGGTGGAATTCGCCACCCGAGAGCAGCTGGCTTACGACCTGGAGTTGCAGATGCGGACACAGGATATTCGCCCGATGCAGATGGGGCAGGAAATACGGCTGGGCTGGAACTCGTTTGTAACACCCGAGAAATCCCAAACCCGGCCAGCGGTGCGGATTCAGATACGCCGTTAACAGGATAAGGAAACCAATCATGGACGAGCAGCCGATAACCAGACTGAAGCTGACGGTCACCAACCCGGGCACGACGCGCAGCGGTGCGGGTATCGAGCACAGTTTCAGCACCCGGGGTGGCTCCATAGGCACCGCTGAAAGCGACACCTGGCAACTGTCGGCCCATCGCACCGGTGCTGTCCCGGGGCATGCGGAAATCCGGTTTCTTGATGGCGGCTACTGCCTGATTGATCGCAGTGGCCGCACCTACATCAATAGTGCGACCCAGCCCGTGGGGCGGGGCCGCAGGGTCCGACTGAATCAGGGCGACACGGTCAGCATCGGTCGCTATCGCATACGGGCAGAATTAGTGGCCGGCGAGCTGTCAGCGCTTGCCGGTGATGAAGAGCTGGAACACCGGTCGGCCGCAGAAGACCGGAAGCTGGTGGATGTGGCACAAGGCGAACTGGTCCGTGGGGCCGCCCGTGACAGCGACATGCACATAGCCGAACCTCTGGAAGGCCTGGCGCCGGCAGAGGCAGAAACCATAAGCGCCGACCCCATGATGCACTGGCAGGATGAGCCAGCACGTGTGGATCAGGAAGAAAGTGCACTTTTGGCAAGTGATCGCGCCTGGTTTGCCACTGAAACCGACGTAACAGATGAATACCGGGAGAATCGCGACGTGGCGATGGGGCTGCCGGTAAGGAAAGGAGAGAAGGACAGGATGTCACATACCGAAACCGGTGCACTGGACCCGCGGCTTGGGGATACCAACGCTCAGCACAATGACCAAAGCCGCAAACACATCAGTGCCACCCCTCTGATGCAGGGCATGGAAACCGGCCTCAACTTTGCAGACAGCGATGGCATGCAGCTGTTTCTGGAAGAAGCCGGGCAGACCCTGAAAGCCACCATCGAAGGCTTGCTGGCCCTGCATCAGGGCGAAGACAGTCGGCATCAGGCCCTGCGCACACGCTTGCAGCCCATCGAAGACAACCCTTTACGTCTTGGCGGGAACTACGAAGAAACCGTGCAAACCCTGTTCGCCAGCCAGCGCAGCCCTGTGCATTTGTCGGCACCTGCGGCGGTGCAGGAAAGTCTGCAGAGCCTGAATCACCACCAGCGGGCCACCCGCGAGGCCATTAGCGAAGCGCTGGAAGCCATTCTCCATGCGTTTTCACCAGAAGCCCTGTTGCGCCGCTTCCATGGCTATCGCCGCGGTCTGCAACAGAATGAAGACGAAGGTCGCTGGGCCTGGGACATGTACCAGCATTACTACAAGGAATTGAAATCGAGTCGTCAGCAGGGTTTTGAGCGCCTGTTTCAGGAGGTATTCGATCAGGCTTACGACCAGCATTTACGTCAACTGCAAAGGGAGAATCTGCTATGAAAACCTGCAAATGGAACTTGCTGCCAGCGACACTGGCAATGGTGTTTGTGCTCGCGGGATGCAGCACGCCTTATCACGCCGTGACGAAAACTGCCAAGGTGCTGTGGGATCCGGATATTCCGGTAGGCTACGCCGAGGACCTGCCCAGCCGGGTGGATCTCACCATGGTGGCCGAGCCGGGTGTAAACCCGAATGAGTCTCTGGCACCGACGCCGATTGCCTTTCAGATTATTGAAATGCGCGACAGCTCCCTGTTGATGGCCGGTGATTTTGACCAGTTGCTGAATAACCTGAAGAGCTCCCTGGGCCGCAACTACATCGATCACAGCGATTACACCCTGGTACCTGGCCAGTTCAAGTTTGTGGAACCATTCGAGATCAGCAAGGACACAAGGTTTATCGGCGTGATCGCCTTCTACGCCTACCCGAACCTGTCCCAGTGGAAGAAAGTGGTCAGGGTAGATCCTGTGGGTGGCCGTTACCACCTGCTGGTGAACCTGCGGGACAGGGAAGTACAACTCAAGCGTTCGGAAGAAACCTGATGGCGGTTACAAATCGAGTAGTCTGGAGTGATGGCCTGTTTATCAAACCCCAGCACTTCCAGCAGCAGCAGCGTTACCTGGAACACCAGATCAACGAGCGGTCTCTGGCGGTTTCAGACTACCTGTACGGGTTCAGCGATCTGGAGCTGAACGCGGAATACCTGAGCTTCGGGCGCGTGGGCCTGGTGCGGGCCAGTGGTCTGTTCCCCGATGGCACCCGCTTCAACCTGCCCCAGGATGATGTGATGCCGGAGCCCCTGGAAATCGCCGATGCCTCGGTGGCCAACCAGGTGGTGTATCTGGCATTGCCTCTGGGTAGCGACAGTCTGGCAGAGGTGGCCTGGCCGAATGCGCCGGTGGCAGGGCGATTCCGCGCAGAGAGCGCAGAAATCCGCGACTTGCATTCCATTGATGGCGATGCCCACAGCATAGATGTGGCCCGGGTAGCGCCGCGCCTGATGCTGGAGCGGGACGACCGAAGCGCCTACGCGGCACTGGCCATCGGACGGATTCTGGAAAAGCGTCCGGATGGCAGCCTGGTAATGGATCCGAACTTTATGCCTACCATGCTCAGCGTTCGCTCGGCACCCAGATTGCAGCGCTTTGTCGGCGAAATGGCCGGCT
>JACDJA010000425.1_pt1 | contig 49502 bp, 41 predicted proteins | sample 7449241 | NCBI WGS metagenome assembly JACDJA01 (sample SAMN14253289, study PRJNA609438) | sludge metagenome | isolation source: initial anaerobic sludge | collected 2018-12-20 | reverse complement strand
GGACCGTGTCACCTTTACCGTTAACCCTGACGGCAGCGGTCTCATCGAGGCCGTCGCCGAGCGCACCTCGGCCCTGTCGCGCACGCGCACGGCCGGCGGGGATGCCCGCAACCTCGACACCGAACGCGAGCAGGTGCTCGTGGCCAATCCCGACCAGGTGATCTTCGTCTTCTCCGTGCGCAACCCCGTCTTCAGCCCGCGCAAACTGGACCGCTTCCTCGTCGTGGCCGAGATGAACGAGCTGCCGGCCGTCATCTGCGCCAACAAGGTTGATCTGGTCGATTCGGGCGAGGCGCGCGAGATGTTCCGCCCCTATGAGGCCATCGGCTATCCGGTCATCCATACCAGCACCCTGACCGGCGAGGGAATCGACGAACTGCGCGAGCGGCTGCACGGCCGCATCTCCGTGCTGGCCGGGTCGTCGGGCGTGGGCAAGTCGAGCCTGCTCAACGCCGTGCAGGCGGGGCTGGGGTTGCGCGTGAAGCAGGTCAGCGAGGCCACGGGCAAGGGGATGCACACCACGCGCCACGTCGAACTCATCCCGCTTGACGCCGGCGGCTACGTGGCCGACACGCCCGGCATCCGCAGCCTGGCCGTGTTCGACCTGGAGCCGGGCGAGCTGGACGCCTACTATCGGGAGATCGCGCCGCTGGTGGCCCAATGCCAATTCAGCGATTGTACCCACACCCACGAGCCGGGCTGCGCCGTGGTGGCCGCGGTGCAGGACGGCCGCGTCTCCCCGGAGCGGTATGACAGCTATTTGCGGTTGCGGGAGGAGCTGGAGGAGTTGGAGGAGAAGCGGTTTTAAGGTTACTGCAAATGCCGCGGCCCAAAACTATCCGGCAACAGCGCCCGAATCGACGTCTCTCGCACCATCCCCGCCCCATCGACAATCCACACCGGCGCATCTCCCTCATCCGGCGCAAACTCGCTGAGCACCTGCCGGCACGCCCCGCAGGGCGTCACGCCGTTCTCGGTGCAGACAGCCAGAGCCAGCACGCGCCGCCCGCCGGCCAGCGCCATCGCCCCGACGGCATTGCGCTCGGCGCATACCGTCAACCCATAGGACGCGTTCTCCACGTTGACGCCGGTATAGACGCGGCCGTCTTCGGCCAGCAGCGCCGCGCCGACGGAGAAATGCGAATAGGGCACGTAGGCGCTCGGCCGGGCCGCGCAGGCCGCAGCGATGAGCGTCTCGCGGGTTTCGGGGCTGATCACGGTCAGGTCATTCATACTTCACCTATAACCATCTCTGTGGGGCGGCGCGGCGTGCGCCATTCGCCGGGTCGAGCCGTCGTGCCGTCGGGCACGGCGATGCCTTCGATGAGTAATTGTTCGATGCGGCAGCGGTCGCCCACGGTCGCATCGCGGACGATGGCGTTGGGGCCGATGACGCAATCCTCGCCGATGGTCGTGCGCCCTAGCAGGAAGGTATTGGGCCAGATGACCGTATCACGGCCGATGGTCACGTCCGGCCCGATCCACGTCGCGTCCGGCTCCACCAGCGTCACCCCGCTCGCCAGCCAATGGCCGTTCACGCGGCGACGAAAGGCGCGCTCGACCTCCACCATCTCCGCCCGCGTGCCTGCGCCCAGCCCCTCGTCGGGGTCGGCGGCCGGCATTGCCGCCACGCCGCATCCCTGGGCCACGGCCATCTCGATCAAATCCGTCAGATAATACTCCGGCCCGCGCCGCGCCTGCCGGATAGGCAGTCGGTCGATGTTGGCCCATAGCCAGTCACCGTCGAAGCAGTAGACCCCGGCGTTCAATTCCGTGATCGCCAGTAGTTCCTCCGCTTCCGGCCGATGCCGCGCCTCGGCCACCTCGACGATCTCGCGCACGCGGCCGAGTTCGTCGCGCAGGACGCGGCCGAAGCTGCTGCCCGGCTCTCCGATGACCGATAGCAAAGCTACGGCTGCGCCGCTCTCGCGCTGGGCCTCGGCCAGCCCGCGCAGCGTCTCCGCCCGCAGGAGGGGCATATCGCCGTAGGTGACGATGACCTGTCCCGCCCGGCCGCGCAACTCCTCGGCGGCCATCATCGTAGCGTGCCCCGTGCCCAGCGCCTCCGGCTGAACGACGTAGCGCGCCCGATCGCCCAGAAGCGCCTGTACGCCCGTCTCGCCGGGGCCGACCACCAGCACCGGCGGCAAATCGGCCATAGCCTCGGCCGCCAGAAAGGCGTGGAGGACCATCGGCCGGCCGCCAACCTCATGGAGAATCTTCTGCCTGGCGGAATTCATCCGCACGCCCTGCCCGGCGGCGAGAAGCACGACGGCAATCATGAGTCGCTAAATCCCCTCGCGCTCCCGCCACTCGCGGATGGCCTGCGTGTGGATGGGGTAATGGCTGTAACTGTCGAGCCGGATGCGGCGGCGGAAGCGCGTCTCGGTGGCGATGAGTTCGTCGGGCGCGGTCTCAACGTAGGTCACGAACTGCCGGTGCACATCCTCAGCCCGCGCCGTCACCTCGCCCGGCAAGCGCCGGCGGTTCTCCTCCGTCTTCAGCGCGTTGAAGGCGTCGATGCCGCCATATAGCACGGAGTAGCGAGGCGGCCGCTTCCCTTCCAAAATATGAGGCAGGTGCTTCAGCGCCTCCTCCTCCCATGCGGTCACGTGGCCGATGATGTCCACCACCGACCAATCGCCGGTAACGCCGGGTTGGGTCATCTGTGCGGCAGTCAGCCCGGCACAGGATGCCTTCAGCGCCAACCACGGCTCGTCAATCTTGGCCAGAAGCTGCTGTTTATTCACTTCACTCCTAAGTCGGGAAAGGTAAATGGCCCTCGTCGTGCACGGACAGTGCGGCCTTGTCGAATGCAGCCCAGGCGTAAGAGGCCAACCGGCCACCGACGCTCATGCGCCGAACCCCCACGGCCGCCAGGTCGGTCACGTTCATCTGTGGCGTACTTAGCAATATGTTGACCGGAACCGGCGCGACAGCCTCCACGATGGTTTTAATCATGGATAAATCAAGGACACGAGGCGGATAGAGCACATCCGCCCCGGCCGCCGCATAAGCCAATAGCCTGTCGATCGTCTCGTCGACATCATTTCGGCCGAGCAGGAAGCCCTCCGTGCGGCCGACCAGCAACACGTCCTGACCGGATCGGTCAATTGCCTCTCGCGCCGCCTGAACACGCTCGATCGCCAGCGCGCGGGGGTAGAGATCGGCCCCCATCCTGTCTTCTATTGAAAGACCGGCCACGCCGGTCTCGATTGCCAGCGCGACGTTGACGGCAACGCCTTCAGGCGCATCGGCGAATCCTCCCTCGAAGTCGGCATTGATCGGCAGGTCGGTTGCTGCACAAAGCAGGCGTAAATGGTCCAGCGCTTCGTCCAGCGTCAGTTCACCGTCCTCTTTCCCCAGCGTCCAGGCCGCGCCGGCGCTGGTGGAGGCGAGGGCCTTGAAACCCAGCTTCTCCAGGCGGCGGACGCTGCCGATGTCCCATGGGTTAGGGATGATGAAGTGGCCGGATTCATGGAGCTTGCGGAAGGCCGCGCGCTTGGCTGAGATCTCCAAACTCATAGGGTCAACTCCAGGCCGTTAATCAAAAAGAGGAAGCGTAGTAATTCTACCCTCCCTCTTCGCCGATGAGAAATATGACCGAGACTGGGGCGGCTGGATTCGAACCAACGAATGCCGGATTCAAAGTCCGGTGCCTTAAACCACTTGGCGACGCCCCAAGACGAACCAAAATAATACCATCTCGCCGGCCCAGCCGCAAGCAGGATCACTGCTACTTTCCATACTTCTCTCGTAGCCATTCCTCCCAGCGAATTGTGCCATAGTGGTTCCCGGGCACCAGATTGACGCCGCTGCGCCAGACGCGGGAGAGCGCGTCGAATGTGGGAATCGGGAGGATCGGCTTGCGCTCGCTCCGAATCGCCAGCCACGCTGCCGCCATATCACGCATCGTCCTGACCTCCGGCCCGCCGATATCGGCCACGCGCCCCGCGGCCGGCCGGCCCGCCAGATCGACCAGCACGGCCGCGGCTTCGGCCGGGGCCATCGGCTGGAATCGCCAGCCCCAGGGAACGACCAGCGCCCACCTTCGCAGAAACATATCCAGCAGTATATCAATGAGAGAATGGAATTGAGTCATGCGCACCGTCGTATAGGGCACGCCGCCGGCGGCAATGGCCGCCTCGCCCGCCAATTTGGCGCGATAATAACCGTAATTACTGCCATCGATCCCCACGATGGAGATATAGACCACGTGCCCCACCCCGCTCTGTCGAGCTGCGGCCAGCAGATTCGCCGTCCCGTCGCGCTCCACTTCCAAAGCGTTGTGTTGCGAATTGCTGGCGCAGTGGATGATGGTCTGAACGTCGCACACGGCCGCTTCCAATCCTTCGCCGGTCAACGCGTCGGCCTGCGCCCAATCCGCCTCCGAGCCGGTCGGCTTTGCATGACGGCTCATCGAGCGGACTTGCCAGCACGCTGCCTCCGCCACGTGAACCACCTCGCTACCCAACGCGCCCGTCGCCCCGGTCACCAGTAGCCGTTTCATCACGCCACCTCCATCTTCGATGATCCTAACAAAGCAACCGAAAGTCAAGCGCGCCCAGACCTGACAATTGGGCGGCTATAGCTGTAGCGTGGCCTCGCTCACCCACCTATCAGGTCTCTGCCCTATAACAATCAAAATAGCCCAGTCTTGACAAGCCCCAATATCCAAGATATGATTCGTCATACAATCATACCAATATACAAATCAGTTCAATGTGACTGTTTAGATGTTGCGACGCGCGCCATCCCTGACCGACCAGGTTAAGACCCACATCAAGGATATGATCATCCAGGGCGAATTCGCCGACGGCCGTGTGCCGCCGGAGATGGAGCTGGCCGAGGCGCTGGGCGTCAGCCGCACCACCATCCGCGACGCCCTCAGCCGTCTGGAAATGGAAGGCGCGATCAGCCGCAAGCAGGGTGCGGGTACCTTTGTGAACAACCCTGTGTTGCAGATCCGCTCCCGGCTGGAAGAGATATGGTCCTACGAAGCCATGCTCCAGACCCATGGTTTCACCCCTTCGACGCGCCTGCTGGCGTCGCGCCGGATCGAGGTGGGCGACCCCGATCTGGCCTCGGGAATCGTTGAGGATCTGATGTTAGCTCCCGGCGAGCACGTCCTGTTCACCAGCAAGCTCTTTCAGGAAGACGATGTGCCGGTCATCCTGGCCAACAACTATTTGCCGTTGCGCCTGGTGACTGAACCATACGAGCCGGCCGATCTGGAGCGACCGATCTATGACTTCCTGGAAACGTTCGGCCGCCGGCGGCTGGCCTATTATCTGTCCGAGATTATCCCGATCAACGTCGATGAGGTGCTGGGTGAGACGCTGCAAATCGCGCCCGGCACGCCGCTGATCGCCTTCGACGAAACGGGCTATAACGACGAGAACGAGCCGATTCTGAAAGCATACTCCTTCTTCCGTGACGATCTGTTGCGGTTCCGCCTGCTGCGCCGCCGGGTATAGAACCCCGGTCGCGCCGGAACTGCGCCGACTATCGCCGCAATCCGGGGAGTATCGCTCGATGTTCGACCCGCCCATCGTCTGTTAACACACCTATTTGTGGGAGTTATAACCAGATGAACGATGTAATTGATGAACTGGATCGGCGCGTGGCCGCAGCCCGGGAGGACATCCTCGCCTTCTTCCGCGAGATCGTGGCCATCCCCAGCATGGATAGTGACATCGAGGAAGTCGGCAAGCGCATCGGAGAGGAGATGACCCGCCTCGGGTTCGACAAGGTCTATGTGGATCGCTACGGCTCCATCGTGGGCAAGATCGGCGACGGTCCCAAAATCCTGCTCTACGACAGCCACATCGACACAGTGGGCATCGGCGACCCGTCCCAATGGCCGTGGGATCCGTTTCAGGGCAAGATCGAGAACGGCGACTTCTACGCTCGCGGCGCGCTCGACGAGAAAGGCAGCACGCCGGGCATGGTCTATGGACTGGCCATCGCCCGCGACATGGGCCTGCTGGACGGCTACACCGCCTACTATCTCGGCAACATCGAGGAGTGGTGCGACGGCATCGGCTGCCAGGCGTTTGTCGAATGGGAGGGCGTGACGCCGGACTTCGTCGTCATCGGCGAACCAACCAAGATGAACGTCTACCGCGGTCACAAGGGGCGGCTCGAACTTGAGGTCATCTGCAAGGGCGTCAGCGCCCACGCCGCCAGCAACTACATGGGCGACAATGCCGTCTACAAGATGCTGCCCGTCATCGCCGGTATCCGCGACAGCGACGCCACCCTGCCCACCCACGAATTCCTGGGCCAGGGGCGCATCACCGTCACCCGCATCTCCAGCGTCTCACCCAGCGACAATGCCGTGCCCGACGAGTGCCGCATTTTCATCGACCGTCGCGTCACCTTCGGCGAGACGCCGGAATCGATCGTCGAGGCCATCGAGAAGCTGATCCCCGAAGAAACGCGCAAGGACTTCTCGGTCAATCGCCTGGTCTATGACGAACCGAGCCATACCGGCGCAGTGTTCGTCTATGACAAGTATTTCCCGGCGTGGGCGCTGGAAGAGGACGATCCGTTTGTCGTATCCGGGAAGGAGGCTATCAGAGCGCTATGGGGCCGCAACGAACCGGCCGGCAAGTGGGATTTCTCGACCAACGGCAACTATTGGCGCGGCAAGGCCGGCATCCCCAGCATCGGCTTCGGCCCCGGCGATGAGATATACGCCCACGCTGTCGAAGAGCACGTACCGTTGAACGACGTGGTGGAAGCCACCAAATTCTACGCCCTGCTGCCGACCATGCTCAAGAAGAATCTGTAGGGGCGAGTGCGACAGGGAGTTTGTCGCCTCTGCCTGTACAAATCGTCGGCGGTCGTCCGTCGTCGGTTTGCCCTAACTAACAATTTAAATTGCGGAGGATAGGAAAACATGCAAACCAATTTACGCGGTCGTGACATGATCACCACTCAGGAATGGACGAAGGAAGAGATCGACACCGTGCTCGACGTCGCCTTCGACCTGAAGCGCAAGCGGGCGCTGGGGCAACCCCACGCCTATCTGCGCGACAAGGTGCTGGGGATGCTCTTCTTCTTCAGCAGCACGCGCACCCGCGTCAGCTTCGAAGCGGGCATGGCCCAGCTCGGCGGCCACGCGGAGTTCATTGAGAGCCAAACCACGCAGATCAGCCACGGCGACACCGCCAAGGAGATCGGCGAGATCATCGGCCGCTACACCGACGGCATCGCCATTCGCCAGTGCGACTGGGACTTCGGCAACAAGTACATCCGCGAAGTGGCGGCCGCCTCGCGTGTGCCCGTGCTCAATATGCAGTGCGATGTCTACCACCCGTTCCAGATTCTGGCCGACCTGATGACCATCATCGAGAAAAAAGGCGACCCGCGCGGCCTGACCATCAACGTCAGCTACGCCTACGCCAGCAGCTACCAGAAGCCCATCAGCGTACCACAGAGCCTCATCCTGCTGATGACCCGCTTTGGGATGAACGTGCGCCTGACCCACCCGCCGGAGTTCAAGCTGATGCCCGACATCGTGGAGCAGGCCAGGGAGAACGCCCGCCGGGCGCGCGGTTCATTCGAGATCCTCGACGACTTCGACGCGGGCTTCAAGGATGCCGATGTGGTCTATCCCAAGAGCTGGGGTTGCCTGTTGACGACGGCCGACCACAAGGAATCGGCCGAAATCAGCAAGCAGTACACCAACTGGATCACCGACGAGCGGCGCATGGCGCTGGCCAAGGAAGACGCCATCTACATGCACTGCCTGCCGGCCGATCGCAACATCGAAGTGACCGACGGCGTCATCGACGGCCCGAACAGCGTCGTCTATGACGAAGCCGAGAACCGGCTGCACGTGCAGAAGGCCGTCATGGCCCTGACAATGTAATTGCTGGAGTGACCACAGACAGCCGACCGCGGACCGCAACCGGAGATTGACCCAGCTGGGGTTCCGGCGGCGGCCGGCGGTCGGTGGTCTGCGGTCCGGCAATCCCTTTCATCCAATTTGGAGAGAACAGTATGACCGAAAAGCTGGCCGTCATCGCCATCGGCGGCAACTCGCTAATCAAGGACAAACAGCACCAGAGCGTCGAGGATCAGTACAAGGCGGCCGCCGAAACGGCCGGTCATATCGCCAGGATGATCAAGGACGGCTGGAATGTTGCCGTAGCCCACGGTAACGGCCCGCAGGTCGGCTTCATCCTGCGCCGCTCCGAGCTGGCCCGCCACGAACTGCACGAGGTTCCGCTCGACGTCTGCGGAGCCGACTCACAAGGGGCCATCGGCTACGCCCTGCAACAGAGCCTGCAAAACCATCTGCTCGACATGGGCATCGACCGCCCGGTGGCGACCGTGGTCACCCAGACCGAGGTCAACGCCCATGATCCGGCGTTCAGCAAGCCGACCAAGCCGATCGGATCGTTCATGGACGAGGCCGAGGCCATGACCCGGCGCGAGCGCGACAAGTGGGACGTGGTGGAAGATGCCGGCCGGGGCTGGCGGCGGGTCGTGGCGTCCCCCATCCCCACCCGCATCGTCGAGGAGCCGTCCGTCCGGGCGCTGATCGGCGCGGGCCACATCGTCATCACCGTTGGCGGCGGCGGCATCCCCGTCGTGGCCGACGAACAGGGCCATCTGAGGGGCATCGCCGCCGTGATCGACAAGGATTTCGCCTCGGCGCTGCTGGCGTCACGGCTGGGCGCGGATACATTCATCATCAGCACGGCCGTCGAGAAAGTGGCGCTCAACTTCGGCAAGCCGGACGAGAAGTGGCTCGATCGCGTGACGCTGGCCGAAGCCAAAGCCTATCTGGCTGAGGGTACTCACTTCGCCAAGGGCAGCATGGCTCCCAAGATTCAGGCCATCATCAACTTCCTGGAAGCGGGCGGCGAACACGCCATCGTCACCGACCCACCGAACATCGCCCGCGCCCTGGCCGGCGAAACGGGGACGCATTTTGTGAAGTAAACAGTGGTCAGTAGTTCACAGTCAAGACCACTGACCACCGACCACTGAATTATGAACCACATCCTCCATCTGCGAAGCCTCATCAGCGGCCGAACCTTCCGCACGGAGGAGATCGATTACGTCGATCCCGAATACGGGCCGGACGGCGTTGTCGATGTCGCCTATGACTACGACATCATCAAGCATCACATCAGCCGTGAAAGCCTGCGCCAAAACGGAGATCGCTCCATGTGGCGCTACAAGCCGCTGCTGCCCGTGGAGCCGGACGCCGACCTGCCGCCGCTGCAAATCGGCTGGACACCGATCTATCCTGTCCCGCGATTAGCCGCCGAGTTGGGTCTACATCACCTGTGGGTGAAGGACGACGGCCGCAACCCGACCGCCTCGTTCAAGGATCGCGCCAGCGCTATCGCCGTGGTCAAGGGGCGCGAGCGCGGGGCGAAGATCATCACCACTGCCAGCACCGGCAACGCCGCCGCCGCCCTCAGCGGCATTTGCGCCAGCGTCGGTCAGGCCAACGTCATCTTCGTGCCGGAGAAAGCGCCGCCGGCCAAGATTGCCCAGTTGTTGGCCTACGGCTCAACGGTCATGCTGGTGCGCGGCACCTATGACGACGCCTTCGAGCTTTGTCTTCAGGCGGCCGACGCCTACGGCTGGTACAACCGCAACACCGGCTTCAACCCGTACATGAGCGAGGGCAAGAAGACCGCCTCATTCGAGATCTGCGAGCAGTTGGGCTGGGACGCGCCGGATCGCATCTTTGTCAGCGTCGGCGACGGCTGCATCATCGGCGGCATCCACAAGGGGTTGAAAGACCTCATGTCCCTGGGCTGGATCGAGAAAATGCCCAAACTGATGGGTATTCAGGCCGTGGGCAGCAACTACCTGGCCGAGGCCTGGGAGAACGACGAGGACGTGCTGACCAAGCCGCCGATCCACGACCACACCGTGGCCGACAGCATCAGCGCCGGGTTGCCGCGCGACCGGTTGAAGGCGATGGCTGCCGTCAGGGAGACGGGCGGCGCGTATCTCACCGTCAGCGACGACGAAATCCTGTCCGCCATTCCCGCGCTGGCCCGCGGTTCCGGCGTGTTCGCCGAGCCGGCCGGCGCGGCCGCCTATGCCGGGCTGGTGAAGGCAGTGGACAAGGGGATAGTATCGCCCAACGAGCGCATCGTTGTCCTCAACACCGGCAGCGGCCTGAAGGACGTGGCCGGGGCGATGAAGGGCGTCGAGCGAGTCGGCACGCAACCCTATCGCGTCGACGCCAATATGGAAGACCTGCGCCGCGTGATGGCGACGATGGGGAGCTGACGGCCGACAACAGACCGCCGACCGCCGCAAGAAATTAACGCGAAGACACAGGATCGCCCACTGATTATCTTCCGGCAGCGGTCGACCGTCGGCGGTCGTTCGCTGCTACTCCTGCGGCTGAATGGCTCCCACGGCCAACGTGAAGATGATCAACAGTCCGGCCGCCACGCGCGAATCGTAGAAGCTCAGCGTGTTGAACGGCACACCCAGGGCCAGCGCCCAGACGACAAACGCAAAGGTCGAGATGAATATCTGCGTCCAGGCCGGCTGCAAGCCAGGAGCCTTGGTCTGGCGATACGTCCAGAAAAACGTCACCACCGTCAGCGCCGCCCACATCACCCACAGGATGTTGGTCGTACGCACATCACCGCTCACCGCACCGGGCGAGACGCCGAACAGCCCCAGGATGGCCGTCCACCCGGCCACCACGTCGCCGGGGATATTCTTGATGACTCGATCCCAAAATCCGTCGATGCGCTGGACGCCGATAGCGGCCTCCTCGACCGACTCCAGCCCCTTGGCGCTTTCCAGCGTCGCGGGGGAAATGATTCGTCGTCCCATGGTACTACTCCTGTTGGCTAATTGACCGCCGACGGCCGACCACGGACCGCCATCTATAAGTAAAAATTAACGCAAAGACGCCAAGACGCCAAGACACAAAAATGTAAAATTTTTCGTTTCTTTCTTGCGCCTCTGCTATGGATTTCTTTGCTATCTATCGGTCGGCGATCATTTTCGCGGCAGAAATCTTTCGATCTTCGGCAGGATCGCCCGCATGGGAATTCCTTCGTTGAACTTGTAATGCCCCTTCAACAGCTTCTGCAGGTCGATCGTAGCCTTTATCGGCGGATGCGCGCCGCCGCTGTGGTGCAAGGCGATAACCTCCCAGAACCTGTTCAGCACCGGCGAGCCGGACGATCCCGGCATTGTGTCGGCCAGATAGTGCACCCGGTCGGCGCTCATATCGGCCAGCACGTAGTTCTGCGTCAGCACAACCTTCTGCGGGTTGCCGTTCGGATGCTGAATGATGTTGACACGCTCGTGCTCCACGATCTTGGCCGGCGAGACAAGCAGATAGCCGCGGTGTTTCCCCCGCCGCAGCAACTCCAGATAGCCCAACCCCTCTTCTTCCAGCCCCATCTTGCGCTCGGCCAGCGGCTCGCCCTTCACCTTGACAAGGGCGAAATCCAGTTCGGTGTCCGGGCTGCCAAGGTAAAAATCAGGCACAAACTCAAACAAGCGCCCCTGGGTCACAACCCCTTCGGCATTGGCGTGATAGTCGAAGCGAATGACCGCGGTGTCGAGCATGTCCTTCGACTTGAAGACGTGGTAGTTGGTCAGAATCAGGTCGGGGCCGACAAGGAAGCCCGTTCCGTGGGCGCGGCCGCGCGGCAACTCGATGCGGCCGACGGCCTGGGCGCTATAGATAGCCCCGGCCAGCATGTCAATGTCGATGAAGTTGTCCTCGGAGTTGACAATGCGCTCCAGCGTCTCCTGGTCGCCCACGATCGGGTCAAAGACGGGTTCGTCGGCCGGAGCGGGCGGCTCGGTCGGCGGCAGCAGCGCCGGGTCAACCTCGCGTACCGGTTGCACGTCGAGGCTGTAAGTCGCGCGCAATTCGTCCAGATAATTCGCATCGGCGATCAACTGGTACTTGACCAGTATCCCGGCCAGAAACTTCGCGTCATCCTGCGCCGTGTCGGGTTGAGTCAGCACGTAGTTGACCAGCGCCCCCAGAGCGTGGTAGTTGGGCTGGTTGGGCAACATGCCATACGGCTCCAGCCGGCCGATAAGCACCCCGGCCAGCACGCCTGGCGACGCCGCCAGATCGATGCCGGGCACGAAGCGACGCAGCCCGGCGCGGTCGAGCAAGCCGAAACGAGCCGCCGGCCCCATCTGCATGTCATAGACATTCTCGATGATTCGGGCCAGCTTTTGCCGGTCGGGTACGGTCAGAAATGGATCGGCCATGACGCGCTCTCCTTATAATGGCTGCTACCTTGCGGGACGAGACTGTTAACCCAGGTTGATGGCGTGATTGGCGGCGATGTCGGCGATGACCTGTCGCTGCGCGGGAGGCAGGGTTGGGTCGGCGGCCACGTAGACCAGCAGGCGGCCGATCGCCGTATCCCCCTCCCTGGTACGACCGTAATCGTTCAGCTTGACCAGCAGACTGGACGCGACGTACTGGGCGTTGCCGTTTAGGTCCTGGTTGACAAGTGTATTGACGCCCGCCAGCACCAGGACGGTGTTGCGGCTGTCGGGGGTCTGAAACATGGCATGATTCGCCAGGATCGGCGCCAGTTTCTGCAATTCCAGATGGCTCAGCTTGTCGTCTACGGCGCCGGGGCTGCCCGTCGGGGACGCAGGAGAGGGCGCGTAGGCGTCCAGAATGTTGCTCCAGTCGATATCCGGTCGTCGCTTCGGCCCCACTTCGGCCAGCAGGGGCAGCTTGCTGTGTCGCCAAAGGTGGAGCGCCAACTCGCGGGCCTTGCCGCTCTTGCCCGAACCGGACAGGTTCTCGTAATCGACACCCAGCGCTAGCGCAAATTCCTTCAGTTCCTCTTCACTAAATTGTGTCGCAAAGGTGTCTTTGAGCCGTATCATCAGATCAGTGGGCATGGGCATCATCCTTGAAAACTCCTCGTCGCGACGCAATTACAGTGGACGCGCGTATGATAACATAATTTTTTCGAATTCTTCAAACCGCAACGGTGTGATGAGAAATCAAACGGGTTTGTGATTTGTAGCACAAATCCTGCTACACTGCTCGCCTATGACAGGCGCCAACGGACAACAAAAGCCATCCATCGTACAGGTGCGCAACGTCGTCAAACGCTTTCCCGTCGGCGATAGCGAAGTGACCGTCCTGCGGGGCATCTCGCTCGACATCGCGCCGGGCGAGTTTGTCTCTCTGGTCGGGCCGTCGGGCAACGGCAAATCGACGCTACTCAACATGATTACCGGCATTGACCACCCCAGCGAGGGTGAGGTGATCGTCACCGGCCAGTCGGTCCACACGATGACCGAGAACGAGTTGTCCGTCTGGCGCGGCGAGCATCTGGGCATTATCTTCCAGTTCTTCCAGCTCCTGCCCGCACTCAGCTTGATCAAGAACGTCATGCTGCCGATGGATCTGGTGAAGAAAATGCCGAAGCGCGAGCGGCCGGAGCGGGCCATGACGCTGCTCGACATGGTGGGGTTGGCCGATCAGGCCCACAAGTTGCCCAGCCAGGTATCGGGCGGCCAGCAGCAGCGCGCCGCCATCGCCCGCGCCCTGGCCAACGACCCGCCACTGATCGTGGCCGACGAGCCGACCGGCAATCTGGACTCAACGACGGCCGAGGATGTGTTTCAATTGTTCAAGGGGTTAACCGCCAGGGGCAAGACGATGATCATGGTGACCCACAGCCTGGACCTGGCCGTGCGCGGTTCGCGGGTCGTGGAGATACGCGACGGCCACATCACCAACGACGTCCCCGCCGCTCTGCATCCCCGCGCCCGCCGGCCGGTGGGCAGTGGTCAGTTGGTAGGGGTCGGTGATCAGTAGGTCAGTAGGTCAGTGGACCAGTGGGTCGGTGGTCTGTGGTCCGCAGTCCGCGGTCGCTCTTCATTCGTAATTCGTAATTTCCTATGGGCGTTTTGTGGGATAAAGTCTGGTTCGACCTGTGGCAGCGCAAGGCGCGCACCATCCTGGCCGTGCTCAGCATCACCGTGGGGGTGTTCGCCATCGGCGCGATCTTCGGTCTGACCGACCAGCTGCTGTCAGGCATGAACGAGGCCCATCAGGCGGTCGCCCCGTCGCACCTCAATATCGTCCTGCGCCAATTCATCGACCGGGAAACGGCCGAATCGCTAACCGACATCCCCGGCGTCGCCGGCGTCGAGCCGATGAATATAGCCACCGTGCGCTACAAAACCTCGCCCGACGCGCCCTGGCAGCCGGCCACGGCCGTCGCCCGTCCCGACTATACGAATCAGATTTACGATTGGCTGATTCTCAAAGAGGGCCGATGGCCCGATGGCGACGGCATCGGTGTCGAGCGCATTACCAGCGAATACTACGGCATCGCCATGGGCGACGAACTCACCTTCGAGATGGAGGGTACCGATCGCACCTTCCCGGTCACCGGACTGGTGCGCCATCCGTTCGTCCCACCGCCCGACTTCGGCGGCAATGCTTACTTTTTCTTCGACGAGGCCTCGATGGCTCACTTCGGCTTTCCCGAGGGCGCCTACGTGCAACTGCTGGTGCAGGTCTCCCCCTATAGCGAGGCCTATGCCCGCGACCGCGCGGCGGCCATCAAGGAGCAACTCGCCAAGCAGGGCATCGGCGTCAGCATGATCATCTACCAGGAGCCGGAAAAGCACTGGGGCTACGACACCGTGCTCGGCATCACCATGGTGCTGAAAGTTCTGGCCATCGTCTCCCTGCTGACCAGCGTCATTATCGTTATCAACACGACGACGGCCATCATCACCCAGCAGACGGACCAGATCGGCATCATCAAATCACTGGGCGGCACGACACGCGACGTGGCCCGCGTCTATCTGACCGGCGTGCTCATCTTCGGCCTGTTGGCCCTGTTGGTGGCCTTGCCGATGGGGGTGCTGACCGCTTACTTCGCGACCAAACAACTGTTGCTGATCTTCAACATCGACTACGACAGTTTTCGCTTCTCGACACAGGCCATCGTCTGGCAGTCGCTGGCCGCCATCCTGGCTCCGCTGCTGGCGGCGCTGTGGCCGGTGATGCACGGCGCGGCCATCTCCGTGCGCGAGGCGCTGGCGACCTACGGACTGGGCGGCGACTTCGGCTACTCGCGCTTCGACCGGGCCGTGGAGCATCTGGCCGAGCGGCTGCTGCCCTCGCCCTACACCATTACCCTGGGCAATATGTTCCGCCGCAAAGGGCGGCTCATGCTGACGCAACTCGTGCTGGTGCTGGCCGGGGCGATGTTCCTGATGGTACTGACTCTCTCTGCTTCGGTGACCCACACGCTGGACCTGGAACTGGACCGGCGGCAATACGACATGCGCCTGTTTTTCTTCGGTAATCACCGCTCCGATCGCATCGAGGCGCTGCTGGAGGACTACCCCGGCGTGGCCGAGGCCGAAGCGTGGTACTCCGTCACCGGCACGGTGCTGCGTGAGGGCGAAGAGGTGGAGGATACCGGCGGGCTGGGCGCGGAGCTGTTCGGCATCCCGCCGGGCAGCACGATGTATGCGCCGCTCATCATCGACGGCCGCTGGCTCGCGCCGGGGGATACCGGCCGCGTGGCAGTCATCAGCCGCGACACGGCCGAGTTCAACGACGTATCCGTTGGCGATATGATCACCATCAATCTGGGCGATCTCGGCGAGGCCGATTTCGAGATCATCGGCACCTATCAGGCCATTTCGCCCGACGTCTTCTCCACCGACCCCATCTATGCTCCGGCTCCGGCCGTGGTCGGCGTGACGCGACAAGCCAACCGGGCCAACCAGGTCCTCATCCGCGCCGATGAGAGCAAGGTCGATCAGGCCGCGCTGCTCATGGAACTGGACGACTATCTGAAGTCCTACAACATGGAGATCAGCCCGTTCTTCAGTCGCACGCAGGATCAGGATCGCGAATACGCCTACAACACCTTCGGTATCGTCAACCAGATTCTGTTCAGCCTGGCCATCGTCATGGGCATCGTCGGCGGCATCGGCCTGATGGGGTCGCTATCGATCAGCGTCGTGGAACGGACGCGCGAGGTAGGTGTGCTGCGCTCCATAGGCGGCACATCGCCGGTGATCATGACCATGTTCATCCTGGAGGGGGTGTTGCAAGGGATAATGAGCTGGCTTGTGGCCGTGCCGCTCTCCTATCTGCTGGCCCGGCCGCTCGCTGTCATTCTGGGCGAGACGATCTTCAAGACCAGCCTCGACTTCGCCTACAACTACACGGCCGTGGCAGTGTGGCTGGTGGCGGTCATCTGCATCGCCTTTCTGGCCTCAATCATCCCCGCCCACGCCGCGGGGCGCATCAGCATTCGCGAAAGTCTGGCCTATGGTTAGGACGGCCAATTTCGCCCCTGCAATACAAAAAACGCCTATAAACGCGTACAGCCCCGGCCAGGAGGGGGAACCGGGGCTGTACGCATTCTTGGCGACTTCATGAAGAAGTATAGACGGGCTTCCTAAATTCCGGGTGAGCTTAAGGTGAGCGGTTCGTTAGGGCAAGCCGGCGTCTTCTCTGAAGCGCCCGCGTCACCGTTCGAGCGCGCCGATCACAAGCACATCATCGGCCAACTCCCGGCCGCCGGCCGAGGCGGGCAGGCGCACCCCGTCGGCCGTCCGGTAGACGCCCACGGCGACATTATACGCGCCGGGCGACAAGGCCGATAGATCGATTTTGCGCACGTCGGTCAACCCATCGCCCGTTGTCCACTGGGCCTGCGGGACGAGTCCCCCGCCCGGCGGGCCGTCGCTCTGGGCCACCAGCGCGCCGCTATCATCATAGACGTGGACAAAGGCGGCCAACGGCCCGTCGCTCTGCCCTGTGACGCGCCAATCCAGCTCCACAACGAGATGTTCCGGCTCGGGCTGTAACCTTGCTCCGGCCAGCGCCAGCGCGTCGCCGAACGTCGCCAGTGGATCGGCCGCTTCACCCGCGCTCGGCTGCCAGACGGCCGATAAGTCCGTAAACACTCCACTCATCAGATCGAACACGTAAGTCGCGTCGGTCGCTGCGTGCTCTCGCAGCGTTGCGCCATCGATCTCCAGCCCGAACGTGCGCCATCCCGGCGCGTAGCCGGCAAAAGTGACCCCTGTGACGGCGCGGTCCGGACCGCCGTTGAAGCGTACAAAGTCGCGCGCCTGGGCATAGGGTGGGATGAGCACGCCGCCAATGGGCGTCCACGGGTAAGGCGACGGACAGCCGTCGGGCCGGGCGGCCGTGGAACTGAAGAAGAACGGCGCGTTGACGAACACCACCTCGCGTCCGGCCGGCGCGGCAGCCCCTGCAGCCGCCATCCCGCGCGCGAACCGGCTCGTCTCGTCATAGAAATCCAGTTGGCAGCGGATGAAAGGCAACGGAGGGAGGAGAATAGCAAAAAGGAAAGCGGTAATCAGGACAGCCGGAGCGACGAGTGACGAACCACGAATGACGAGTTCAGAGGGCGCATTGATCTGTCGTCCGTCGTCTGTCGTCCGTCGTCTGCCCACCAGCCACAGCACCGGCAACCCCCACAGCAGCGCCACGCCAATCGACGGCAGGTAGCTGAGACGCGGGCTGCCATAGACGTAGGCCGGGCCGAGGAAGAACAACGCGGGCAATGACGACAGCGCGAACCAGCCCAGAGCGAAAGCCCACAACCGCCACGCGCCCGCCCGCCATGCCAATAACCCGAAAACCGCCAGGACGATGATCGTCAACAACACCAGCGGCCCCACGTCGCCGGAATCGAGCCGAACCGCGGGCAGCAGCGGATAAACGAGCGTCTGCAGAAATGGGACGACGTTGCGGCCGATGTCGGGCAGACTGTTCAACCCTTGCTCGCTGCTCTTGGGGATGAGCACCCACAGGCCGGCGAACAACACCGGCGGCACGGCGAACGGCCACAGGCGACGCGCTCGCTCACGCACCGAGGAACCCGGCCGCCGCACCCAATCCACCCCAACCAGCGCGGGAAAGATGAACAAGCCGTTCTCATGGGTCAACAGGCCGAGCGTCATGGCCAGGAGGGCAGTGATAAGTGGCCAGCGGGAAGTGGGCAGTAGCCTGTGGCCCATCGTCCATCGTCCGTCGTCCGTTGTCGATAAAACCCGCTCATACAACAGCAACGTCGCCAGTGTCCAGAACACCGCCAGCGGGTGCGTCAACGAGGCGACGTAGGCCACGGCCTCATAACTGAATGGGACAACGATGAAGACCAGCGCGACGACCCAGGCGTAGGCATCCCGACCGCTGAGTCGCCGGGCCAGCAGCCAGACCATCGCCGCGTTGGCCGCGTGGAGCAGGAGCAAAAGCGCGTGATCGGCCACCGGATTATGGGGAAATGTCTCGTTGCCGAAGAGCAGTTCGCCCAGCCGCAGCAGGGCAAAGACGACCGGCCGGTAGTAGCCGTAGCCGGCTGATCCGGCGAAAAACTGCCACAGCGATTGCCCTTCCATCCAGGCAAAGTGACCGGTTGGATCGTCGTTGAAGTAAGCCAGTCCCAATGCACGGTGATAGAGCCATAGAACGACCAGGGAAAGCAGCATGATGGGGAAAACGGGGTGAAGGGACGTCGTCCGTCGTCCGTCGTCCGTCGCCTCCCCCAATCTCCCGTCCTCCAAAGACTCACTCATCGCGCAGCGGGTGCGTCTCCGCCCACTCCATCACGCTGTAGATGTGCTCGCGCAGGGGGCGAACGCCGTAAAGCGCGAAGACGTGGGCGCGGGGGATGATGACCGGTTCGGTGGCATAATTGGCCGCGTGTCGCTCCGGGGAGAAGAAACGGTCGGTGCGGCCCAACAACGGGAAGACGCGCGCGGCATCGAAGCCACAACGCGGCGTGAAATTGAGCAAATCGTCAAGTTCGGCCTCGGAGATGGGTAATTCCTCACCCATCAACTCGGCGCCGTCGCGAATCACCTGGGCCAGATTGGGCGACGACAGCATGGGCGCAACGGCGCGCACGCCGCCGAACTGCCCGGCGTAGAGCATGCTCGTCACGCCGCCCCAGCTGACCCCGGCCAACACCGTGTAGGCCGCGCCGGCGACCTCGAATTGTCGCTGCACCAGTTCCATCAATCGCAACGACCCGGCGAACGTCTGATACACCCGCCGCACCGAGCGAAACGCCTCGCGGAACGGCTCGCGCCAGTGGTTGTGGAATGGAGCCTGGATGCAGACGGTGGAGATGGGAAAGGCGGGCATTCGGCGGAAGATGCGCTGCCATGAGTTGTAGTAAGGCATCTCGCTGAAACCGTGGTGGAAGATGAGCAGCGGCGCGGCCGGATCGGGGCTGAGGCGGACGCGCACGTGACAGGTAATCGATTCGTCGCCGGAACGCAGCCGGACCTCGCGCACACCGGGAGCGTAGACGCTGTCGGGCGGCGTGTGGCGCTCGTCCACGGCCGTCTCGGCCAGCACGTCATCAAACGTCGGCGAATCGGTCCTGATGTCCCGGAATGAGGCGGGCATGCGATGGTGCATGGAACGCAACACCCAGCGATCGATCTCGGTGGCTACGGAATCCCACATAGTGATGCAAACCTTCCATCCGCGGCGGCCGTTTCTGTCCAGGCTCGCTAACATTAACACGGAAACCGGCCGTTCGCCACCCCCCACCAATCCAGTCAAAAATCGCCTCGGGATTGTCTATCGCGGCAGCCTTGCTATAGAATTCACAATCATATCGAACGTTGCTTCATTTTGTCTGCGATACTTGTCAAAGGAGCCGGCATGCGTCATTCATCGTTCCCTGGTTTATTTGCCCGAAGTACGGCGATCTTCGCCCTCGTCCTGCTGGGTCTTCTGCTCGCGCCCAACACCCTGCTGGCCCAATCCATCGTCCGCGGCAACTTCATTCCCGAGGGCGAGGTGATCGATAACGACGTCGTGCTATATGGTGACGAAGTGTTGCTGTCGGGCACGATCAAGGGCAATGCGTTCGTCAGCGGTGGGGACATTGTCATCGATGGTCACATCGAGGGCAGCCTCTTTGCCATCGGCCGGCGTATCACCATCAGCGGCGCGGTCGACGGCAGCGCCTACACTCTCGCCGTCACGTCGCGGCTTGGCTCAAACGGGACTATCGGGCAGAACTTCTACTTCATCGGCGTGAGCCTCGTGACGGAGCGAGGATCGCAAATTGGCCGCGATTTGGTCGGTCTGACGCTGGGCGCGATTCTGCAAGGGTCGGTCGGCCGGGAAACCCGGCTCATCGCCGGACTGGTGCAATTCATCAATTTGTTCTTCGACTTCACCGTCGGCCCGATGCCGGGACCGATCCGGACCGTCGTCACCGGCCGCGCGCCGGGTCTGGGCCAGTTCATCCTGCCGGGCGGCGTCGTGGTCGATGCCGTCGGCCAAACGGTCGATTCCACGCAGGCCGCCCAACCCGACGACCAACCCGACGGTCCGACCGGCGATCCGACGGCCGACTGGTTCATCGCCCGCCTGCGCGAATTCCTGCCGCTGCTCATCGTCGGCCTGCTCGGCTACTGGTTCCTGCGCGGGCGACTGGAAGACGCGGCAACGGTTATCAAGACGCGACCATTACCCGCGCTGGGGCTTGGCCTCATCGGGCTGGTGCTGGCCGCGGCCACCGTCGGCGCGTTCATCCTCGTCTTCGTGCTGATTCTCATGACCGGCATCTGGATCGGCCGGACGACGTTCTGGAATGTGTCGTGGCTGCTGTGGTCGGTGGCCTTCCCTCTCACGGCGCTGGCTTTTGCCCTGATGATGGCCTTTCTCAATTACGGCACGAAGGTCGTCACCAGCTATGCGCTGATGACGTTCCTGATCGATCGGTTCGCGGCGCGCGCGGGCCGCTTCCGCTGGTTGCTGCTGATTCTGGGGCTGGTCGTCTACGTTTTCCTGCGAGCCATCCCGACGCTGGGATGGGTGCTCAGCGTCGTGGTGACGGCATGGGGCATCGGCGCGGCGTGGCTGGCCTGGCGCGCCCGCCGGGCGACCCCTCCAACGCTCCCTCCCGTTGTCGAAGCGAGCGCCCCAGGCGAGGACATTCCAGCCGTCACCGCGACGAAAGACGCCTAATCCCATGACTCGCCGGCGCGACATCAATCCGTGGGAGAAGATCGGCAGTGAATATCTGGGCGACTTCCGCATCTTCCGCATCCGCGCCGACAGCAGCCGCTCGCCGCGCACGGGGCACGTGCATCGTTTCTTCGTCCTGGAGTCACCGGACTGGGTGAACGTCATCCCGCTGACGCCGGAAGGCAACGTTGTCATGATTCGCCAATTCCGCCACGGCACGGAAGAGGTGACGCTGGAAGTGCCCGGCGGGATGGTCGATCCCGAGGACGGCGATCCGGCGGTATCGGCCGCCCGCGAACTGCGCGAGGAAACGGGCTATGAACCGGAAGCAATCGTCCATCTGGGCAGCGTGGCTCCCAATCCGGCATTCCTCAATAACCGCTGCCACTCCTATCTGGCGCGCAACGTCCGGCATGTGGCCGCGCCGCAACTGGACGGGGCGGAGGACATCGCCTTCGAGGAGATTCCCCTGAGCGACATCCCTGCGCTCATCCGCGACGGCGCGATCACTCATTCGCTGACTATTGCCGCCTTCTATTATCTGGAACTTGCGGGATTGTCCCGCCCTATAGTCGACTAATCGCGGCGCAAGTAGACGATCAAATCCACGTCCCCCGGCGACCGACCAAACGCCGTCAGCGCCACGGCTGCCTCGGCGCGGTGCTGCGTGCCGTGGTTGACCAGGTGAGCAAGCAGCTGCCAAAGCGTACTTTCCATCGGCCGGCCGTTTGTGGTTTGATAGGCCAGCCGTCCGGACAACGCCTCGTCGGTTAGCCGGGCCAGACCGTTGCGCATCGCCGCCTCTTCGGCCGTCCACAGTCGCCTCAAGTCGTCGAACGCGGGGCAGTCGGTCTCGCTGAGCAACGCGACCGGTGACACGCCCTCCAGGCAGCGACGCCGCCAGATTTGCTCGGCGGCCAGCCCATGAACCAGGGTCTTCCGCACGCTGCCCATGCTCAGGCCCGGCACAACAGCGGTATATCGCTCTGTCGACAAACCCGCGGCCGCGGCCAGGATGCGGCCGTTGGCCCAGTAGTTGTAATTAAAGAGCAAGGTAATGGCTTCTAGGTTCATCACTATTCTTCGCGACCATGAACAACCGCTGCGACAAGAGCCGGCGATCACAAACCGATAACTGCCCCACTGTTCTACTGGCCCACTACTCGCTTCCCCGTCACCACCGGATGCCGCAGAATCGTTTTCATCTTCTCCGGCGCGGCGCGGAATGGATCGCTCAGGTAGATCTCGTGATGGCCGCGCTGGGTGTAACCCTGTTCGGCGGCGTAGGCCTCCAGCCGGACGATCGTCTCCGGCTCGGTGGCGTAGGGGCCGATGTGCATTGTCTGAATCGACGGCCCTTCGTGATAAGCCTCCAGCCGCACGCGCGCCGGGCCGGGGCCGGGCTTCTTCCGCAGCAACGCCGCCCGCGCTTCCTCGAACAGGTCGGCCGTGATGAATTCAGGCTGCATGATCATCACCGTAAAGCTCATCGCCTCGCGCGCGACCGTGTCATAGGTGCGCGATTCCGTCACCCACAACCCTTCAAGAGCCATCACCGGATAATCGATCGGGTTGTCGGCGCGCTTCTTGACCATGAATTTGAGCGTATAGCTGATGCCGTAAAGCGCGGCGACGGCCTCCTTGAAGTCGGACGAGTCGCTCGGCCCCACACCGGCCGGGACCATGCCGTCAACCCTCATGAACAGCAACGGCGGCACATCGACGAACTCGACCTTCCCGGTCGGCGGGCTATAGAGCCATTTGTATTGTTTGCGAAGCTCCAGTTTTTCCACGGGCTACACCAATTCCACCACCCCGTTCGACAGAACGATCTCATCCCGCTCGGCGACCTTGCACTGGAACAGCACGCGCTCGCCGTCGGCCCCATCGGCCTCGATGGCCCACATCTCGGTGATGATCGTTTCACCGGGAAAGACGTGCCGGGTGAAGCGCGAGCGGATGCTGCGCAGCCGGGTTGGGTCGTTGCCGGTGAAATGACGCAGCACGGCCCGCCCGGCAAAGCCAAACGTACACAGTCCGTGCAGGATCGGCCGGTCGAACCCGCCCGCGGCGGCGAAAGCCGGGTCGGCGTGCAGCGGGTTGCGGTCGCCCGACGACAGCCGGTAGAGCAGCGCCTGGTTGGCGTTTGTCTGCTGGCGGTGGACGGCGTCGGGAGCGCGGTCGGGTAGCGCGGCGGCGGCCGACGAAGGCCCGCGCTCGCCGCCGAAGCCGCCAATGCCCCGGATGAAGAGCGACACCTGATTGTAGGCAATCTCCTCGCCGCGCTCGTCGGCCGTGTGCACGTCAAGCAGCACCAGCGCCCCCGACCCCTTGTCGTAGATGTTGGCGATACGGGCCGTGTTGGTGACGGCGGCCTTCGTGGGCAGGGGTCGCTTCAGTTCCAGATATTGCTCCCCGTGCAGCAGCAGCGCCGGGTTGAACCGCAACCCCGGCACACCGGTGATCTGCCACAGCAGCGAGAAAGGAAAGGTAACGGCATAGGTCGGTAGCGCCCGGAAGCCGTCGCGGCTCAACTCATAGACGAACTGCAACTCGGACGGGTCCAGCGCATCGACGGCCGCGCCGACCGACAGCGCATACAGGCTCAGGTCGCCTTCATCGTAGCTCGTCGTTGTGGGGACGAATTCATAGCCGATTGCGTCGAGCGGGCCGTGGACAACAGACGACGGACCACGGCTCTCAGGCAGAACGGCAACCGGGGCCTGTGGTCTGTCGTCCGTCGTCGGACGGCGAGAGCCGGTCTGACTGTCATTTGCCTGTTTCAGATTCTCCACCACCGGCGCGAATGAATCCATCGGCGTCTCCGGGTAGGTGGGGTCGTCAAAGTCCTCAACGGCCGCCCACTGTTCGGCGACCGCCTCCGGTGTGGGCGAGGGGTCCAGCGGCAGAAACGCGCCCCGGCTGCGCTGCGGACGCACGCGAGCCACCCAGCCCGCGCCGACCTCGAACACCTCGCCCGTTGTGGTGCTGGAGTCATGACACAGATAGGCGACGACCGGGGCGACGTATTCCGGCTTCAGCGCGGCGACCATCTCCGGCGGCAGAATGGTTTCCGTGAGACGCGACCCGGCCAGCGGGGCGATGGTGTTCACCAGCACATTGCGCTTCTGCCCCTCCACGGCCAGCGTGTTCGCCAGCCCCAGCAGGCCGAGCTTGGCGGCGCTGTAGTTGGCCTGCCCGAAATTGCCATAGAGGCCGGCGGCCGAACTGGTGAAGACAATCCGGCCGTATCCCTGCTCACGCAGGTGGGGCCACGCGGCATGGGTCACCCGAAAGCCGCCGTAGAGATGGACGCGATAGATCTTTTCCCAGTCCTCCGCAGTCATCTTGTGGAAGCTGGTATCGCGCAGAATGCCGGCGTTGTTGACGACGATATCAATCCGGCCGAAAGCGTCGAGCGCGGTTTGGACAATGCGTTCCCCATTTTCGACGGAATCGTAGCTGGCAACGGCTTCGCCGCCGGCGGCCATGATTTCCTCGACCACGCGGTCGGCGGCCGAACTGCCCGCGCCCTCGCCGTGCATGCCGCCGCCCAGGTCATTGACGACCACGCCGGCCCCGCGCACAGCCAGCAGCAGGGCATAGGCCCGCCCCAACCCGCCGCCCGCTCCGGTGACAACGGCAACCCGCCCATCAAAACGCAACTCGTTGGTCATGGCTCTCCTTGCAAAAGTTAACCGGCAAATTTCCGCTCATGTCCGCAGCAGGTACGCCGCGCCTCGGCCCCCTACTTCAGCTTCGGATTGTTCGCATGTCGCTCGCGGTCCCGGTTTGTCTTCTTGTCCATCGTAGCCTCGAAGGCGGTCGTCAGGTCGACGCCGGTCTGGTTTGCCAGGCAGAGCAGAACGAACAGCACATCAGCGAACTCGTCGGCGAGCTCGCGCCCCTCGTCCGACGGCTTGAAGCTCTGGTCGCCATACGTGCGCGACATCAGCCGGGCCACCTCGCCCACTTCCTCAACCAGCACGGCCAGATTGGTCAGTTCCGAATAGTAGCGCACGCCGACGGTGCGGATCCATTCGTCCACTTGCGCTTGCGCCTGGCGGAGTGTTATTTCCATGTGCAGCCCCGGTACGTCGACCCCATCGAGCCGAGCAGATTGAAAAACATCGATTGTATTCCGAAGGATAGCAGAAATTGACGGCGAGGTGAAACGACTATGCGCGCCTGTCGTCGATGGGGGTCTGTGTTGCGAACCAGCGCCGAACCAGCTCAGCCGTGAAGCCGTAACCGGCCGGCAGTTCCGCGATAAGTTCCCGGCGTATCAGCAGATCGAGTGTATCCCGGCTCGCTGGCTCATCCGGCAAGTATGCTCGCATCTCCGCACTGGGCACTCTCGCCCCTTCGCCGCGAGCAGCGATCCGCATCAGCAAATTTGCGCCACTCTCCGTGACCTGATTATAGCGGATGTCGCCAAAGAACATGCTGCCGACGTCCAGTGCGTTAGGAACGGCTGCCTCCACGTCGGCTACCGTCACCATTTGCCGATCGGCGGGCGTTTGTTCATTCTTCAACGTGACGACTTCGCCGCACATCAGCTGAACGAGGAATGGATGGCCGGCGGTCAATTCGAGGACACGTTGCACGGCCGCCGGCTCGTAGCGCAGGGAAAAGTTCTTGATCGGGCGCTCGATCAATCGACGGGCTTCTTCCTCCTGAAGATAGCCGATGTGGACGACCTGGGCATTGATGAAATAACCCGACCAGCGGTGGAACTCCTGCAGGGTGTGGGAACCGGCAAGCAGAACCTTGAAGCGGGACCGATGCTGAATGAGGTGGCGCAGACTACCGAGCACGGCCGCCTCGTTCAGCCCACCCGACACCAGCACCTCCGCCAGTGTCTCGAACTCATCGAGCGCCAGCAAGATGGTATGGCTGCCGGCGCGCCAAGCTGCCTCCTCCAGTTCGTCCAGCCACTCCTCGAAGACCGACAGGGGATCATCCGTGAACATTTCTCGCTGATAGAGCGGGACGGCAATCTGTCGTTGCTGCTCGGCCGATCGCACCATCGACCGGGCGATGTTGTAGTAGAATCCGGCGAGGCCGCTCGTGTGACTGACGTGCCCTTGCAAATCGACAAACAGCGGCAAAATTCTGTTGGGCAGCAGGCGGCCGAGGTTATTGAGTAACGAGGTCTTGCCCATGCGCCGCTGCCCGTAGAGAAGCAACGGTGGTTTCCGCCGATCTAGCAACAGGTCCTCGATGCGCCGGCTGATGCTGACGCGGCCGACGAATACCTCCTGCTCGGCCGTGAGGGGGACGCCGATGACATAGGGGTTATCGATCTCCTGTCGTCGCTCGACCGTTTCCTCAAGCTCGCGAATATGGCCGGCAATCGTTAGCCGCCACGCAACCACAATCGGCCGGAAACGCTCGGCATAGACCTCATCGCTACGGGTCAATTCACGCTGCAAGCCGTCCAGCCGGTCGGCCACGGAGCGGAGCGCCAGCCGTTGATTGTAGGCGCTGCGCTGTTGCAAGGCGGCGGCCACGTCCTGGCTAATCCGGCTGAAACTGCGCAGCAGGGCGCTGGCCGGACCTTCGAGCTGGCCCGCGCCCAGATAGCGCGACGCCTCGGCGATTGCCGCAACGGTTGTCGCCCGCTCCAGGTGGCGGGCATCCAATTCGATCTGCGCTTCCAGTGCCGCCCATTGCTGAGGGCCGCCGGCCAGAAAATCGATCGCCGCCGCACCGTCTTGCGGGTGGTTCTCCAGTACATACACCAGGTGCGTATCCAGCCCCGAGAGACGAACGTGCTGTTGCTCGTCCCAAAACGCCGCGTGCTTGTAGAGCTGCGGGCGGCGTCCCGGCTCGGCCTGTGTGTCCCGGCGATAGAGTATGGCATGCCCGGCGGCCTGGAAAGGCAGAAAGAGCAGCGGCCGCCACCGGCCGAGCGCCAGCATAATTACCGTCATTGCCGCGCCGGCGATCAGATTGAGACGCCAATCGTACGGCTCGACGACGTAGCCGATAATTGGGTGGATCAACTGCACGGCGATCACCCCGGCGATCACCCCGGCTGCCGGGCCTGCCGCTCGCTCAGCCAGCACGTAGGGCAGAGTGAAAAGCGTCAGCGCCGAAGTCGCCATGACTACCATAAAGGGAAATAGCAACCGCATATTATAAAGATGCTCGTTATATGATATTCCCCCAAACACTGCCAGCAACAACCCCCCTACGATAAGGCCAAGTCCGGCGCCATAGATCAGCCCGCGACGACCGCTGTGCTTGCGCAGGCCCAGCGCCAATCCGAACAGCAGCGAAGGCGACAGGCCCAGTATCAGCGCAACCCCACGAATATCGGCCAGACCGTTCTGCCAGGCCAGGATACCCAGAAACGGGGCCACGCCAATCGCCAGAACACCGAGCGCGCCGGCACCCACGCCAATGACCGTGCCGCCGGTTCGTTGCAGGAAAGTTTGCCGCATCGAGCTGCCGATAACGGTATTTTGGGCGTACCCCGCCGCGCCGATGGTCGCGCCGATGATCAGCCCCATGGCAGGAGTGATCAGGAGATCGATCAGCAGCGTCCCGTCGCGGCCGAGGAAGAGGGTGAACGCCGCCGTGGCGACGATCCCGGCCAGCAGTCCCGCCGCGATACTGACGGCAAAGCTCATCATAACCGCCGACAAAAGACCGAAGAACAGCCCGCTGACGACGCCCACGCCAACCCGCCCCGTTACCGTCAGCCCGATTACAACCGCCGCCCACGTCGTCAGCATCACCGTCAACAGGCCGATCAGAGCTACGCGCCGCCACTCGCCCGACGTGAGGTGTCGGTAGGAAGGCTCCGCCCAGGACACCGTCGGCGGGTGCCCGCCGTCGAGCGCGGCAATCCGGTTACGCCAGGCAGCCGGGTGAAAGAGCAGCCACGCCACCTGTTGCCACGCGGCTACAAACGGGTTCGGCAGCGGGCGGGGAGCGTGGGTATAGGTGTTCACGGGCAAGCCGCCTATCTGACGATCAGACCGTCGCCGAACGCCGAACGCGCGGCATCAACGGCCGCATCAACCGCTTCATCCACGGTCAGATCGCCGGCCACAACCCGGTCGGAGTACTCCGTCAGGAGTGAAGTGAACAGATCGAAACGAGTGTCGCGCCGGGTCGTATCGCGCAGGGCATAATCGCTCATGTACTGCGATCGGGCGATGTAGGTCCTCGGGCTGTCGCCGCGGGAAATCGTCTGCTTCAGAACCGGGAAATGGGTGGCGGTCAAGACGTGGGTGGCGGCGGTTGGGGTTGCCAGCCGGGCCAACAGCGCGCAGGCCGCCGCCTGGTTCTCCCGTCCGGTGGCTCGCTCGCTCAGTATCAGAAAGCCGGTCCAACCGGCATCGACCAGACCCGGTTGACCCGGCACGGCCGAGGGCATGAGCGCCTCACCGAACCGGTCGAGCAGAATCTGTGGATCGATGACGCCCGGCCTCCATCGCACCCAGTCAGCCGAACGCGACAGAAAGAACAGAACCCGGCCCTGGATGACGGCGTCCTGCCAGGCCAACCGGCTGCTCCAACTGTTGCGACGGCTGTCGAGGACGAACGGCAAGGTAATCCCGTCGTCGCCCAGCCGGTTGACAAGCCGGAAAGCCCGGGTCAGGATATTACGGTCAAGGGTCAATGACCCGCTCAATGGATCATGGAAACGCCCGCCCAGCATCCGGTAGTAGATCGGCATACGGTTGCCCATGTGGTGCCAATAGCCATAGCCCGGCGCGACGACTCCGGAGTCGACGGCTTCGGTCGCCGTGATCATCAGGTCATCGAACGTGAATCGACCGTCGCGAATGTCCGCCGGCAGCGCGTCGATCTGCTCGGTCGACCAGCCCAACTCCCCCAGCAACTCCTTGTTGTAGAACAGGTGTCGGATGTTGAGGCCGACGGGCACGGCATAGGTCTGTCCCCGGTGCGTGGTCAGCGCCCACGCCTCATCCCGGATCCTCGCCAGAGACGGATATTCCCGCCGGCAATCGTCAAGGGGCCACACGTATCCGGCGTCCACCAACTCGTGGAAATTGGCGGTAAGTTCCACATAGACGATATCCGGCGCTTCGCCGCGCTCGGCGGCCGAGTCAACGCGAGCGTGATACACGTTTTTGTCAATCGCCTCTCCTTCAATCGTCAGCGCTACAGATCCGCCATCGTCGTTCAACGCCGCGGCCGCTTCGAGCAGCATATTCGCCTGCCAGTCCGGCACCTCGTTGACGGTGACCCAGGCCGTCAGGTGTGTCGGGGCATCGGCCAACGCCGGGGGATCGGCGCGCCAGACGTGGTAATTATCGCGCACCCCGCAGCCGATGAGACACAGAATGAGCACCGCAAGCGCCCAGCTCGACCTGCGCGACGCCATCACATCTCCGGGCGTGCGGACGGCGGGGGAAGGCCATCCAGCAACCAGGCGTAGCGGGTCGTCTGGACGGTTGCCTCGGCGCGCCAGCCGTCGCTCTCGTCGCCGTCTTCCAGCGCCGCCAGTCGCTCCTGGCATAGCGCCTGCAGGATAACCGGCCAGAGCCGGCTCTGGGTCATCATCCAGTCCACATCGGCCGGAGGGAAAGGTACCGGAGAGGCGGCGATCAATTCGCGTGCCTCGGCGTCGGCCAACGGCCCTATCCTCAACGTGGTAAACAGATTGAAAAAGGGCGAGGTCTTGCCGTAGTTCATCGCCAGTCGCTGTGGATCATCCGACGCCGCAATGACGAATGCCACCCGGTTCTGCGTGGCCGACGTCGCCAGGGCGCGCATGCTGTGCCAAAAGTTCCTGTCGAAACCGGGCAACTCCAGCCCGGCGCTCAACTCGTCGAGCATGATGATGACCGGCCCACGCACGCGCTCACTCATCGTCTCCATGAATGTATCGAGCGACAGAGGATCGGGAATCGGGAACCCCAGTTGGGTCAGAATATGGCCAAGCAGGTTGACCGGCGAGAGCCAGCGGGCATCGTAGAAGTCCACGTAGACCCAGCGGAAGCGGCCGGCATCCGGCAGCCAATTGTTGCGCTGGCCGGGGCGCAGCCGGTCGGTGGGCGTGGATGTGATGAGGCGCAGGTAATGGAGCAGCGAGGTGCGACCGCTCTTCTTCGGCCCGACCAACGCCACGTCCTGCAGCGGGATGCCGCTCCACCAGTTAAAGACGCGACGGCACTCCCGCTCCCGGCCATAGAAGCGGCGCGGATCGGTGATCGGCCGGTTGGGGTTAAACGGACGCGAATTCCCGATCTCGTCCCCGGGCGGCCTGTCGTCCCCGCCGTCGGGGAATTGGCGGTCGGCCAGGGCCTGTGGGCGCGGGTGTCCCGCGCTGCGCAGGAACTGCTCGTAGCTGCGGCGGCTCAACCCCCGACGACCGGCCAGCAACGCCGCCAGCCGCTCCACCTCGTCAAGGGTGGCCGGCACGTGCCCCTTGCGCCAATAGCCGATCGATGCCTCGCCGCTTGTCCGCCCAAGCGCCATTGCCAGCTCATCCTGAATGATGTTGATGGATTTGCCCTCATTCGCCTTGATCAACCGCACCGCCTGTGTCAGCCAATAGGCGAATTGATCTGCTGAGATGCTCATGATACGGCAAACACACTTCCGAAACAGGGACTCATTCCGGGAGTGCTACTCCTGCTACTGGTACTGGAATGCTGCTACTGTAGTTCTGTTGCAGCGAAAATATAGCCCGTTGAGCAGCCGCCGACAGGGTCGGCTTGCGACTCACAGATTATAAAACCGACGACAACCTGAATGCAAGGTTTGCGGGCGGATTGGAGCCGACGGGCTTCGGCGACGCTTTCCTGAGTCAGGAGGATTTATGTTTCTCTCGCGCGCCAAGGGTGTATTTCGGCTCAATGCCGCCACATTTGAAGAGATCGAGGCGGACGAATCGGCCACAATACAGGCTTTGCTGCTTGTCATGTCAGTCGGGCTTCTGGATGGTCTCTACCGTGTTCTGGATTCATCGCAGTTAGGCCCGAGTCGGTTCACCGATTACTCAACTACAAACGTGGGGCTGGGGCTCGCGGGCCTGACCGTAACGAGCGATGCCCTCACTCCGGCCGGCCTGCTGGCCCATTCGCTCGGCGCTGCTCTCCTGATGTGGCTGCTATGGTCGATCGGCTCATGGTGGCTCGGTACACGCCTGTTTGGTGGCACGGGCACGATGGGGGGAATGCTGCGTGTTATCGGCTTTGCCCAAACGCCGTATCTGATGACGCTATTAATGCTGCTTGTTCCTCGGGTTAGCTGGTATTGGAGTTGGATCGGCTGGGTAATATCTATGGTTGCCGTCGGTACCGCCATTGAGCAAGGACTTAGCATTCGGAAGTTTGGGTCATTCTTTATCTTGATACTCATTCTATTCACAGCAATCATGCTCAACTGGTTTATCGTTAGGCCCATTCTTGCGGCCTTTGCCTTCTAGCGTTCGGACCAATTTATTCGAGGTTGCCTTATCACTCTGATTGCGATTATCGGAAATAGCGGGATTCATTCTTCGATGCATCCCATTCATGTCAATCTTGGATCGTTTTGGATGAACTGTAGTGGACCTTGACCACCTGCACCTCATTGAGGAACTCGGTCGAATCGACGCGCGACTGCGGCGCGCTGTCGCCCTCTGGCAGCGTGCCGGGCAAAGTCCCGCCGACGACTTTCGGGGTCTCTACGTGACCGACGACGAGGCCGTCGCGCTACTGGAACGCCCGGCCACCGCCAACTGGGGCGACACCGCCGCCTTGTCGCCGGACGAGGAAGCCGCCTTTCGGCAATCTCTGGAACAGGCGACCCGGCGCGCGGCCGGGATCAGGGCCGCGGCATTAGCCCAGGGCGTCGCGCTCCGCCTGGAGGAGTTGCGGAGCGCCTTCGATCTCGACTCGGACGCCTTCGAGGCCTTCCTCATCTGCCTGGCTCCTGCCCTTGACTTGAGGTATGAAAAAATATACGGCTATCTGCAGGACGATGTCGGCCGCAAGCGGCCGGCCGTCGGGCTGATCGCCGATCTCCTGTCGGCCCCCGGCCCGGCGCGACTGGCGTTCCAGGAGCGCTTCATGGCCGGGTCGCCGCTGCTGCGGCATCGCCTGCTGGAGCCGATCCCCGAAGACCGCCGCGGCGGCCACGCCCTGCTCGCCACTTCCCTGCGGGTGGACCCGACGGTCGTGGCCTGGCTGTGCGGGCAGTACCGGCCTCCGGCCGAACTGGCAGAGCGCGCCCATCTGGCAACCCCCAATACAAGTGACGAAGACCTGCTGCCGGCCGGCGAGGCAGCCGGGCAGCTCCGACCCGACCAATGGCGCGTCCCGGTCGACAGCCGGCCGCTGTTTTCCTTTTCCGGCCCGGACGACGAGAGCCGCGCGGCTGCGGCGCGACTGCTGGCCGCGTGGCTGCGCCGGCCGCTGCTGACCGTCGAACTGCCCGACTCGACGCAATCGACCGAACCGCCCGACGGGTTGCCGCTGCGCCTGGCGCTGCGCGACGCGCGGCTAACCGGCGCGCTCCTCTGCCTGACCGGCTGGGACAATCTCGTTCACGACGGTGTCGTCGCCCCGGCCCTGCTCGCGGAACTGTTCGCCCACCCCGACACGGCCATCGTCTCCGGCCGCGCGCCGTGGCAACCGCAGGGCATCCGCCGGGACAAGCGGGTGATCGCCATACTCTTCCCGGCCCCCTCGCGCGAACAACGTGTTGCGCTCTGGAGCCACTTCCTGGGCGAGCAGCCCGACGACCCGATTGACCTGAACGGGTTGGCCGGGCAGTTCCAGCTAACCACCGGGCGAATCCGCGACGCCGCCCAGACGGCCGCCGACCGGGCGGCGCGCGAGGCGCGGCCCGTCGCCGTTGATGACCTTTACGCCGCGGCCCGCGCTCATTCCGGCCACAAGCTTTCGGGCCTGTCGCGCAAGATACCGCCGCGCTACGACTGGAACGACCTCGTCCTGCCGGAGGATCAGTTGTCGCTGCTGCGCGAACTGGTGAGCATGGTGGAACTCCGGCCGCGGGTGCTGGATACGTGGGGCCTGGGGCGCAAGCTGGTGGGCGGCCGCGGTGTGACGGCGCTATTCAGCGGCCCGCCGGGCACGGGCAAAACGATGGCCGCCGAGGTGATTGCCGGGCAACTGGGGCTTGACCTCTACCGGATCGACCTTTCCAGCGTCGTCAGTAAATACATCGGCGAGACCGAGAAGAACCTGGAGCGCGTCTTCGAGGAGGCGGCCAACAGCAACGCCATTCTCTTCTTCGACGAGGCCGACGCGCTGTTCGGCAAACGGTCCGAAGTGCGCGACGCCCACGACCGCTACGCCAACATCGAGATCAGCTACCTGTTGCAGCGCATGGAGACGTACGAGGGGGTGACGATCCTGGCGACCAACCTGCGGGCGAATCTGGATGACGCCTTCGCCCGGCGGCTGGATTTCGCCGTCGACTTTCCTTTCCCGGAAGAGCAGTACCGGCGGCGCATCTGGCAGGCGTTGTTCCCAACCGGCGCGCCACACAAGGGCAACCTCGACTTCGACTTCCTGGCTCGTCGCTTCCGGCTCTCCGGAGGCAACATCCGCAACGTCCTGGTCGGCGCCGCCTATCTGGCTGCGGCCGACGGGCAGGTGATCACCATGTCCCACCTGCTCCACGGCGCGCGGCGGGAGTTGCAGAAGATGGGAAGGTTGGTGGGGGAAGAGGAGATCCGCGAAGGGTGAGGCAAAGGGCTTGATGCTCGACAAGGAATGACGATGATAAAAGAAAGCCAAGCTCATGGATCTGCGTTGAAACCACACAGGCGGCCAAAAACCACAGCGGTTAGAGGTGATGTTTCTGCGACTCGCCTCACATCGTCTGTGCCGTCTATCCAGGCCATGGCAACAAACGGCCAAGGCTCGTTCGTCGAACAATCCGCCCAAATCCTGGAGCGTCCATGGCTAGCTATCCAGCGCCATGCGTTGATCGGCGAGATCGGACAAAGAGGCGGCAATCGCTGCTTGCAGAGGGCGCTTACAGTCTCGCGATCTAACGATCGAGAGCAGACTACCGAAGCCAAACCTGGGTTCTGGGGAACGGTGGGTGGCGCCTTGTCAGGTGAATGGGAGGAAAAACAGACCCTTGGCATGATCGCCGTGGATACGGGTGTGAGCCTCATACCGGGGCTGGATCAGTTGGCTGATTTGCGCGACATCTCCGCGCATCTGAAATACCTGATCTTCAACCGACAGTATGACAGTTCCATGCGCTGGATAGGCCTCACCCTCACCCTGCTTGGATTCATCCCGGTGGCCGGCAGCGCGATCAAGGGGGCGACCAAATTAATAATGACGGGGATTGATGGTTTGTCGAGCCGTTTGCCGGATCTACTCGATCTGCTGCGGCGAATTGTTCCCAATCTGGTCGATCCGAAAAAGCTGGAAAACCTAATCGCTAAAAACTGGGATCAATGGGTTGAGGCAGCCACGGCCGCATGGAGGCGGGCGATGGGGAAAGTTTTGGGGATTGCTCGCATGCTTCCCGGTTTTCTGAGTCGCAAAATCCAGACCTTCAAGAGTGGCCTTGCCCGACTGGACGAGATCGGTTCAACTAAGCTGCAAGAAGCGTTCGTTTGGCTACGACAGAAATGGGATGGGTTTATCACCAGGCTCCGGCAGTCTGACGCCAGCGCATGGGGATCGTTGGCGGTGACGGCCAATAAAGCTGCTGATACAGTTGAGGCGATCCAGCGCGACAGTTACGGCCCGTTTGAACTCGATGACCGGCTCGCAACGCGCATCGAACGCGAGCGCGGCGGTGGGCGGGCGCTGGACGGCAGCACAGCAGAAAGTATGACAAGTGCGCTGGAGCATGATTTCAGCGACGTGCGCATCCACACCGACCCGACGGCCGATTCCCTCAACCGCAGCTTGTCGGCCAATGCCTTCACAACCGGCCGCGATGTCTTCTTCCGCGAGGGTAAGTATGACACCCACAGCGACGGCGGCCGGGAGCTCATCGCTCACGAACTGACCCACGTCGTCCAGCAAAGCGCCGGCCGGGTGGGCAGTGGGGACCGCATGACCGTCAATGCCCCGGACGACGCCTTTGAGCGGGAGGCCGAGGCTGTGGCCCGGACGATTGCCCGTTCCAACACAGGGGTATCCGGAGTGGCCTGCGCGCTGCAACGGGAGACGATCCCCGAAGAGGAGGAATTGCCGGCCGTTGATCTGCGGTCGGAGTTACTTGAAGAAGAGGAAACGGCCGGCTGATCGGCCGGAGTATCGACAATGATCGCCGAACTGGACGAAGTCATTCGCAAGCTGCTGATCGACGAACTGCCCGTTAAAAACGGCGAGGTCGAAATCGCCTTCGACCAGCCGCGTCGCGAGTGGAGTGCGCGCCTGAGCCGGCCGACGATCAACCTCTTCCTCCACGACGTGCGCGAGAACAACACCCTGCGCAATCATCAATGGCAGCAGACAAGGCCCAACGGCTCTGGCCAATCCCACCAGAAACGCACGCCGCTGCGGGTGGATTGCCACTACGCCATCACCGCCTGGGCCGCGGAAGCGGAGGACGAACACCGGCTGCTCACCCGCTGCCTGATGGCACTGTTTCGCTACCCGGTGATCCCGCAAGAGCGACTGACCGGACGACTCCAGGGACAGCCGTTCGACGTGCAGGCGCGGCCGGCCGCCCACGACCGGCTGACGAACCTGGCCGAGTTCTGGGGCGCGCTGGACAACGAACTGCGCCCCACCCTTTCCTATATGGTCACGCTGGCGCTGGAGCCGTGGGAGGAGTTCACCGGGCCGCTCGTCACCGCCTTCACATTGCGCACCGGCCACTCCCGCGCCCCGGCCCGCCGCAAAACTCTGGTCGAGACGACGGATGAGACCACCACCTTTATCGGCGGAACGGTGCGTCAAGGGAAGGAACCAACTCCCGGCATCCGCGTCGCCGTGCAGGGCACCGGCTATATGGCCACAACCGACAACGACGGCCGCTATGTGCTGGGATTGGGCGGGTTGCCGCCCGGCGACTACACGTTGCTCGCCTGGCCCACCGAAGGCAAGCCGGTTCAACGGGAGATCGGTGTTCCTCCCGCCAAAGGCAAGGCCGGCGCCTACGACATTGATCTCTAGAGGAGTGTGAACATGATCGACAGTGACAACAGGCAAAAGCGCGTCCCGCCCCCATCGGGGGCCAACAAATGGACCGGCCGGCGCGCAACCCAACCGGAGTGTCGCTAAGTTCGTGGAACAGGCGCACAGATTCGATTCATGAGCTTGAAGGAGAAATGATCCATGGCAGTCACATATGCCTCACCAGGTGTCTATGTCGAAGAGGTCGATCGCGGAACCAAGCCGATCGAGGCCGTCGGCGCCTCGATGGCCGCCTTCGTCGGAATCACGGCCGAGGCGAGCCTCAAGATGATCGATCCCGAAACCGGCGAGCGGGTTCCGGAGCGATCGGTTCTCAATGAGGCCGTCCTCGTAACCAACTGGACCCAGTTCTCGATTGTATTCGGCGGGTTTACCGAGGGAGCCTATTTACCGGATGCCGTCTACGGTTACTTTGCCAACGGCGGCGGGCCGTGCTACGTCACCAGTCTGCGCGCGCTCAACGAGATAAAGGAGGGTGTCGTGGCCGCGTCCGCCACTATCCCCACGGCAACCGGCAAAGGCAAGAGCTTTGAGGTCACGGCCAAAACGCCCGGCCCCGGGGGCAACGGCCTGACGGTCGTCATCAAGCACGACAGCGAGAGCAGCTTCTCGATATCCGTCGGCGGCGAGCGGAAGGCAGGTCTCGTCACCAAGAAGGGCGAACACTTCATCGGCGACGCCGAGTTTACCCACGTCAGGATTACCGGCGTCAGCGACAACATGCCGGCCGAGGGCAGCCATCCGCTGAGCGGCGGCGGAGTCCCACCCCTCACGGCGGCCGCGTTTATCGGAGACGCCGCCGAACGAACCGGGATCGCCGGACTGGAGGCCCACGACGACATCCGGCTGGTGCTCTGCCCCGACGTCATGGCCGGCTACGACGGGTCCGACGCCGCCCGGGAGCGAGTCAAGATGGTGCAAACCGCAATGATCACTCATTGCGAAAATATGCGCTATCGCTTCGCCATCCTGGACACGCCGCCGGGCCTGTCTGCCCAGCAAGCAAAGGAGTGGCGCGAGTACGTCAACTTCGACTCGTCCTATGCGGCCATGTACTTTCCCTGGATCGAGATCGCCGATCTGAGCGGCGGCCCGCGAATGAAGCGACTCGTCCCGCCCAGCGGTCACCTGGTCGGCATCTACAATCGCGTTGACGCCGAGCGCGGCGTCCATAAAGCGCCCGCCAACGAAGTCGTCATGGGGGCCGTCAATCTGGAGATCAATCTGACCAAGGGCGAGCAGGATACGCTCAACCCCAACGGCGTCAATTGCATTCGCGCCTTCCCGGGCCGGGGCATTCGCGTCTGGGGCGGCCGCACGCTCAGCAGCGACGGCTCGTGGCGCTACGTCAACGTTCGCCGCCTTTTCATCCTGGTTGGCGCGTCGCTGGACATCGGGATGCAGTGGGTGGTGTTCGAGCCGAACGACAGCACCCTGTGGGCCAAGGTTCGGCGGGACGCCGGCGCGTTTCTGCGCACAATCTGGCGCAGCGGCGCGCTCTTCGGTACCACGCCGGCGCAGGCATTCTACGTCAAATGCGACGAGGAACTAAACCCGCCGGAGATCCGCGACCTGGGCCAGTTGATCATCGAGATTGGGCTGGCGCCGGTGAAACCGGCCGAGTTCGTCATCTTCCGTATCAGTCAGTGGGCCGGGCCGAACGCTGAAGCGTAGCCCGGAACCCGGCGCATCATTCATAGGAGGCAACAATGGCGGAATACGAAGACCCCCTTGTCGGATTTCACTTCGGAATCGATCTGGGCGGCGTGATTCAGGGCTTCTTCACCGAGTGTTCAGGCATTGGCTCGGAGCATGAGGTTATCGAACACAAAGTGACGGCGAACGGCAAGGAAGTCATCATGAAGATTCCCGGCCGTCTGAAGTGGGAGAACATCACCCTCAAGCGTGGGATCACCAGTTCCATGGACATCTGGAAGTGGCGCAAGGACGTCGAAGACGGCAAGGTCGATTCAGCCCGACGCGACGGCTCCATTGTGATGTACGACCAGAATCTGAAGGAAATCGCTCGCTGGAACTTTCTCAGGGCATGGCCGGTCAAGGTCACCGGCCCGCAGCCGAAATCAGACAGTAACGAGATCGGTCTTGAGGAGTTGACAATTGCCCACGAATATATCGAGCGAGTCAGTTAATTCGTCGTCCGGCGACGGGGTTCTGCCGCGTCGACCCATGACGCACAGACTCTTGTCGCCGGACAACCGAGGCGAATAATAATGGAGTTACAGACCGAGTTCACTTTCACCTTGCCGCGAGGCTATCTGGACACGAGTGGCTACCTACACCGCTCCGGCCGGATGCGACTGGCGCTGGCCATTGACGAGATCGAGGCCATGCAGGACCCACGCGTGAGGGCCAACCCGAACGCCCTGCCGCTGGTGCTGCTCAGCCGCGTCATCACCGGCCTCGATGGTGTGACGCCCGTAACGCCCGGCGTCGTCGCCGGTCTGTTCGCCTCCGATCTGATCTATCTCGAGGATTTGTATCTGGAACTAAACGGTGCGATGGGATTGGCGTGGACGGCCATTTGCCCCCATTGCCGCACCGTCTCTCCTCTGCAGGCAACGATTGGGGTCTGATATGACTGACGATCAACCCGCAAACGCGACATCCAATCGGCAAGACGGGGATCAAACCGGCGAAATCACGGCCGAACTGGTTCGGCAGGTAGCCGATCGTGTCTATGCCATGCTGCTGCGCGATCTGCGCATTGAGCAGGAACGCACCCGAACAACAACCCGTGCCCGAACAAGGGGGAACAGAGGCTGATGAACGAACAGACCTTGCGGCAACATGCCCATCCAGCCTTTCGTTTTCTTATCGACGTGGGTGGAGATACCCAGGGTGTCTTCACGGAATGTACGCTGCCCTCAGTGGAATGGGAGGTCGAAGAGGTGAAAGAGGGTGGCCTCAATGCGTTTACTCACCAGTTGCCGGGGCGACGCAAGGGCACGCGTGTGACTCTGAAGAACGGCGTCGGCGCCGGCGGGCTGATGAGCTGGTACTTGCAGACGATGACCGGCAATTTCGAGCGGCGCTCGATCACCATTAACCTGCTGGACTCGCAGATGAAGACGATCATGACCTGGGTTTTGGAGGACGCCCTGCCGGTCAAATGGGCCGGGCCTGACCTGAAGGCGAGCGACAACGCCATCGCCATTCAGTTGCTCGAATTTGCCGGCGGCGAAGTTGCAATCACGTGAGTGATAGAGAATGAACACGACCGACAGGTTGTTGCGGCGCGTTCAGCGCCATGGGTCCTTCGCCATGGTGCTGCGAGCGGAAGCGGCCGAAAGACCATCCGCCCGGCCGGGCGATTTCCTCGCGCGCGCCCTGTCGATGGGTGAGTCGCTCGTGCCGGGTGGGCAGGCGGGCGAGGATGAGCCGGCATCCCTCTTTGCCGCGCCGGTCTTGCCCGCCACACCGCCGGCCGACGCGCCCGCGTTTCCTCTATCGCCAAGAACGATCCCGACAGGGCCGAATGTGCCCCCGCCGCCCGCAGTGCCAACGAGGGAAACCGACCCTGAGCCGGACAAGACGTGGCGCCGCCTGCAGACGATCTTCAACCGGCACAAGGGCAAGGCAGCCGCGCCGCCGGAAACACGCGAGGCGTCCGGTATTGGACCCGTGAACGTTCCCTCGGCCGTCGACCCGTCACAACCTGACACTCAGCGCGACGCAGCACCGGACAACGCCGCTCCAACGTCGCGAAAACATCGGGACACGCCGATCATGGCGACCGATAATCCGGCCGTTGAGTTGCCTGATGAAGGGGTGACCTCCCGGTCAAAAGCCGATTCCATTTCTCCCACGGATAGCGACGCTCCGGTAATACACCGCACGCCTCTGGATGAGGTCTGGCCTGTTCGCAAGATCCATCCACCAGCTCCAGCCAACATTGAAGTTCAACGCGCGCCAACCGGACAACCACCGGCGACGGACATCCGGCCGCCGGACGAGAACACATGGCACGAAGCTGTGCAAACGGCTCTGAAAAGCATCGCGCCCCAGTCTCCCAGCGATTCCACGGTCGAACTAATCCCGCCGCGCTTCCCCCGCCCAATGCGAGAATCACCCATACCGAACGTTTTGTCCTCTGAGGAGGCCCCGGCATTGTCGTCGGAGATACTGTCCCAGCCGGTAGCACAAGAGGCACGGGATGTGGTCGAAGAGCCGATTATGACCGGGATCGGCCCGTTGCCTGGCGATCTCTGGACGCTGTTGGGACAGAGGCCGCCCACGGCCTTGCCGCAGCAGCCGCAGGCGCACGCGTCGGAAACGGAAAGAATGCTGCCGTGGGCCGAGGCAACCCTGCCGAACACCGGCCCAATCGGCCTGGTCACGGGTGAGCCGCCGGGGGCAGCGGAAGCAACAGCGGCGGTTAGCTCAGTAACAGAGCATCCCCCGGAAGCGATCGCCCCATGGACCGCGTCTGGGGTCGTGTCGGCTCTGGAGGCGCTTCCCGGTTTGCCGGCGGCGCTCAATTCACCAATGGCTGCATCACAAGCCATCGTCCCCTGGCTTGCCCAATCAGGGGGTAACGTTGGCGATGCGTTGGAGAGAGTGCATCCGCCGACCCTCGCCGCAGCGCACATCGGCGCACAACTCACAGCCCAGTTCCCGTCGTCGCAATCGATCGATCCGGCATTCACGCCGCCGGTTGTGACAGCCCCATTCTCGCCGGCAAGTCTGCCGGCCCCCGACGCGCTGCCCATTCCGTCGCCGATGCAGGGCGCTGGGGCGGCGGCGCAGGCCGTCACGATCGCGGATGCTTTGAATCCCAAGCCGGTGAACGACGCCGGGGCAAGCAAGCCGGACATTGACGAACTGGCCCGACGGGTCTATCTGGACATCAGGCGCAGATTGACCCGCGAATGGGAGCGCACGCGAAGTCGGGATTGATCATTTTCAGAGGAGGAAACAGAGATGCCCAAGACACGCGGAAATCTCGAAGCGGCTAAACTGGTCGAAGTGGACAAGAGCGGCAGCCCCGTCGGGGCGTCCATTTCGTGCATGTTCAACCCATATGAATATACGGTCAGCAAAAACAATACCTACTCAGAGACACCGCGTAACCGCGCCAACACGCCGCAGTTCGAATTCACCAAGGCAGGCGCGCAGACGTTAACGCTCAACCTGTTATTCGACACCTATGAGTCGGGCAAGGACGTGAGCCTGATTACGAACAAGCTCTGGAAGTTCATGGAACCGAAGGATGTAAGTAATCGCAACAAGAAAAAAGAGCCGCCCGGCGTGGCCTTCGTCTGGGGCGGATTTGAGTTCGTAGCGGTCATCACGAGTATGACCCAGAAATTCACACTGTTCGCGCTCGACGGGACGCCGGTGCGAGCTACTGTGGATGTCACCTTCACCCAACACATCGATCGGAACGACTACCCTGGACAAAACCCCACGTCGGGCGGTGGGCTGGTCCTGCAGATGTGGCCCGTGATTCGCGGCGATCGCCTCGACGTGATTGCCGCCAAGGTTTATGGCGACGCGAACAAGTGGCGAGCGATCGCCGACCATAACGGCCTTGACAATCCACTTGCCCTGCGGGCCGGTCAGACATTAGCCATTCCGCAAGATATCTAATGACATCTACACGAAGCCTCGCCAGCCAGCTCAACATCAAACTCGACGGCGTCGAGGTGCGTCCGGCCGTCATGAGTAATGTTGTTGGCGTGACCGTCGATCAACACGCTCATCTGCCGGACATGTTCACCATTCGGATCACCGATCCGGAGCTAATCATGCTCGATGACGGCCCGTTTGACCTGACCAAACCGATCGAGATTGTGGCCGAGCAGGAGGACGGGCGCAAATCCATACTGATTCGCGGCGAAATCACCGCGCTCGAACCTCGATTCGGCGAAGGGATGGAAGCGGAACTTGTTGTGCAGGGGTTCGATCTTTCGCATCGTCTCTATCGGGAGTGCAAGAGCCGCGCTTTTGTAAACATGAAAGACAGCGATATCGCCGCAAAGATCGCCCAGGACGGCAGGCTGCAATCGGCTATCGACACAACGGCAACCCCCTATAGCCATATCTATCAGGACAATCAGTCTGACCTTGCTTTTCTGCGACAACGGGCGTGGCGAATCGGCTTTGAGTGCTTTGTGGAAAAAGACACGCTCTATTTTCGTCGCCCGTCCGTGGCCGGCGGCGTGGCCGCGCTGACGTGGGGCGATGATCTGCTCTCTTTCCAGCCGCGTATTTCGCTGGCCGAGCAGGTCGATGAGGTCATCGTGAAGGGCTGGGATGCAGCCAAGCAATCCCCCATTGTCGGCCGCGCGGTGTCGGGCCGCCTCTACCCCGACATCGGCGAGCCAAAAGACGGGGCGACGTGGGCCAAAAGCTTCCGGCTGCCGGGAAAACTGATCATTGTCGACCAACCCGTAGCCGGTCAGTCCGAGGCCGACACGCTGGCCGCTGCTCGTCTGGACGAGATCAGTGGGGCGTTCATCGAAGCGGAAGGCATTGCTTTCCGCCGGCCGGATATCAAAGCCGGGCGGGGTGTCAAGCTGGAGGGACTTGGCAAGCGATTGAGCGGCATCTATCTGGTGACGGCTGCCACACACGAATACACACCCGAGGGATTAAGGACCATCTTCGCTGTGCGAGGCACCCGTACCGGCACCTTCGCGGAGCAGGCAGTGCGCCGCGACCCGCTGACGCGCCGGCCGGGTGTGGTCATCGGCGTCGTCACCAATACTCGGGATCCGGAAGACTGGGGACGTGTCAAGGTAAAGTTCCCCTGGCTGGCCGACGATGTGGAGAGCGAATGGGCGCGCGTGGTCGGGGCCGGGGCCGGGACAGAGGCCGGGTTCTACGCCGTCCCCGAAGTAGGCGATGAAGTCGTGGTGGCGTTTGAGCTTGGCGACATCAACCGGCCCTGTGTCCTCGGCGGCCTTTGGAACGGCCGGGACGCCGTCCCACCCGATGCCGCGGCCGCGCCTGCGGGCGACAAACCGAAGGTGCGCGTCTGGCGCTCGCGCACGGGTCATTGCATCACGCTGGATGACACAAAGAACAAGGTTGTCATCGTCACCCGGGACGGACAAACGATCACGCTCGACGACAGCGGGATCACGCTGGAATCCACGCGCGATCTGAATATCAAAGCCAAAGGCAACGTCAATATCGAGGCCCAGGGACAGGTCAACGTCAAGGGATCGTTGATCAACCTGAATTAACGAGATCAGGAGCTTTTACATGGCACAGCCGGCCGCAAAGCAGGGTGATCAAATCACTGCCACGGATATTCATATCATCATTCCCCCCGATGGCGGGTCACGCAGCGTCCCTCATCCGTTCGCGGGACCACTGAGCGAAAGCCTGAGCGCCGACGTCAAGATCATGGGCCTGCCCGCGGCCACGGTCGGTAGCGTGGCCCGGAATTCACCCCCCCACATTCCGCAGGGCGGATCGTTCCAGACGCCGCCCACCAACCGGGGGACGATTTTGCGAGGCAGCACCACCGTCATGATTAACGGGAAACCGGCGGCGCGAAATGGCGACCAGGCCCAGACATGCGCCGACCCGTCTCCGAACACCGGGGCCAAGGTCGTCGTTTCCGGCGGGACGGTGATGATAGGCGGGTAGATGTTACCAGGATCTGGGATTCGCCGGGAAATCAGGCAGGAGGTACAGCAATGACGCACGAAATAATAGGAAGGGGCTGGGCATTCCCTCCACGCGTGGGGCCAAACGGCGCGATGCAGCTGACAAACGAGCGCACCGAACTCAACGAGGCGATCCGGATCATCCTGAGCACATCGCCGGGGCAACGGGTGATGCGACCTGCGTTTGGGTGCCGCTTGCAGGAACTGATCTTCGCACCCAATGATAGCCAAACGGCCGCTCAGGCGCGCCGCTATGTCGAGGATGCACTCGGCATGTGGGAACCTCGAATCAATGTACTGGATATCAGGGCTTATCCCGAGCCGCACGAGCGCTTTCAGTTGATGATCGAAGTGCACTATGAGGTGAAGGCGACGCGCGATCAGCGGACGCTGGTCTACCCGTTTTTCCTGATACCGGAAGAACAGTGACGATAGCGAATCGTTCATCCCGGCAATTAGCAAGAGGATGCCGATAGATACGGAGAGAAAGGAATGAACTCCACCCCCTCGGGCGACTCCCGCAACCGCTTCACAACACCGGCATGGATTGCCCTGTTCGCCGTCCTCGGCGCAATCGGCCTGATCGCCCTTCTTCTGACGGCCAGGCCCGAGACGAATATATCGCAAGCCACCGCCATCCCGACGGCAACAGTCCTTGTGGTCGCCACCCCAACCTCCGCTCCGGCCGCCGGCGTGGTTGTTGCCACGTCCCTCCCTGCCATACCGGATTGCGTCGAGCCGCTCATGCCGGTTTATGACGTACAGGTTGTAAATGTTGCAGCCGTCGCGCCGCCTGCTGCGCCCACGGTTGCCCCGGCAAAAGCGCTGGCCGCCGTTTCCCCGGCGGGAGACCTGCTTGCTTATCTGCCGCTGGATGACACCCCGGGCAGCGATGAGGCCATCAATCTGTCTGCTTACCCACTGGAGACACAAATACTCGGCGACTACGCATGGCAGCCGGACGAATTGCCGATGGGCAACGACCGCGCGCTGGCGCTGCTCGATAGCGGCGGCTTGTTGGCGGTAACAAATCCCGACGACGACGGCTACTTGCGGCGCTCGACGCCCGGTCGCCTGGTGGCGATGTGGATCCGCCCCGATAACCTGACTGGCGATCAGACCCTGTATCAGGAAGGAAACGACGCCGATGGGCTGCGCATCGCCATCGAAAACGGGCAACTCGTCGCTCGTGTGGCCGGGATATCGGATGGCGCGCCGGCGCGGAACGAAGCCGGCATCCCACTTGAATTCAACGCCGGCGAATGGCATCACGTTGCTGTCGATTACAACTACGACGCACTGAGTCTCTATCTCGATGGCGCTTTGCTCTACTCGCACCGCGGTGCCCCGATTGCACTAGCCAGCACGGACGCTGGCGCAGCCTACATCGGCGGCCTGCCCGGCACCGACGACGTCGTTATCGATCCCTATCGCGGCCGCCTCGCGGATGTACGCATCTATGATTCACCCTCGCTGCTTGGGTTCCCGGCCGAGGTCAACGAAACATTGACGACTACGCCGGAGGATCTCGCAGTCCAACCGACGGCCACAACCGTCCCGGCAACACCGGCATCACCGGCGGCGACCATCGTCCCCCCCACATTAATAGCGGCCACTCCCCAGGCGACCGCCGTCGCTCAGGCAAATCCTCCTGTCGTTGTTGGAACCCCGCCGCCGTTCGGCATCCATACCATTCCCCTGTTCGATCTGCCGTTCCCCTACAATGGAGGAAACTCCCAATTTGGCGGGTCGGCCGCCCAATTCTTCAATGCCGTACAGGGCGCCTATAACGACGGTCGCATCACGAGCTACTACGATCATCAGTATCCGCTCTATCCGCCCGGTTTCAACGGGCTGGAGCCGGAGCAATACGACGGGAAGATGGTCACCTACTCCGGCGCGATCCTCGATACCGTCTACAGCGGCCATCCCGGCTACGACACCGCTCCTTTTGAGCCACACCAGGCGACAACCCCGTTGTTTGCCGCGGCCGACGGCGTTATCCAGACCGCGACCATACACGGGGCTTCCGGCGGCTATTACGTCGAGATCTTCCACAGGGTTCCGGGTTTGGGGAATTTTCAGAGTCGCTACTGGCATCTTGAGCCGGATAAATACTTCGGGGCGACTCGCGACAGAATCGGCGAATTTGTCAAGGCCGGAACGCGCATCGGAACCATCGGCAACACGGGCTGGAGCACCGGGCATCATCTGCATTTCGAGGTTCGCTTCGATGCCGACAACGACGGACGCTTCGAGCGCAACGAGATAGTTGACCCGTTCGGATTCATCCCGCTCTCCCCGTTCGCGCCCGATCCGTGGCAAACGGGTGTGGACGTGACGCGCAAGGATCAGACGTTCAGAGTAGCCGGCCCGGCCAGCCCGTATCTGTGGAAATATCCCATGGGAACCACAGCCGTCATGCCTGATGCCGGCGGGGGGCGGGTTGCGATTGGGGCGCAGGCCATGGGCGGTGAGGGTGGCGCCACCTTGTGCATTCCGGAAGATTCAACACCGCCGGGTAGCACAGTGAACTTCTCGCTTATACCCGACCCGCCGCCAAGCGCCTCGCTGGTCGGGACGGGCAACGGATGCATCTTGTCTGCCTTTACCCCGGACGGAAAGCCGGTAACGAGTTTTGACCCGCCTATCGAGGTCTACTTGCCGTTTGAGCCGGGCGATCTGGCAAACATAGACCGGCCTCGTGAGACGTTGTCGATATACTGGCTCAACCCCGACACGGGCAATTACGAACCCCGCCCCACGACCATCGATTTCAATCTTGGTCTGGCTTACGCCACGCTCGATCGGCCGGGGCATTGTTCCCTCATGGGTCTGCCGAACCGCGATCTCGTCGCGCCGGCCACAACGATTGGCGTCGACGGGCCGGCAGTCGACGGTGTTTTTTCGGATCGGGTCAGCATCACGCTGACGGCCGGCGACGATCAGAGTGGGGTTGAGGCGATCAGCTATAGTCTTGATAATGGCGATACCTGGCTCCCGTATGAGGGGCCTTTCTCCATCCCGACCGATGACCTGGCACTTTGGCCGCCCCGGACCGAAGGTGATTCCGACGCGGAGGAGGGGTTGCCTATAGGTCCCGGTCGCTATCTCGTCCTGGCCGAAAGTCGGGACAGCGCGGGTAACGTCGAAAACCCGCCCGCGGCCCGGATCATCGTCATCGACCCCAGGCTGCAACAGATGACCCCCACGCCGGTCGCGGCCGTAACGCCAATCATCACCGTGGAAGCGTGTGTGCGCGCGACAAACTGGTTCCCTTATCAGGTTCAACGGAATGACACCTGGTCCCGGCTCAGCGTATTGACCAATACCTTGTTGGATACTTTGTACAAGGGCAATTGCCTGCCCCCCGGCAGGACGCCGATCCTCTCTGTCGGGCAGATAGTCCTGTTGCCGCATCCTGTTTCAACGCTGACGCCCGAAAAGCCGGATCCGGGCAGCCCGACCTCGACCATCGTCCCGTCGGTGACGCCCAACGAAACCTCGACCCCGACGCTTACACCACAGCCATCTGCCACACCGCCAACGCCACCAACGCCATCTCCCACGCCACCGCCAACCAAATGCCCCCCCTATCCCGAACCGGGACATTGCCGGTCGAGTGGAGTCAGCTAACACATGCCTTTATGGAGGAGAGATGCATCGCATTCATAAACAATCCTGGCTCTTGGTGTACCTATTGATCGGATTGCCGCTGTTGGCATCGGTCGTCATCGCTTCGATTCCTGAGCCGGCCGATGTGGTGTTTCTTGGCGACGCAGGGGAGTACATTATCGGGGAAGGGTCGAATTTCATCGTCAAGCGCACCGCGCCGCTGCGCTTCGTGTTGGTGCCGGGGCCAACCTATACGGCCGTGACGAACGAACGCGTGTGGGCTATCTCCGGCGAAAACCAGAGCGAACCCATCGCGATCCGGAAAACAAAAATCCTGGGCAATGTACCGTCGGGCTGCGAAGTAAACTACGTCGGAATCGACGACGACGAGGATGGCCGATTCGGCCTCTTCAAGCTGGATGACGTCACGATCCATACGATGCCCCAGGGGATGGTGTTCTCGAGCCAATTTACCGTGCCGTCGGCCGGGAGATTGGTCATAGAAGAAGCCGACAGTGTCGGGCTTTGGTTGTCACTGTGTGAGAATCTGACGCCGCCACCGACGACGCCGCCACCGACGACGCCGCCACCGACGACGCCGCCACCGACGACGCCGCCACCGACGACGCCGCCACCGACGACGCCGCCACCGACGACGCCACCACCGACGACGCCACCACCGACCGACACGCCGACCCACACGCCGACCCACACGCCGACCCACACGCCGACGCCGACCGACACGCCGACCGACACGCCGGTGCCAACGCCGCCCCCACCTCATGGCCCATTCCATTACATGCCCATCGTCTCGGGCGGGCGGAACCATATCTTCGTACCAATAGCAATCTACCTTTGTGTAAACCAGTGTCCAAGAGGCACCCCCGTACCGGAAACAACAGGCGACTGAACCGGAACTGTTCCAACGGAATGAATAATCAACACCGTAAACCTTGTGCAGAGTATTTGATCGCAGGAGCTTCAGATGTCCCTGATCGCCCCAAAGCTGGATGACCGTCATTTCCAGGATATCGTCGACGAGGCGCGCAAGCGCATCCCCCATTACTGCCCGCAGTGGACGGACTTCAACGTCAGTGATCCCGGCATCACGCTGGTTGAACTCTTCGCCTGGATGACGGACATCATCCTGTACCGCATGAACCGCGTACCCGATCTGCACATGATCAAGTTCATGCAAATGCTTGGCGTCACATTACAGGAACCCCTGCCGGCGCGGACGCCGGTGACGTTCTGGCTTTCCGCTCCCCAGGAGTTGGCGATGACCATCCCGGCAGGAACCGAAGTAGCCAGCACCCAAACGGAGTTCGAGCGCTCGGTCGTGTTCACCACAGACGCCGATCTCCAAATCCAGGCACCTCGGCTGGAGGCGACGCTGGCGTACAGTTCGCGAGCAGACAGCGCCGCCAAACGATTCCAGGAGCAAAACCTGCGCCGTCTGACGGATGGCCTGGAGGAGGAAAATCGGATCAACTTCTTCGGCGCCAACCAGCCCCGGATTGACGATGCCTTCTATTTCGGGTTCGCCAATGATCTGAGCAACCACATCCTGGGGTTCGATCTGGATTTCAGCTCCACGCGCGCCAGCGGGGTCAACCCCGCGATGCCGCCCGTCATCTGGGAAGCGTCGGCGGGAATCGAAGACAAGTGGCGCAGTTGCGTCGTGGATTTCGATTCCACACAGGGCATGAATGCCCAGGGACGTATTCGGGTTCATCTGCCGCGCATGGGCTTGCAGACGGTCGAGAAGCGACAGCTCTACTGGGTCAGGGTTCGGGTACGAGACATTAGCGATGCCGAGGCGGCGGACGGGATGAAAGCCTATACGGAATCGCCACAATTGCGCCGGATCGGCGTCGGCTCCTGGGGCGGCACAACCGGGACCACCCACTCCCGACGGATGTCGCGCGAGTTTCTGGGGCGGAGCGACGGTTCGGCGGGGCAACGATACCAACTCCAGGTCACCCCCATCCTGCCACGTGGAGCCGGCGAGTCGCTCATCGTGCAGGTCGATAGCCAATCGCCCGAAATCTGGGTCGAGCGTCCCGATTTCGCCGACTCGGGGCCGGACGACAAGCATTACACGCTCGACGGCATCAGCGGTGAACTTCG
>JACDJA010000422.1_pt1 | contig 49717 bp, 49 predicted proteins | sample 7449241 | NCBI WGS metagenome assembly JACDJA01 (sample SAMN14253289, study PRJNA609438) | sludge metagenome | isolation source: initial anaerobic sludge | collected 2018-12-20 | reverse complement strand
TCGGGAAGAATCGCATCCAGCTTTTGACCGTCGCGGTTCTCGTCCATCCACACCTCGACGCGATCGAGGAACTTCGATCGTTATCTTGAGTACCGCGCGCTCGCCGGGATACTGCGGGTTGCGTTCTTCTGGCAGCTCGCAAACGTTCGCTCGCTCCGACAGGGCGCTTTCTGAATCAGCACTGGGGCGAATTCCGATGGATTCGAAGTGCGGTCAACGCGCTCTGGATCCCCGACCCTTCGCTCGTTCCGGATCTTCGCCTGGAAGTCGCACTGAATCGACGACCAGCAGGACTACTACGTCAAGGCGAGCAACGCCAGCGGATTCGCGGCGCGTCGTGCGCGCTGGTTGGCCGACGCGTGCTTCACGGCACGCGCAATTCTCGCGTGGCTCGGCGCCATATTCGAACGATGGGGATCCTTCGAGATCCTCGCCTCCGGCATCCTGCTACTGGTGGTCGGTGCAATCAGCCACTATGCGCACACGCGCGGGTAGGAGGAAGACGGATCGCGGTATCGCTCGATGGCGATGCCGTTCTCTGGTGTCCGCAGATCTGGCAGCTTGGCGATGATGAACGCCTGCGAACGCTGGTCCAGGAGCTCGGCGGCGAGTGCGTTGCGGAGCTGTCGAACTGGCTGCTTATCCACAGAAGCAGGCCGATCGATCTGATCAGAGGATGAAACTTCTCGCCGATGGCCCGTGCTCGCCCCGCGCAGACGGACCGGTAGCGGCGTGCGACCGCCCCTCTTGCAGCGGCCGTAGGAAGAAGTCGTATTGCATGGTAGGCGTGTCTCGGACGCTCAAGCCAGCAGACGCATCGCCGATAACTCAGGGACCGGGGACACTCCCCCGCTGTCCGGCGAGGCCGAAACCCCGCCGAATTCAACGTAAAACGTTCAGGACAAGGCAGGAGTTCGGCAAATGGCACAAATCAACACAAACATGATTTCGCTGAATGCGCAGCGCAACCTGAGTACCACTCAGAGCGCACTGGCGACCTCGATTCAGCGGCTCTCGTCTGGCCTTCGCGTGAACAGCGCGAAGGATGATGCAGCCGGACTGGCGATCGCCGAGCGCATGAACGCGCAGATGCGCGGGATGAATGTCGCGATCCGCAATGCCAACGACGGGATTTCGCTTGCGCAGACAGCGGAAGGAGCTCTCGGTAAAATCGGAGACATGCTGCAGCGGGTGCGGGAGCTCGCTGTGCAAGCGGCGAATGCGACGAATGACCTCACCGATCGTGCAGCGCTCGACGCAGAAGTACAGTCGCTGAAAGCCGAGATCGACCGTACCGCGCAGACGACGGCGTTCAACGGAACCAAGCTGCTCGACGGAGGATTCACGAACAAGGACTTTCAGGTGGGGGCCAGCTCGAGCGCGAACGACCGTATCAATGTCAGTTCGATTGCGAACGCTCAGATCGGCAATATCGGGATCAGTAACCGCGCAACCCTCGATTCGGCAGTGATCGGCAGCCTGAACCTTACCGCGATCAACGCCGGAGACCTGACGATCAACGGAACCAGCGTGGGTGCAATCGCCGGCGCCAGCGATGCGACACAACGTGCCAGCCAACTCGTCACCGCAATCAACAAGGTTTCTGAGACAACGGGGGTGAGCGCCTTTGTTGATACGACCTCCAATACTGTCAAGCTCGTGAGCGACGGCAACATCACGGTTGCAGGAGCCGACGCTGCAAAATTCGGCAGCACATTGACCGCCACCACCAGCGCCACTACTGGCATGAGCGGTGTCGCCGTCACTACCGCGGCTGCGGCGCGCCTTTCTCTCGATTCCATCGACAAGGCGATGACGGAGATCAGCACTGCCCGAGCAAACATGGGTGCTCTCCAGAGCCGCTTCGAGAGCGTCATCGGGAATCTGCAGATCGCATCGGAAAACATCTCAGCCGCTCGCGGCCGCATCATGGACACAGACTTCGCCGCCGAAACCGCGAACCTGTCGCGTGCCCAGGTCCTTCAGCAGGCCGGCATGGCGATGCTCTCGCAGGCCAACGCGGTGCCGCAGAACGTCCTGTCGCTGCTGCGCTAAACGGTAAGCGGGCGGTCGATGACGAATCGCCCGCACGCGCCGCGACTTCGAACAGGCCGCGACGGCCGGCGCCGATAAGCGCCGGCCGTTTGCCGTTGATCGGCCCTTCGCCGCCGCTCGCCGACCTTACATTCATCGGAACGCACGGGCCTTCGTCATCGCCCGTCTCGCCTCGAACCCCGGGAGTCACGTCATGTCCACCATCAGCGGCACCTCGAACCTCGACGTCGCCGGCATCGTCTCGCAGCTGATGCAAATCGAGCGCCGTCCGATGCAGTCGATCGAGAAGACGCTGTCGGGGATCCAGACGCAGCTTTCGGCGTGGGGCAAGATGCAGTCGGCGCTTTCCACGCTGCAGGACGCGACGCGCAAGCTCGGTCGCAACGAGACCTGGAAGGCGGCCAGCGCCACGAGCAGCGACGAGAGCTTCGTGAAGGCCACCGCCGGCAGCGGCGCGATCACCGGCTCGTACTCGCTCGAAGTGCTCGCGCTGGCGAGCCGCCAGACACTCGCAAGCGGACCGTACGCAGCGGCCGACACGGTCGTCGGCGGCGGCACGCTGAGCGTCCAGCTCGGCACGCTCGGCGCCGGCGGGACCACGTTCACGGCGGACCCCGAGCGGTCGCAGGTCGACATCACGATCGCCGACGGCGCCACGCTCGCGCAGGTGCGCGACGCGATCAACGCGGCAGACGCTGGCGTGACGGCGTCGCTCGTCGCCGACGGCACCGGCCAGCGCCTGATGCTGCGCAGCGCCGACACCGGCGCCGCGCAGGCGTTCTCGCTGGTCGGCACCGGCGCCGGCACCGATCCTTCGAGCCAGCTTTCGGCGCTCTCCTTCGACCCGGTGTCGGGCAGCGGGATTCAGCGCACGCAGACCGCGAGCGACGCATCGGTGAAGGTCAATGGCCTCACCGTCGCAGCCGCGGGAAATCGGCTGGACGGCGTGATCGAGAACGTCACGCTCGAAGTCAGGCGCGTGACGACCGCGCCGATCGACATCGGCGTGACGAGCGACGCAAAAGCGCTGCGCGAGTCGCTCGACGGCTTCGTGAAGACCTACAACGAACTGAACAAGCTGATCGCCGACCAGACGCGCTACGACCCGACGACCAAATCCGCGGGCCCGTTGCAAGGCAACCAGAGCGCGGTGCGCGTGCAGCAGCGGATGCGCGAGATGCTGCGCACGACGATCGGCGACGGGCCGTCGAACAGCCTGAACGCGATCGGCCTGGAATTGCAGCGCGACGGTTCGCTGTCGGTGAACGAGTCGAAGATGACGAAGGCGCTCGCCTCGCCCGACAAGCTGCAGGCGTTCTTCGCCGCGGTCGGCGAGACGCCCGAACAGGGCGGTTTCTCGGGCCGGCTCTCGGCGAGCATCGGCAGTCTGCTCGACCCGGAAGGAACGCTCCCCGCGGTCACCGACTCGCTGAAGAGCCGCCAGCGCAGCGCCGAGCAGCAGCAGGAGCGGCTCGAAGCGCGACTCGCCGAGATCCAGAAGCGCCTGATGCGCCAGTACACCGCGCTCGATGCGAACCTGTCGCGCATCAGCGGTTCGTTCGCCGGTGTCGAGGGGCTGCTGCGCAACATGAACAACAACCAGCAGAACTGAAACGGATGCGCGCGGCGAGCGTCGATCTGCGAGCATCCTCGCATCAAGCCAGGCGACGAACGGCCGATAACGATAACATCGGTTCACAAAGAGGACGCCACCCGATGTTCGCCCCGCAGCGCAGTTCCGCTGGTTCGTATCGCAACCTCGACCTGGAAACGTCGGTGGCGCAGGCCGATCCGCACAAGCTCATCGAAATGCTCTTCGACGGCGCCGCCGGTGCGATCGCGCAGGCGCGCAGCGCATTGCGCGAAGGTCGCGTTCCGGCGAAGGGCGAAGCCACCGGCCGCGCCGTGCGCATCCTCGACGAGGGCCTGAAGGCCTCGCTCGATCCGCGCGGCGGCGAGCTGGCGGCGAACCTGAAGTCGCTCTACGAATACATGACGCACCGGCTGCTCGAAGCGAACCTGTCGAACGACGACGCGAAATACGCCGAAGTGGACGGCATGCTCGAGCAGTTGCGCGATGCGTGGAAGCGCATCGCCTCGCAGGTGCGCGGCGGCGCTGCGGCTGGGGCGGGCGCGGGCGCCGCACCCGTCTCCGCGGCCGCGCGCAGCGCTGCCTTCGCCGCGGCGTGAACGCGCATCGCCGACGCATGCGCGCGCGCGGTCGGCCTCCCCGCAAGCCGGCAGCCCTCGCCTCGCCTGCACTCATCGATCGCTACCGCGAGATCGAATCGGTCGCGCTCGAGATGCTCGAGGCGGGCCGCGCGGGCAACTGGTCGCGCGTGGGCGATCTCGGCTCGACGATCCGGACGCTCGCCGACGACGTCGGGCGCGCGGGCGGCCGCGAGGCGCTCGACGCCGAGCAACGCTGCGAGCGACTCCGGATCCTCACGCGCCTGTTGCACGTCGATGCCGACCTGCGCCGGCTCTCCGACCCGGCCAGCGCATGGCTCGATTCGATGTTCGGCGCCGCCCGGCACGACGCGCAGAACCGCCCGCTCTGATCCGCGCGTCGGGCGCGGCGCTTGACAGCGCCGCGGCGAGCGGAAATGATCCGGCGCTTGCCGAGCCGCAGATGCCGCACGAAGCCCCCTCGCCGATCGGACCCGACGCGCCCGGCGCGCTGGATCCGCAGTTCCGCATCGAAGGCGCCTTCGCCGTTCGCGCGGTGCTGCGCGAGCTGATGACGCGTCACACGCTGGTGACGATCTATCCGGAAGATCGAATCGACGATGCACTGGTCACGCGCATCGTGCATGTCGACATCGACGGGGTCGAGCTGGACGCGTCGGGGCAGGCGCACGGCACGCAGGCGCTGCGCGAGGCTCGCTTCGCCACCGGCGTTTCGTTCCCCGAGAACGTGAAGACGCAGTTCCGGCTCGAGCCGCTCACGCTGCAGGAGGAGGGGCCGATTGCGGCGGGGGCGGCGGGGGCGGCGGGGGCGGCGGCGGCGGGTGCGGCGTCGAGCGATGCGTCGTCGGGAGATGCGTCATTGAGACATGCCGCGCCGGCGACGGCTGCCTCGACCGGCACGGCCTGGGCCACGCTCCACGCTCCGATTCCCGCCGAGGTCTACCGGCTGCAACGGCGCGAAGCGTTCCGCGTGCGCCCGCCGGCCGAGGACGATGCACACTGCGTGCAGCGATTAGGGGTCGGCCGCGAGTTGCGTCACCCGTTGGTCGATTTGAGTGCAGGCGGATTGTCGGTCCGGGTGCCGGGCGACGCACCGGCACCGTCGCCGGGACGCATCTGGCGCCACGCACGCATCGAGACTGCGGCCGGGATCGTGATCCCGTGCGAGCTCGTCGTACGCGGGGTCTACGAGGATCCGGCGCAGGAAGGCATGCGACGCGTGGCCTTCGCGTTCCATGCGATGCCGAGCGAAGTGCTTCGGCGCGTACAGCGGTACGTGATCGACATCGAGAAGCGCGGACGGCGGGAGTGACGGTTTGCGCCCGAGGCCCGATCTTCGGCCGCGGCGCACTTCGGTGGAATTGCAGCTCGGAAAACGAGCGCTTCGGTTCGTGGAATGCGTTCCACGGCGAAAAGCGCTCGTTTTCCGAGTTGCCTGCGCAGGTCGGCGGGCCGCCTGGGCGTACGCGCGCCGCGGCTGCGGGCGCTGCACGACGTCAACGCGCGACGCACGTTTGCGCCAGCGGCTCGGCCGCAGCCGGCGCCCGCCTCGATGCGCCTGTCCTCATTCAGGTCGAAAACCGATGGGACATCCGGTGTCAACCCTCCGCACAGTGCGGCAGTCTCCCCGGGAGCACGGAAGTCGATTCGAACCGTCGGCGCGTGCTGCGCATCGTGTCAAGCCCGCACACCTTCCCTCGCGCATCGAACACGGGTTGCCCACCGGGTGCTGCGCAGTTGTGGGCAACCCGCCCTGTGGCCTGAGAGGGGCCAGGCGGGTTGCCCACAACCCCGCCCGGTGGACAACCCTGCGCTCCTCCATGCCAACGGCGTCTACTGCGATGATGGTAGGCCAGTGAGCGCTCTGGCTACCTGCTGCAATGCCATCCGGATGGTTCATCACGTCGACCGCTTCCGGCAGGGCTTCCGGCAGGGCGTGATCGGAGCGCTGCTACCGGTTCGGGCGCCGGGCGCCAATAACGAGCGCTTCTTCCCGTGGAATGCGTTCCACGGCCCGTATGGCTCGTTTTGCGAGCCCGTCCGCGCTGCGGCGGCGTGCCTGCGCGCGGGGCGCTCCTGCGCGCGGGGTGCTCCCGCGCTGGGTGCTCCTGCGCCGGGGTGCTCCTGCGCGCGGGGAGCTCCTGCGCGCCGCACCCTCCCGCACCGCCTCCCCACGCTCGGCCCTGCCTCCCATGCGCCCCCTCAAACCGGCATGTTCATGATGTCCGTATACGCCGCCACCAGCCGGTTGCGCACCGTCAGCGCCGCCTGGAACGCGACCTGCGACTTCTGCATCGCCATCATCGTGCGTTCGAGGCTGGCGCTTTCGTCGCCCATCAGGAACCGCTGCTGCAGGGTGACGCTGTCGTCCTGCAGCTTGCTCACTTCCTGAAGCGCATCCTTCAGCGCTCCCGAGAACGAGCCGCCCGGCTGCGCGCCGCCGACGGCGCCCGCGGGCCCTCCGGGCGACCCGGCGGAGCCGGCTCCGCCGACGCCCGCCGAGCCCGATGCGGCGGTCGGCGCGAACTGCTGGAAGGCGGGAAAGCGTACGTCCATCGTCGTCGAACTCCCTCGGCAGCGACGCAGGCATCTTGACCCCGGCCGCGCACGCGCAGGACGCGAAATAGCGGCATCGCCACCCGCTTATTCGGGCTCGAGTTTGGGCGGCCTCGCCCGATACTGCGCCGCATGGAAGCTGCCGCCCGCACCCTGCCGACGCCCGTCGCTCCGCTCACCGCGTTCGCCGCCATTTCGCCGAAGCGCAAGTGGATGGCCGCTGCCGGCGTGGCGGCGCTGATCGCGATCCTCGCCGTCGCCGTGATGTGGACGCGCGAGCCCGACTGGCGCGTGCTCTTCGCCAACACCACCGACAAGGACGGCGGCGCGATCATCGCGGCGCTGTCGCAGATGAACGTGCCGTATCGCTTCGCGCCGGGCGGCGCGGCGATCCTCGTTCCCGAAGACCGCGTTCACGACGCGCGACTGAAGCTCGCCTCGCAGGGCCTGCCGCGCGGCGGCACCGTCGGCTTCGAGCTGCTCGAGAACCAGAAGTTCGGCGTCACGCAGTTCCAGGAGCGACTGAACTTCCAGCGCGGGCTCGAGGGTGAACTGGCGCGCTCGATCCAGTCGATCGCCGCCGTGCAGGCCGCGCGCGTGCATCTGGCGCTGCCGGCGCAGAACGGCTTCCTGCGCGAGCAGCAGAAACCCTCCGCGTCGGTGCTGCTGTCGCTGCATCCGGGTCGGCAGATCGACCGCGCGCAGGTGGCGGGCATCGTGCACCTGGTCGCGGCATCGGTGCCGAACCTCTCGCCGAAGCAGGTGAGCGTCATCGACCAGAGCGGCGCGCTGCTGTCGTCCGACAGCGATGCGGCGGCCAACGGCCTGGACGCGACGCAGCTGAACTATCTGCGCAACGTCGAGTCGACGCTGAACCGGCGCGTGCTCGACATCCTCGAGCCGATCGTCGGCGCCGGCAACGTGCGGGCACAGGTCACCGCCGACGTCGACTTCACGCAAAGCGAGTCGACCGCCGAGCAGTATCGGCCGAACCAGGGCAACGAGCCCGCGGCCGTGCGCAGCCAGCAGAAGGTGGAAGCACCCGCCGGCGGCGCCACGCTCGCGCAGGGCGTGCCCGGCGCGCTGTCGAACCAGCCGCCGCAGGCGACGACCGCGCCGGTGAACGGTGCTGCGCAGGCCACGCACGCGGCCGGGGCGGCCGGCGCCGACGCCGCGCAAGCCGGCGCCGCATCGGCTTCGAACACGCGTCGCGAGTCGGTGACGAACTACGAGGTCGACAAGACGGTGCGCGTCACGCGCAATGCCACCGGCACGATCAAGCGGCTGAGCGCCGCGGTCGTCGTCGATCATCGCCGCAGCGTCGACGCCGACGGGAAAGTCACCCGCACCCCGCTCAGCGCCGAGGAACTGCAGAACGTGCAGTCGCTCGTGCGCGAGGCGATCGGCTTCGTCGCCGAACGCGGCGATTCGATCAACGTCGTCAACGCGCCGTTCACCGAGATCGAGGCGCCGAAGGAGGTCGAGCTGCCGCTGTGGCGCCAGCCGGAAAACCTCGCGTTCGCGCGCGACCTGGGCAAGCAGTTCGGCCTGGTCGCCCTCGCGCTGATCGTGATCTTCGCGTTCATCCGCCCTGCATTGAAAGCGGCGGCCCGCGCGCAGCCGCGCACGCACACGGTCGCCGCACAGGTCGACGACCCGCTGCAACTGCCCGAGCCCACCGCCGCACCGAAGGCGCTGCCGTCGAGCAGTCCGCGGCACGAAGACGTTCTGAAGACGGCACGCGACAACCCGGCAACGGTGGCCAACGTCGTGCGCGACTGGATCGCGTCCGACCCGAAGGGCGCGTGAGAGGCCATCGCGATGAACGAGACCGGAGTCGTCGATGCCGCGATCCTGCTGATGGCGCTGGGCGAGGACGCTGCAGCCGAAGTCTTCAAGCACCTGTCGCCGAAGGAGGTCCAGAAGCTCGGCGAGACGATGTCGCGAACGCGCACGACCAGCCGCGAACGGATGCAGTCGGTGCTCGATCGCTTCCAGAAGGACGCCGGCGACCTGCGCCCGCTGGTGGCCGACACCGACGAATACATCCGCGCGGTGTTGCGCCGCGCACTCGGCGACGACAAGGCGGGGCTGCTGATCGAGCGCATTCTGCAGGGTGGCGACGTCTCGGGTATCGAGAGCCTGAAGTGGATGGACCCGCAGTCGGTGGCCGAGCTCATCCGCAACGAGCATCCGCAGATCATCGCGTCGATCCTCGTGCACCTCGAGCGCGACCAGGCCTCCGGGGTGTTGATGCACCTGACCGAGCGTCTGCGTCACGACGTGATGCTGCGCATCGCCACGTTGGACGGCATCCAGCCGAATGCGCTGCGCGAACTGAACGACGTGCTGACCAAGGTGCTCGCCGGCGGCGAGAAGCTCAAGCGCAAGAAGCTCGGCGGAACGAAGGCCGCTGCCGAGATCCTGAACTTCTTCGGCGGCTCGAACGAGACGGTGGTGCTCGACGCGATCCGCGAGCACGACGCCGATCTCGCGCAGCGCATCGCCGACCAGATGTTCACCTTCGACGACCTGAACCGGCTCGACGACCGCGCGATCCAGTTGCTGCTGCGCGAGGTCGCGAACGACTCGCTGATCGTCGCGCTCAAGGGCGCCGACGCCGAACTGCGCGAGCGGATCTTCCGCAACATGAGCCAGCGTGCCGCCGAGTCGCTGCGCGAAGACCTCGAATCGAAGGGTCCGGTGCGACTCTCGGAGGTCGAGGCCGAGCAGAAGGAGATCCTGAAGACGGTGCGCCGCCTCGCGGACGAGGGACAGGTCGCGCTGGGCGGCGGAGGCGACGATGCCTTCGTTTGAGGCGCGCGGCACCAGCCGCATCATTTCCTCCGAGCGGCTCGACGGCTACACGCCGTTCGCGATGGGAACGCTCGCCGCGGGCGCCGAGCGCTTCGACGACGCGGACCCGGTGGCCTCGCCGGCGAGCGCGCCCGACTACGCGGCCGGGCGCAAGTCGGGCCTGGCCGAAGGTTTCCAGCGCGGCTTCGCGGCCGGCACCGCGCATGCGCGCGCCGAATACGAAGCGGCGCACAAGGCCGCGGGCGGCGCGCTCGCGCAACGCGTCGAATCGCTCGTTGCCGCTTTCGACGAGCGCCTGCACGCGATCGAGCGCGATGCCGCCGACGAAGTGGTGGCGCTGGCGATCGAGATCGCGCGCCACGCCGTGCGCGCGACGCCGGCGCTGCGACCCGAGACCGTCGTCCCCGTCGTGCAGGAGGCGCTCGCCAGCCTCGTCGACGAATCGGTGCGCATGCACCTGCACCTGAATCCGGCCGACGCCGCGCTCGTGCGCGACGAGCTGGGAACGCGGCTGGCGAACGCGAACTGCGAGATCGTCGCCGACGCGGCGATCGCCGCCGGCGGATGCCGCATCGAGACGCCGCGCGCGCGCGTGGATGCCACCGTCGAGACGCGCTGGCGACGCACGCTGGCGGCGCTCGGGCTCGGCGATCGCACCGTGCTCGCGCACGATCCGACCTCCGCAGTCGATGCACCCGATGCCGCGCGCGGCGTCACGTCGACCGGCGCGCCGCGCGAAGGCGGTGCCCCGTGAGTCTTGCGCCCGAATGGTCGGCGTTGTTCGCGAACCAGCGTGCGCTGCTCGCGTCGTCCACGCCGCTTGCCGTACAGGGCCGGCTGGTACGCGCGGCCGGACTCGTGCTCGAGGCCTCCGGACTGCGCCTGCCGGTGGGCAGCCTGTGCCTGGTCTCGCAAGGCGAAGAAGCGCACGACACTGCCCCGGTCGAGGCCGAGGTCGTCGGTTTCTCCGAAGACCGCCTGTTCCTGATGCCCACCGGCGAGACGCTCGGCCTGTCGCCGGGTGCGCTCGTCACGCCCGTGGAGTCGCCGGTACGAGCGGCGCGCCTGCGCGCGCCCTCGCATCCGCGCCGACGCGCGATCGACCGCATGCGCCAGTTGCCGATCGGCGACGGCCTGCTCGGCCGCGTCGTCGACGCCCAGGGCGCACCGCTCGACAAGCGCGGCCCGCTCGGCCAGGCAACGATGCAGCCGGTGAACGCGCGGCCGATCAACGCGATGGAACGCGAGCCCGTGCGCCAGCCGCTGGACACCGGCGTGCGCGCGATCAACGCGATGCTCACCGTCGGCCGCGGACAGCGCCTGGGGCTTTTCGCGGGCGCCGGACTGGGCAAGAGCGTGCTGCTCGGCATGATGGCGCGCTACACGTCGGCCGACGTGATCGTGGTCGGGCTGATCGGCGAGCGCGGCCGCGAGGTGAAGGAGTTCATCGACGACATCCTCGGCGAAGACGGCAGGCGCCGATCGGTCGTCGTCGCCGCGCCCGCCGATTCGCCGCCGCTCGCGCGCATGCAGGGTGCGGTCTACGCGACCGCGATCGCCGAGCATTTCCGCGACCGCGGCCTGCACGTGCTGCTCCTGATGGATTCGCTCACCCGCTACGCGATGGCCGCACGCGAAGTCGCGCTGGCGATCGGCGAGCCGCCGGCCACCAAGGGCTATCCGCCGTCGGTGTTCGCGCGCCTGCCGCTGCTGGTCGAGCGCACCGGCAACGGCGCCAACGGCGTCGGCTCGATCACCGCCTTCTACACCGTGCTCGCCGAAGGCGACGATCCGCACGACCCGATCGCCGATTCGGCGCGCTCGCACCTGGACGGGCACTTCGTGCTCAGCCGGCTGCTCGCCGACGCCGGCCATTATCCGGCGATCGACATCGAGCAGTCGATCTCGCGCGTGATGACCAACGTGACGACACCCGCGGTGCAGGCCAACGCACGCCGCTTCAAGTCGCTGTGGTCTCAGTATCAGCGCAGCCGCGACCTGATCTCGGTAGGCGCCTACGTGCCCGGCACCGACGCGGAAACCGATCGCGCGATCGCGCTGCACCCGGCGATGCAGCGCTTCCTGCAGCAGGACCTGGCCGAGCGCTGCGACCTCGCGTCGGCGAACGACGCGCTCGCGGCACTTCTCGATCCGCCGGCCGCATGAAGCGGCGCACGCTGGACCAGCTGATCGACCAGGCGCTGCGCGTGCGCGACGACGCCGCACTGCGCGTGGCCGGCGCGCACCGCGAAGCCGATGCCGCGCAGCGCACGCTCGAGACGCTGTCGTCGTACCGAGACGACCAGGCGCGCAACGCCGGGCAACGAACCGAAACCGGTCCGGCGCTGCTGCGCGTGCGCGAGCGGTTCGCGCGCAAGCTCGACGCAGCGATCGACGAGCAGCGGCGGGTGCGCAACGGCCTGCAGGACAGCGTCGAGCGACGGCGCGCAGAACTCGTCGAACGCCAGCAGCGGCTGCTCGCGTTTCGCACCTTGCAGGCACGGCGCGACGCCGACGACGCCCGCCGACGCGAGCGCATCGCGCAGCGCGAGACCGACGAGATCGCCGCACGCGCCGCGACGCGGCGCAACGGAGAACCGAGATGACGATGAACTGCGCGTACGCACGGGGCTCGGGCGAGGTGCGCACGCCGATCGACGCGCTCGCGGCGAGCACGACCCGCCGGGCGCACGGCCAGGCCGGCAAGGGCGCCGAAGGACGCAACGACGCGAGCCAGGCGCGCGAACGCTTCGACGCGACGATGTCGCGCGCGCTGCAGCAGGCGCGCGGCGAGCCGGCTGAGCGCACGAACGCGCGCAGCGTCGACGACGACACGCAGGCCGACGACGACCGCGAGGCGACAAGCGCGCCGTCCTCCTCGGCCGCTGCCGGGGCGAACGCCGCGTCTCCTGCCGAAGGCTCGGCGCCTTCTGCCGAAGGCGCGGCGTCTCCCGCCGAAGCCGCGGCGCCCCCCGTCGTTGCTGCTTGCCCGTCTTCCGCCGCACCCGTCGCGCCTGCCTGCGCAGCCGCCGACGACGACGGCGCGGCGCGTACGCTCGCTGCGGGCAACGATTCCGGCGGCGACGCAACTGCACGCACCCCCGGCGAAAACAGCGGGCAGGACGACGCCTCGCTTGCAGCGGGAGGGATCCCGCGTCGCAGGATCGGCGCCGAGGCGGTCAAGGCGGCGTCCGGCGCACCGGGTGACGACGCCGGCGACGACGCCGCCTCGAGCGGGCGCGACGCCGCGTCCGATGCCGCCGCCGCTGCATCCGCGCCGCACGCTTCGTCGACGGATTCCGCGACCCCACGCGCAACCCCCGACTTCGCTGCGCAACTGGCACATGCCCGCGCGGCATCGGCGTCCGCCCCCTTCGCCGAAGCGTCGCGCAACGCGGCGGCGCCATCGGCCGCGGCAGCGGCGCCGCACACGAGCCTGGTTTCCACGCCGCTGCACGCCGGCGGCTTTCCCGCACATTTCGCCGCCGAGGTGGCGGTGCTCGGCGCAGCCGGGATCGAGCGCGCGGAAATCCGGTTGCAGCCCGCCGAACTTGGTCCGGTGCGCATCGAGCTGTCGCTCAGCGGCGAGTCGACGCGCATCGCCTTCTCGGCCGCGCAACCCGAGACGCGCCAGGCGATCGAGCAATCGTTGCCGATCCTGAAGGACCTGCTGGCCGAACGCGGGTTGATGCTCGGCGATGCGAGCGTTTCGGACGGCGGCGCCCAGGCCGGTTTCGGTGCGAACGGCGACACGGGCTCGTCCGACGGCGCAGCCGCGGCGCGCAGTGGTGGCAGCGCCGGCGCAGGCGCCGGCGACGCACGCAACGCCGCGGGCGACGCGCGGCGCATCGCGCTGCGCCGCAGCCTGCTCGACGTCTACGCCTGACGGCGGCCCGCAAATAGCGCCGCGCCGCCCGCGCTTATCGCGCTTTGGAAAGCCGCTCCGCAGCCGAGAATCGACTCCGTCGCCCGGCCCGTGAGCGTTCACGCGAAGCCGACCGCACCGATTCCGACAGGAGCCCAGATGGCCGAAGCAGCGTCCGTTGAACTCGAAACCCCACGCCCGAACCGGGGGAAGAAATGGACGCTGGCCGTCGCGATCGCCGTCGTGCTCGCCGCCGCCGCAGGTGCGGCGATGCAGCTCGTCGGCGGGGCCGCCGACAACGAGCCGCAGGCGGTGAGAAAGCGCGACCCGATCTTCGTTTCGCTCGAGCAGTTCACCGTCAATCTCGCCGACGAAGGCGGCGAGCGCTTCGCGCAGATCGGCGTGACGCTCGAGGTCGCCGACGAACAGACCGACAAGGCGCTGCGCGCATCGATGCCGTCGGTGCGCAATTCGGTGCTGCTGCTGCTTTCTTCGAAGAAGAGCGCCGAGTTGCTCACGCTCGACGGCAAGAAGCTGCTCGCCTCGCAGATCGCCGCCGCCGCGGCAGCCGAACTCGGTGCGCCCGCGGTGGGGGACGGCGAAAAGCCGAACCCGATCGCCGCCGTGAATTTCTCGCATTTCATCATCCAGTGAACGCGATCGGGCGCCGCGGAGAGCACGAACGATGATGGCCGGACAATTCCTGTCGCAGGACGAAGTCGACGCGCTGCTCGAAGGCGCCGGCGACGAGCCCGAGGCAGCCGCCGAACCCGCCGGCGGCATCCGGCCCTACGACCTCGCCACGCAGGAGCGCATCGTGCGCGGGCGCATGCCCACGCTCGAGCTCGTTCACGAACGCTTCGCGCGCAACCTGCGCGTGGGGCTGTTCAACTTCATGCGTCGCAACCCGGAGATCTCGGTCGGTCCGGTGAAGGTGCAGAAGTACTCGGCGTTCCTGCGCGACGTCGTCGTGCCGACCAACATCAACATCATGCAGGTCAAGCCGCTGCGCGGCAGCGGCCTGCTGATCTGCGAGCCGCAGCTGGTCTTCGCGATCGTCGACTCGCTGTTCGGCGGCGACGGACGCGTGCACTCGCGCATCGAAGGCCGCGACTTCTCGGCCACCGAGCAGCGCATCATCGAACGCATGCTCGAGGTCGTCTGCGGGGAGTACCGCAAGGCCTGGGCCGGCGTGTACCCGATCGAGCTCGAGTACACGCGATCGGAGATGCAGCCGCAGTTCGCCAACATCGCCACGCCCAGCGAGATCGTCGTCACCGCGCGCTTCGAGTTCGAGATCGGCAACGTCGGCGGTGCGATGCACCTTTGCATCCCGTACTCGACGCTCGAGCCGATCCGCGAGACGCTGTACTCGACGCTCGCCGGCGACTCGCATACCAGCGACCGGCGCTGGGTGGTCAAGCTCTCGCGCCAGATCCAGTCCGCCGAGGTCGAGCTGGTCGCCGAGCTCGGCCACGCACGCGCGAGCGTCGCAGACCTGATCCGGCTGAAGGCCGGCGACTTCGTCGAGCTCGACCTCGACGAGACGCTGGTGGCCAAGGTCGACGGCGTGCCGGTCTTCGACTGCCGCTACGGCATCTCGAACGGGCGCTACGCGATCAAGGTGCAGTCCTTCCTCACCCGCCACGACGACGAACCGGGAGTTCCTCATGACGACCGATGACCAGAACGCCACCAGCGCCGTCGACGACGACTGGGCGGCGGCGCTCGCCGAACAGTCCGCCTCGGCTCCGCACGCCACGGGGGCCGGCGCTTCCGGAGGCGCTTCCGGGAGCGCGTCCGGCGCTGTCTCCGGCGCTGTCTCCGGCGCTGTCTCCGGCGGCGTGACGGTCGAGAGCGCGGGCGACGCCTCGCAGCTCTTCCCGCGCCTGTCGGGGGCAGCGAGCGATGCACGCAACGACATCGACATGATCCTCGACATCCCGGTGCAGCTCACCGTCGAGCTGGGGCGTACGCGCATCCCGATCAAGCACATCCTGCAGCTCGCGCAGGGCTCGGTGATCGAGCTCGACGCGCTGGCCGGCGAGCCGATGGACGTGCTCGTCAACGGCTGCCTGATCGCACAGGGCGAGGTCGTCGTCGTCAACGACAAGTTCGGCATCCGCCTCACCGACATCGTCACGCCCAACGAGCGCGTGCGCCGGCTCAATCGCGGCTGACGAGACGACCCGATGACCTCGACCTGGCCGTCGCTCGTCGCGCTCGCACTGATCCTGGGTGCGCTGCCGCTGGCGGCCTGGTTCGTGCGTCGCGGCCCGGCACCGACCGGCGCGCGCGGCACGGCGCTGGGGATCGTGGCCGCCGTGCCGGTCGGTGCGCGCGAACGCATCGCGCTGGTGCGTGCCGATCGCAAATGGCTCGTCGTCGGCATCACGGCGCAATCGATCACGACGCTCGCCGAACTCGACGAGGCTCCGGCCGGCGTCGACCCCGACGCCACGATGCCCGGCGCGGGCAGCTTCGGCGACGTTCTCCGGGCAATCTCGAACCGTGCGACGCGCAACCGCTGAACGTCGCGCAACGCCGTCGTGCGTGCGGCGCGCCTTGGCAGCGGCACTGCCGCTCGTCGCATCGAGCGCCGCCCACGCGCAGCAGGGATTGCTCACGCTGAACAGCTCGAGCGGTCCGGCCGGCACCACCTGGTCGGTGCCGATCGAGACGATGCTGATCTTCTCGGCGCTGTCGTTCCTGCCGGCGATGCTGCTGCTGATGACGAGCTTCACGCGCATCGTGATCGTGCTCTCGCTGGTGCGCCAGGCGCTCGGCCTGCAGTCGAGCCCGCCGAACCAGGTGCTCGTCGGCATCGCGCTCTTTCTCACCTTCTTCGTGATGGGGCCGACCCTCGATCGGCTCTACGCCGACGCCTACAAGCCCTATTCCGAGCAGCGGATCAACCTCGAGCAGGCGCTCGCCAGCGGCAGCACGCCGCTGCGCGAGTTCATGCTGCGCCAGACGCGCGAAACCGACGTGTCGCTGTTCGCGCGCATCGCGCGCTACGAGCCCGCAGCGAGCGACGAAGCGCTGCCGATGCGCATCGTGATTCCCGCCTTCGTCGTCAGCGAGCTGAAGACGGCGTTCCAGATCGGCTTCATGGTCTTCGTGCCCTTCCTGCTCATCGACCTGATCGTCGCCAGCGTGCTGATGTCGATGGGGATGATGATGCTCTCGCCGGTGCTCGTCGCGCTGCCCTTCAAGCTGATCCTGTTCGTGCTGGCCGACGGCTGGAACCTGCTGGTCGGCTCGCTCGTCACCAGCTTCGGATGAACCCGCGATGACGCCCGAATCGGTGCTCGGCTTCGGCCGCCAGGGGCTCGAGGTGCTGCTGGCGGCAGCCGCGCCGGTGCTGCTCGCGGCGCTCGCGGTGGGCCTGGTCGTCAGCATCCTGCAGGCGCTCACGCAGATCAACGAAGCGACGCTTTCCTTCCTTCCCAAGCTGGTCGCGATCGCCGTCACGCTGATGATCGCCGGCCCCTGGATGCTCGCGCTGCTCGTCGACTACCTGCAGCGCGTGCTGGTCGGAATCCCGTCGGCGATCCTCGGCTCGCCGGTGCCGTGATCGAGGTCGGCGAAGCGCAGCTGCTCGCCTGGCTGGGAGCGCTGCTGCTGCCCTTCTTTCGCGTGCTCGGACTGTTCACCAGCGCGCCGATTCTGTCTCAGCGTTCGGTACCCGTGCGCCTGCGCGTCGCGCTATCGCTCGCCATCGCGACGCTCGTCGCGCCGCTCGTTCCGCCGGCGAGCGCGCTGGACATCGCCTCGCCCGTCGGCTGGCTCGCGGTGGCGAGCGAGGCGCTCATCGGCTTCGCGATCGGCTTCGTCGCGCGCGTCGTGCTCGCCGCGGTCGAGGTGGCGGGCGAAACGATCGGCCTGCAGATGGGCCTGTCGTTCGCCGGGTTCTTCGATCCCGACAGCGGACAGGCCAACGGCGTCAGCCGCCTGCTCAACACGCTGTCGCTGTGGGGGTTCGTCACGATCAACGGTCCGCTGCTGCTGGTGGCCGCGGTCGTGCGCAGCTTCGACGTGATCCCGCCGGCGGCGATGCTGGGGGAGTGGATCGGCCGCATGCAGCCGGCCTCGCTCGGCGCCGGCGTTTTCGAACTGGGCGTGATGATCGCCCTGCCGTTCATGGCGCTGCTGCTGTTCGTGAACCTCGGGCTGGGCATCGTCTCGCGGATCGCGCCGCAGCTGAACATCTTCGCGATCGGATTTCCGGTCACGATCGGCGCCGGACTGGTGCTGCTCGCGCTGGCGATGCCGTTGATGCAGCAGCCGTTCGCGCTGCTGATCGAGCGGGTGCTGGCGGGTTGGGCCGGCTGAGGCGCGGCGTTGCTCGCCGGAGATCGCGCCCGCCGGCCTGGCGTTACGCCGCCGCGAGCTTGCGATAGGTCTCTTCGCCCATCAGCAGCTCGGGCAGGTGCTTGAATCCCCACTGCTCATTCGACTCGCGGGCCGCGATCCGGTCGCTGGTGGCGGGATCGGCGAGGTCGATGCGCTCCACGCGCACCGGCAGCGACCTGCGCGTCGACCAGAAGACCTTCACGCAAGGCTGCGCCGGCAACCGCGGATTCTGGTCGACGACGACGGCGAGTCGCTCGGACTTCATGCGAACGAGCGAGCCGACCGGATAGATGCCGACCGTGTTGGCAAAAGCGCGGAACAGCGCCGGGTCGAACTGTCCGGACTTCGTCCACGCCGCCATCTTCGCGATCGACTCGGCGGGGTCCCACGGCTGCTTGTAGGCGCGCAGCGACGTGATCGCGTCGTAGACGTCGCACAATGCGTTCATCCTCGCCTCGTACGGAATCGCCTCGCCGGCGAGCCGCGCCGGATAGCCCTCGCCGTCGTAGCGCTCGTGATGGTGCAGGCAAGCGCGCAGCACGACGTCGTTCACCGCGTGGTTCTCGACGAGCATCCGGTGGCCGATCTCGGGATGCTTCTTCACCGCGACGAACTCGTCGTCGCTCAGCCGTCCGGGCTTGTCGAGCAGTTCGCGCCCGATTCCCGCCTTGCCGATGTCGTGCAGCAACCCTGCCAGCGCGGCGTCGCGCGTCGCGCAATCGTCGAAACCGAGCTGGCGTGCCAGCGCGGTCATCAGCGCGCAGACGGCGATCGAATGCATGAACGTATAGCTGTGATGCGTGCGCACGCGCGCCAGCGAGACGAGCGCCGACGGATTGCGCGTGGCCGACTCGGCGATCTGCTGGGCGACCTCCGCGCAGCGATCGAGTTCGATCGCACGCCCAAGCCGCGCTTCGCGAAACAGCGACTGCGTGGCGCGCGCGGCCTGCGCGCAGACGACCGACGCACGCTCGACTTCGTCCTCGTAACGCAGGCCCGCGCGCGGCACTTCGGTCGAAGTCTTGCGGTGCGCCGGGTCGTCCGTTGCTGCCCGAAGCGCGGCCTCTGCCCGACCCGCGTCTGCCGCTGCAGCGGTTGCCGGGGCTGCGGCACGCGGCGCGGGCTCGGCCCTCGCCACGCTCTTCGAACGATCGATCCAGCACTCGGCGATGCCGCTGGCGCGCAGCGCCGCCAGCTCACGCTCGTTGCGCACGACGAAGCGCGTGCGCCAGAACGGATGGTCGATCCATTTGCCGCACAGCGACTCGACGTACATCCCGATCTCGAGTCGCTCGACGCGGACCTTCTCGCGCACGGCCACTTCGACCCCGCTCAGAACCCGTAGCTGGCGAGCAGGTCGTCGACCTCGCCCTGGCTGGAAACGACGTCCGCCGCTCGCGCGTCGACGACGGGACCGGCAAGTGCCGGTTCGCTCGCGCCGCCGTGGGCGGTCGCCGGTGCCGCCTCGACCAGCAGGCGCACGAGATTGTCTTCGAGGTCGGTTGCCAGCGCGACGACCTTCGCGACGACCTGGCCCGTCAGGTCGTGGAAATCCTGCGCGACGATGATGTCGGTGAGGTGGCGGTCGACGCGATCCATCGCGTCGTCGACCTCCTGCACGAATCCGAGCAGCGCGCCGCTGGCGACCGCGCGCACCGGATCGGCCTGGATCGCAGCCGCGATGCGGCGCGTGGCCTCGCCCACGCGCGAGCGCTCGAGCTTGGCCTGGTCGACCGAATTGAGCACCTTGTCGGCCGCCTCGCCCGTCTTGCGGGCGATGTAGTCGAGCCGGCTGCGCGCGTCGGGCAGCCCGGTGGCCGCGCTCTGCAGGCGCGACATCACGCTGAGTTCCTGCAACGAATCGTGCAGCTCGCGCGTGAGGTGGCCGAGCTGCTGGAATACCTGCGCGGCGATTTCTGCGACGAACTCCGGTTCGACGGGCTGCCGGCTCGCGGTGGGTGTCGGGTTCATGACGGGTGGTTCGCTCCGTTTCTTCTTGGTCGCGGTTCCTGTCGACGGATTCACGCCACGGCGCGCCGCTGCATGATCTTGCCGACCTTCTCTTCGAGCGTCGCCTTCGTGAAGGGCTTGACGATGTAGCCGGCCGCACCGCCTTGGGCGGCCTGCACGATGTCTTCCTTGCGCGCTTCGGCCGTCACCATCAGCACCGGCAGGTGTTTCAGCTCGTCGTCGGCCTTGATCGCGTGCAGCAGCTCGAAGCCGTTCATGTTCGGCATGTTGATGTCGGAAACGACGAAGTCGAACGGCTGCGCGCGCAGCTTGGCCATGGCGGCGGCGCCGTCCTCGGCCTCGTCGGCATTGTGGTAGCCCATTTCCTTGAGCAGGCTTCGAACGATGCGGCGCATCGTCGAGAAGTCATCGACGATCAGGAAGCGAAGGTCGGGTCTGGACATCGGTTTCCTCGGTCAGGCGCTGATCTCGCGCGGGGACTTCCCCGTCGCGTCGTCGTCGCTGCTGGTCACGGACAATTCGGATCCCTGCGGCGGGGAGGCACGCGTCGGAAGGCGCGAGACGTTGGTCGCCCGGTTCGGTCCGCGGCGATCGACCCCGATGGCGGTCGGAACGGCGTCGGCTGCGGCGTCGGCTGCGGCGTCGGCGTCGGCATCGAACGACCTCGGCACCGCGTCGGCGGCGGCGCGCCGCGACGCGTCTGCCGCCAGGCGGAAGACGGCAACCGCACGAAGCAGCTGCTGCGCCTGCGTCTCGAGGCTGGCCGCGGCTGCGGCACTCTCCTCGACCAGCGCGGCGTTGTGCTGCGTCGCGTGATCCATCTGGGTCACCGCTTCGCCGACCTGCGCGACGCCCGCGCTCTGCTCGGCGCTCGCGCTGCTGATCTCGCTCATCAGCTCGGTGACGCGGCGGATCGAAGCGACGACGTCCTGCATCGTCGCGCCGGCGCGATCGACGAGCTTCGATCCCCGCTCGACGCGCTCGACGCTCGCACCGATCAGCGCCTTGATCTCGCGCGCCGCGTCGGCCGAGCGCTGCGCGAGGTTGCGCACCTCGCCGGCGACGACCGCGAAACCGCGGCCCTGCTCGCCGGCCCGCGCAGCCTCCACCGCGGCGTTCAGCGCCAGGATGTTGGTCTGGAAGGCGATGCCGTCGATCACGTTGATGATGTCGGCGATGCGCCGCGAACTGTCGTTGATCTCCTTCATCGTGTCGACGACCTCGCCGACCACCTGCCCGCCCGATGCCGCCACCTCGCTCGCCCCGCGGGCGAGCTCGTCGGCACGCCGGGCGTTGTCCGCGTTCTGCTCGACGGTGGCGCTGAGTTCTTCCATCGACGCGGCCGTCTGCTCGAGCGTGCTCGCCTGCTGCTCGGTGCGCGACGAAAGATCCGCATTGCCCTGCGCGATCTGCGCGCTGGCGGCAGCGACGCTCTCGGCATGGCTGCGCACGTCGGCGACGACCTCGCCGATCCGGTCCTTCATGGCGACGAGCGCGTGCACCAGCTGCCCGATCTCGTTGTCGCCGCGCGGCTGCAGCGTGACGCCGAGATCGCCGTCGGCGATCGAGCGGGCCATCGACACCGCTTCGGCCACCGGAACGGTGAGGCTGCGCACGAAGAGGACCATCAACGCGAGCGAGGCGGCCAGGATCGCGGCCAGCGCGCCGACGACGGCGAACGCCGTGTGCCGCAATTCGGCCACGCGCGACTCGAACAGGGCCGACAGCACGGCCGTGGCCGTTTCGTCGAAGGCGTACAGGGTGTCGATGGTCGCGCTGATGCCGTCGTAATACTCGTTGCTCGCCAGGTCGAGCTGCTGCGCGCCGATCAGCCGCTGGTCGACGACGGCGATCGAGGCGGCGACCCTGGCCTTCATCTCCGCGACGCGCGCTTCGAGGCGTGACTTCAGCGCCGGGTCGGCCGAGTAGGCAAGCGCGAGGCTGTGATCGACCTCGGCCAGGCGCTCGTCGAGCCGCTCCTTCATCGCGGCCAGCGAGGCGCGCCCGCCATACGACAGGTTCTTGTCGACCAGCGCCGTGGTACCGAACGCGCGCATGCGCCCGAGCATTTCCGCGGCGCGCGGCATGTGCAGGAACGACGCGTCCACCAGCGCGTTGCTCTCGCGGTCGGGCACCAGCGTCAGGCCGAACTCCTCGACCAGGCGATCGGAGAGCGCCAGCAGCGAAGCGATCCACTCGGTATGCAGATCGGTGCTGCGTTCGGCCGACTTCAGTTCGCCCGAGCCGAGCGCCTTGTCCAGCGAACGCCAGCGCTGCATCGCTTCGTTCCACCCGGCGGAGAACGACGCCGACGGTGCGACCTCCTTCATCCGCGACTCGAAGCGCTCGACGGCCTGCGCCAGCGAAGCGCGCGCCGCCGGCCGCAGCGACTTCAGCGCCTCGTTGTCGTCCTGCCACAAGGCGGACAGCGACGCTTCCGCGCCGAGCGAAGCCGCGACGACATCGCGGTGGTTCTGCGCGAGCTGGATCGTCTTCTGCAGCGCGATCGCCGCCGCCGCGCCGTCGACCCGGCGCTCGGCCGTGCGCACCTCGTCGGCGACGCGCAACAGGTACAGCGCAGTGGGCAGCGCCATCATCGCCACCGCGAGCAGGCCGAGGACGACGAACTTCTGCGACAGGCGGATTCGATGCAACCAGGACATGGCTTTCCCCGGCACGGACGACGACTTCGGGCTCACTGCGCCGCGGATTCGACGAGACCCATTTCGGCGCTCGTCATCAGCTTCTCGATATCGACGAGGATCAGCATCCGGTCGTCGACCGCGCCGATGGCGAGCAGGTGATCGGCTTCGATGCTGGCGGCGAACTCGGGCACCGGGCGCAACTGCTCGGGTGCGAGCGTGATCACGTCGGAGACCGAGTCGACGACCATGCCGACCACGCGCGAACCGATGTTCAGCACGATGACGACGGTGAAGTGATCGTACTTCGCCTGCTCGAGCCGGAACTTCAGCCGCATGTCGACGATCGGCACGATCACGCCGCGCAGATTCACCACTCCCTTGATGAATTCGGGAACGTTGGCCAGCCGCGTCGGCTCCTCGTAGGACCGGATCTCCTGCACGCGCAGGATGTCGATGCCGTATTCCTCGTTGCCGAGCTTGAACGCGAGGAACTCGCGCGCGCGAACGGCGGCTTCCCCCTGCCCCGGCGCAGCGTGCGCGGCGTTCGCCGCCTTCGTGGCCGTCGGGATCGCGATAGTGGCACTCATCGGATTTCTTCCTTTGCTTGCATGAAACGGGCCGACCGCGCACGGGCGGTCGACGAATCGATCTTCGGCGCAACGGCGCTTCGCTCGCGCCGGAAAAGCGCAGGCGAAGCGTCGCTTATCGCGACCCGCCGGGCGCTCAGTGCACCCATTGCGAAGCCGCGCGTGGCTCGCTCGCGCAGCGTGCGAGCGAAGCGACGTCGAGAATCAGCGCGACGCGCCCGTCGCCCAGGATCGTCGCTCCCGAGATGCCGTCGACGCGCCGGTAGTTCGCCTCGAGGTTCTTGACGACCACCTGTTGCTGGCCGACGAGCGCGTCGACGACCAGCGCGGCGCGACGGCCCTCGCTTTCGACGACGACCATGATCGACAGGTCGGCCGGTGCATCGTGCGCCGGCACGGCGAAGACCTGCTTCAACTCGATCACCGGAAGGTACTCGTCGCGCACCTGCACGACGCGTCCTCCGCCGCCGATCGTGCGCACCACCGCATCGCGCAGCTGGAACGATTCGACCACCGACGCCAGCGGAACGATGTAGCAGTCGCGCCCCACGGCGACGCTCATTCCGTCCATGATCGCCAGCGTCAGCGGCAGGCGCACCTTCACGCTCATCCCGCGCCCTTCGCACGAATCGATCTCGACCGTGCCGCCGAGCGAAACGATGTTCTTCTTGACGACGTCCATGCCGACGCCGCGACCGGAGACGTCGCTGACCGCTTCGGCCGTCGAGAACCCGGGCGCGAACACGAGGTTCCACACGTCGGCGTCGGGCATCGCGTCCGTCACGTCCAGGCCGCGCTCGCGCGCCTTCGCGAGCAGGCGCGCGCGCGACAGGCCGCGGCCGTCGTCGCACACCTCGATGACGATCGAGCCGCCCTGGTGCGACGCCGCCAGCGAGATCGTCCCGGTCGGCGCCTTTCCGGCGGCAATGCGCTCGTGCGGCGTTTCGATGCCGTGGTCGCAACTGTTGCGAACCAGGTGCGTGAGCGGGTCGATGATCTTCTCGACGACACCCTTGTCGAGTTCGGTGGCCTCGCCGCGGGTGACGAAGTCGACCTTCTTGCCCAGCCGGTTCGCGAGATCGCGCAACATGCGCGGAAAGCGGTTGAAGACGACCGACATCGGAATCATCCGGATCGACATCACCGATTCCTGCAGGTTGCGCGTGTTGCGCTCCAGGTCGGCGAGTCCGGCGGCCATCTGTTCCTGTGCGGCAGGCTCGAGGTGCGCGCCGTTCTGCGCGAGCATCGCCTGCGTGATGACGAGTTCGCCGACCAGGTTGATGAGCTGGTCGACCTTGTCGACCGAGACGCGCAAGGTCGAAGCCTCGCCCGACGCATTGCGCGGCACGGAGCGTCGTTCGACCGTGACTTCGCCGCCGTGCTCGACATCGGGCAGCGCACCGTGCACGCTGCCGGTGCCACTGCCCTGTGCAGCCTCGTGTGCCGGGGCCCGCGCGACAGCCGCACCGTCGTCGCGCGTGCCGGCTCGCCGGTCGGCTTGCATCCCGTCGCCGATTTCGGCCGCGCTCGCGACGCCGGCGGTCGATGCGGGCACCGGCGCCTCGCCCCGCGAGTCGACCGGCGGTGCGCCAGGGGCGCCCTCGTGGAACCCGAAGCCGTCGGAGATCGGCTGCAGGCAAACGCGATCGCGATCGACGTGGAAAGTGAACAGGTCGATCAGCTCCGCATCGGTGCTCATCGTTCGTATGCGGAAGCGGCGCATCCCCTCGGCGGCCTGGCCGGCGTCGAGGCGCTCGATCGTTCCGAGGTCCTCGATTTCGCGAAAGAGCTCGAAGAGCTGGTCGGCCTGCTCGGGCGCGTCCAGCGGTCCGACGACCAGTTCGAGCACGCGCGGCTGCGGCCCGGACGGGGCGTCGAGCACCTGCACGGCAGGAACGCCGCGCCCGTCGGCAAGCGCCCGCAGGCTCGCGCGCAGCGCGGCGTCGTCGACGCCGGGCGCGTCGCCGTCCGAACGGTATCGATCGAGGTGCGCACGCATCGCGTCGCCCGCCTGCAGCAGCACGTCGACCATCGCAGGGCTCGGCGCGAGTTCGCGACGACGCAGCCGGTCGAGCAGCGTTTCCATGTCGTGCGTCAGTTCGGCGAGATCGGAAAAGCCGAACGTCGCCGCGCCGCCCTTCACCGAATGCGCGCAGCGGAAGACGGCGTTCAACGTCTCGTCGTCCGCCGTGTGCAGGTCGATGTCGAGCAGCAACTGCTCCATGCGCTCGAGGTTCTCGGCGGCTTCCTCGAAGAAGACCTGGAAGAACTGGCTCAGGTCGAGCCCGCCGCCGCCCGCGGCCGAGGACGTTTCGCTCATTGCCGCTTCCCGGAGTCGGGCATCACCTTGCGGATCACCTCGACCAGCTTGGCCGGATCGAAGGGCTTGACCATCCACCCGGTGGCGCCCGCTTCGCGCCCGGCACGCTTCATGTCGTCACCCGACTCGGTGGTGAGGATCAGGATCGGCGTCGAGCGGTACTGCGGCAATTCGCGCAGCTTGCGCGTGAGCCCGATGCCGTCGAGCCGCGGCATGTTCTGGTCGGTGAGCACGAGGTCGAAGCTTCGACCGCTCGACTTGTCCCAGGCGTCCTGGCCGTCGACGGCGACGACGACGTCGAAGCCGGCACCGCGCAGCGTGAACGACACCATCTGCCGCATCGACACCGAATCGTCCACCGCGAGAATCGTCTGCATCTGCATGTTCATCCCCCGCATCTTCCTGGTCAGCCGAACAGCTCGATCGAACCCGCGTCCATCTCGGCACTGGTGACCGGATTGGCCCGCACGCGGATCTCCTCGATGGCGGCCTCGCCTTCGTCGTCCCGGCCGAACGCTTCCTGCGCGAGCCGGTCGGAGCAGTACTGCAACCGCTTGCGCGTATGTGCGATCAGCTGCACGCCGAGGTCGTGGAACTGCATCGACGTGACGGCCGTTCTCGCGTTTTCGCTCAACGGCGCCGCCTCGAGCGGAAGGATCGCCAGCAGCGATCCGAACGCGTCGTCGAGCAGGTCGCGCAGGCGGTCGAGGTCGTTGCACGCGGCAACCAGCCCTTCCTGTATATCGGCCACCAGCGGCAGCGGCAGCGCGCCGCTTGTCGGGTCGTCGTGCATCGCGTCACTCCGTTTGCAGGGCAGCGCACGCACCGACCCGTGCGCTGCGAATCCGTTCGATCAGGCGCGGTGCGATCGCCGCCAGCGGCAGCACCTCGTGCGCGGCGCCGTGCGCAATCGCCTCGCGCGGCATGCCGAAGATCACGCAGCTCGCCTCGTCCTGCGCGAGGTTCCAGCTGCCTGCGTCGCGCATCTCGCGCATCGCGCGCGCGCCGTCGGCACCCATGCCGGTCAGCATCACGCCGATGGCATTGACGCCGACGAGGCGCGCTGCCGAGCGGAACAGCACCTCCACCGACGGACGGTGTCGGTTCACCGGCTCGCCGTCGTCGACGCGCGCGACGTAGTTCGCACCGCTGCGCTGCACCGAGAGATGCCGCCCGCCGGGGGCGATATAAGCGTGGCCGGGCAGGATGCGCTCGCCGTCGACCGCCTCCTTGACGGCGATGCGGCACAGCGAATCCAGCCGCGACGCGTAGCTTCGGGTGAAGCCGGCCGGCATGTGCTGCGTGACCAGGATCGCCGGAAAGTCGGCCGGCAGTTGCACGAGCACTTCGCGCGTCGCCTCGGTGCCGCCGGTCGAGGCGCCGATGAAGACGAGCTTCTCGGTCGTCGACCAGCGCCGCTGCGCGGCGGGCGCCGGCGCGGCGGCGTCGGCGCGCGCCGCCGAAGCGCCGCGCGGTGCGGTCGCTGCGGGTGCGGTCGCCGCGGGTGCAGGCACCGAGGATGCGCCCGCCGCAGCGCGCTGCACCGGCGTCGGGTGAACGACCGCTGCGCCCGACCCGGCCCTTCGCGCCGCCGGCAGCCGGGCGCGCGCGGCGATGCGCAGTTTCTCGACGATCTCGCCCGCCAACGTCTGCAGCCCGCCCGCCACGCCGATGCGCGGCTTGGCGACGAAGTCGACCGCGCCCAGCTCGAGCGCCTGCAGCGTGACTTCGGCGCCCCGCTCGGTGAGCGTCGAGACCATCACGACCGGCATCGGCCGCAGGCGCATCAGCCGGCCGAGAAAATCGAGTCCGTCCATGCGCGGCATCTCGACGTCGAGCGTCAGCACGTCCGGGTCGAGCTTGCGGATCATCTCGCGCGCGATCAGCGGGTCGCCCGCGGCGCCGACGCACTGCAGATCGGGTTCGCGGTCGATGATCTGCCCGAGCAGGCTGCGAACGAGCGCGGAATCGTCGACGACGAGCACGCGAATCGGGCGGGCGAGCGGCGCGGCGTTCATCGACTCGCCCCGTCGGCGTCGACGAAGAGCTCGACGCTGCCGCCGGCACGGGCCAGCGGCTGCGCGCGCCGTGCGGCGACGCGGTCCTGGCGCAACAACGTCGCCGCGTCGGTCGGCAGCAGCCGCTTGACGACGACGCGTCCGTTGGCCGGCATGAAGCACACCTTGCGCGGATGCACGTCGAGCACGTCGCGGCTGACGATCGGGATGCGCTCGGTCTGCAGATAGTCGAGCACGAAGCGCGTGTTGCGCTCGCCGACGTTCAGCGTGTCCATGCCGGCGATGACCTGCGCTCCGCCGAACACCTTCGCATCGAGCGCGTGGCGAGCGGCGCCCCTGCGCTGCATCTCGTTGATCAGCAGCTCCATCGCGTACGAGCCGTAGCGGCCGTCGCTGCTCGCGCCCTCGGGCAGCATGAAGTGGTTCAGCCCGCCGATGCGCCGCTCGCGGTCCCACAGGCAGACGGCAATGCACGAGCCGAGCGTGGTCATGATCAGGATGTCCTCGGCGTGCACGAACCACTCGCCGGGCAGCACCTTGACCGCATCGTTGGCGAAGTGCGCGTCGTACCAGAAGAAGGACGCTTCGCCGGGCCGTCGCGGCGCCGCTCGCAGGTGCGCGAGCCGCGAAGCGCGCTTCGCATCGGTCGTCGGGCAGCGCTGGGCAGGCGTCATCGCTGCTCGCGCACGTAGACGGTCTTGCCGAGCGCGCGAAACAGGTCGCGCGACGTGGAGAAATTCTCCGAATGACCGGCGAAGAGCCAGCCGCCCGGCGACATCGCCGCGTGAATGCGCTCGAGCACGGTTCGCTGCACGGTCGCGTCGAAATAGATCATCACGTTTCGACAGAACACGATGTCCGCGGGCTCGTCGAGCTTCCAGCGCCCGTCGGCGAGATTCAGCACACGGAAGGACACGAGCCGGCGCAGCTCCGGGCGCACGCGGGCGAAACCGTGGTTCGCGCCGGTGCCGCGCAGGAAGTGACGACGAAGCCGCTCGACGCCCAGCCCGCGCGCGTCGACCGGGTAGACGCCGCGCTCGGCGATCCCGAGCACCCGGGTGTTGATGTCGCTGCAGGTGATGTGCACGTCGGCGCCTGCACCGAGCGTCTCGACCGCGGTCATCGCGATCGAGTACGGCTCCTCGCCGGTCGACGCGGCACTGCACCAGATGCGCACGCGCCGCGTTGCGCGCCGTCGCAGTTCGGCGGCGAGCAGCTCGAAATGGTGCTCTTCGCGAAAGAACGCCGTCAGGTTCGTCGTCAGGCAGTTGACGAACTCCTGCCACTCGTCGCCGGCAGCCGCCTCGGACGACGACTCGAGCCAGTGCAGATAGCTCGAGAACGACGAGTGGCCGCGCTCGCGAAGCCGTCGCGACAGCCGGCTGTAGACCATCGCCTGCTTCGCCGCACCGAGATGGATGCCGGCGCGCTCGCGGATGAGCGCGCGCACCCGCTCGAAGTCGGAGCGGTCGATCGCGAAGTCGCCGCCGGGCGCCGGCATCGCGGCCGGTCGGTTCGAGGCGGGAAAGGCGTGTCGCATTCGGGCTCGGAGGCAAGACGGCAAGGCAGCGGCCGAACGAGCGGAACGCCTGCTCCCCCGTTATCGGCTCGCACCGCGGCAACTGTAGAGTCGTGCGATTGTCGCGACGGCGCCGAAAGCCGTTGCGTCGAACAACGCCGCGCAGACCGTACAATTCGACGGTCGCGGCCCTACGCCCTCGTCCCTTGAACGTCGACACCGCTGCGGCGCCCGCTGCCGAGCGCCCGTTCCGCCTGCTCGTGCTCGATGACTCCGAGCTCGACTACGAACTGCTGTTGGCGACGCTGTCGCGCGACGGGCTGGCGGTCGCCGCCCGTCGGATCGAAACGCGCACCCAGCTGCTCGAAGCGCTCGATCACGCCCAGTGGGACGCGATCATCGCCGACCACCAGCTGCCCACGTTCTGCGGCGCCGAGGCGCTGCAGCTCGTGCGTTCCGTCGATCGCATCCTGCCGTTCCTCATCGTCTCGGGCACGCTCGGCGAGGAGGCGGCGGTGGCGGCGATGCGAAACGGCGCCGACGACTATCTCGTGAAGGGCCGGCTCGCACGGCTGTCTCCGGCATTGCTGAACGCGATTTCGCTCGCGCAGGCTCGACGCGAGCGCGAGAGCGCCGCACGCGCTCTCGAGCGCTCCGAACAGCGGCTGCACGAACTGTACGCGCATCTGCAGACGGTCGTCGACGACGAACGCGCAGCGATCGCGCGCGAGATCCACGACGACGTGGGCGGCATGCTCACCACGCTGCGACTGGACCTCTCCTGGATCGAGCGCAACGGCGATGCGGCCTCCGCCGAACGTGCGCGGCACGCGCTGCGCACGGTCGTCGGCGTCATGCAGTCGGCGCAGCGCATCCAGCGCAATCTGCGCCCGCCCGTGCTCGACGCGGGCCTGCTCGAGGCGATGAACTGGCAGGTCGCCGAGTTCCGCCGCTGCACGGGCATCGAACTGAAGTTCTCGCACAACGTGGCCGCGCTGGAACTCGACGAGGCGCGCGCGATGACGGTCTACCGCACGTTGCAGGAGGCGCTGACGAACGTCGCGCGGCACGCGGGCGCGTGCACCGTGCGCGTCGACCTGATCGTCTGCGGCGGCGAACTGTCGCTGGAGATCGCCGACGACGGCGCCGGACTCGCACCGCACGCCCTGGAGAAGGCGAGCTCCTTCGGGCTGCGCGGGCTGTCCGAACGCGCGCGCCGCGTGGGCGGCTGGATCGACGTCTCCGCCGGCGAGCGCGGCACCTGCGTGCTGCTGTCGATGCCGCTGGTCGAAGCCGGAATCGCCGGTGCGCAGGCCGCCGCATGATCCGCGTCCTGCTCGTCGACGACCACGCGATGATCCGCCGCGGACTGCGCGAGACGCTCGCCGAGGCCGGCGACATCGAGGTCGTCGGCGAAGCGGGCGACTACGCATCGCTGCGCGGCCTGCTGCGCGAAACGCGCGTCGACGTGCTCGTGCTCGACCTGAACCTGCCGGGGCGCAGCGGCATCGACGTGCTCAAGGCGCTCGCCGGCGACGACGAAGCCCCGCGCGTCGTCGTCCTGTCGCAATATCCGGAAGACCAGTACGCGATCCGCGCGCTGCGCAACGGCGCGATGGCGTACCTGAACAAGACGACCGAGCCGCGAGAGATCGTCGCCGCGGTGCGTGCCGTCGCCGCCGGACGCAAGCACCTGACGCCCGAGGTCGCACAACTGCTGCTGGACGCCGTCACCGGCACCGGAGGCGGCGCGCGTCACGAGCAGCTCTCCGATCGCGAACTGCAGACGCTGCTGCTGATCGCCTCCGGCCGCCGGCTGTCGGAGATCGCCGAGGCGCTGACGCTCTCGCCGAAGACCGTCAGCGTCTATCGCGCGCGCGTGCTCGAGAAGCTCGGTGTCTCGACCAACGCCGAGCTGGCCTCCTACGCGCTGCGCCACGGGCTGATCGAGTAGCCGCGCTTCGCGCCGGGCCGGTCGTCGAAGCCGTGCGACGCCGGGCGTTGCGCTTCGTGGACGGCTTCCTTGTGTTCGCACGGCAGTCGGGTAGATTGAGCGCTTCCCGAATCCCCGGCGTCCATGTCCTCTTCCGCTCCCGGCAGCGCGACCCGAAACAACGCGTGGATCTTCGCCGCGCTCGCGGTCCTTGCCGGGTTGCTCTGCCTGCTGCCGATGCGCTTCGCGCTCGGGCAGCTCACCGGCAATTCGCCGAAGCCGAATGCGGCGGTGGAGTTCGGCTTCCCGTGGTTGGCGGTCTTCGCCTGCGCTGCGCTCGCCTTCGCCGCCGTCGGCTTCGGCCTGGTGGCGTGGCTGCGCTGGATGCGCACCGCCGCCGCGCTCGACGGCCTGGCCGGCACCGCCGTGCGCCTGGCGATCGGCGAACGCGGCCTGCGCGCAAGCCCGCGCACGCCGGTGCTCGAGCCGCTCGCCGGCGCGTTGAACCGGCTCGGTGCGCTGAACGAATCGGCCGAGGAGCTGCTGCGCGACCGGGATCGGCAGCTCGCGGTCCTGCGACGCCACGCACGCCTGGCGTACTGGGAAACCGATCGCGACGGATGTCTGCAGCGCATCGAATACGAGCCGTCCTGGCCGCTCGGCGAGCGCTGCTCCGTGCTCGGCGCGGCGCACCTCGACGGGGCACGCCCGCTCGATGCCGATGCCTGGCACGCCATGCTCGCAGCGCTCGCCGAACGCCAGCCCTATGCCGGCCTCGCACTCGAGCGCCCGCGTGCCGACGGCACGACGATCCGCGTCGTGGAATCGGGCGAACCGCGCTTCGCCTCCGACGGTGCCTTCGTCGGCTACTGCGGAACGATGCGCCGGGTCGACGCCGATGCGACGACACAGCACGCGGCCCTTCGCACCGCCGCCCAGACGAGCCCGCAGCCGATCTTCGTCCTCGCGCCTGCGCCGTGGCCGCTGCCGATCGCCTGGACGAATGCCGCCGGCCAGGCGCTGCTCGGGCCGGCTGCGCCGCGCGGTACGCCGCCGACGATCGGGCGCCTGCTCGAAGCGGCCGACGACCAGGCCGTCCAGGAGCTGCAGCAGGCCGTCGCGCACCGCAGCCCTTTGCGCCGGACGCTGCGCACTCGCGATCGCTACGGTGAATGCAGCGACGCGATCGCCCGGCTCGAGCCGCTCGACGACGGCTCCAACGCATTCGTGCTCGTGCTCGACGCCCCCGAGGTGCACCGCGAACACCTGCGCACGGCGGACGAGGCGTCGCGCGCGTTCGGCGCGCGCGTGCGCGAACTCGAGCGGCAGGTGCACCAGCTCGAGGTCTTTGCCTGGAGCGTCTCGCACGATCTGCGCGCACCGCTGCGTGCCGTCGACGGATTCACGCGCATCGTGCTCGAGGACCACGCTGCGCAACTCGACCGCGCAGCGCAGGCGCACCTGCAGCGCGTGCTCGCCGCCGGCGCGCGGATGGAGCGAATGATCGACGCGCTGATGGCGCTGGCGCGCTCGACCACGCAGCCGATGCAACACGTCCCGGTCGACCTCGGGCGGCTTGCGCAGGACGTCGTCCGCAAGCTGATCGCGAGCGACCCGGCGCGCAAGGTGCAGGTGCACTGCGAAGCGTCGCTGCTCGTCGAGGGCGACCCCGACCTGCTGCGGCTGCTGCTGGAGAACCTGCTCGGCAACGCCTGGAAATACACGTCGAGCCGTCCGGTTGCGTCGATCCGCTTCGATGCCGCCGTCGATGCACGCGGGCGAGCGGTGTATCGCGTCTCGGACGACGGCATCGGCTTCGACTCGTTGAACGCCGACCGGCTGTTCTCGCCCTTCCAGCGCCTGCATCACGACGACGGCATTCCGGGCAACGGGATCGGGCTGGCGATCGCGCAGCAGATCGTGCAGCGCCACGGCGGCACGATCTGGGCCGAGTCGACGCCCGGCGAAGGCAGCCGCCTGCACTTCACGATCGGCGGCTGATCAGTCTTCCTCGGCGAACGCCTGCTCGCGCTTGTTCGCGATGACCGGCAGCAGCACCGCCGCCAGCAGCGCCACCGCGACCGCCAGCAGCGTCGCCGACAGCGGGCGCGTGACGAACACCGACCAGTCGCCGCGCGAGATCGTCATCGCGCGGCGCAGGTACTCCTCCATCAGGCTGCCGAGCACCAGCCCGAGCAGCAGCGGCGCCGGCTCGCAGTCGAGCTTGCGGAACACGTAGCCGAGGATCGCGAAGGGCAGCGTCACGTAGACGTCGAAGACGTTGTTGTTGATCGAATACGCGCCGATGCAGCAGAACATCAGGATCGCCGGGTAGAGCAGCCGGTACGGCACGGTGAGCAGCCGGATCCAGATTCCGATCAGCGGCAGGTTCAGGATCACCAGCATCAGGTTGCCGATCCACATCGACGTGATCAGCCCCCAGAACAGCGTGGGGTTGCTCGTCATCACCTGCGGACCGGGCTGGATGTTGTGAATCATCATCGCCGCGATCATCAGCGCCATCGTCGGCGTGGTCGGGATGCCAAGCGTGAGCATCGGGATGAAAGAGGTCTGCGCACCGGCGTTGTTCGCCGACTCCGGGCCGGCCACGCCTTCGATCGCGCCCTTGCCGAAGCGTTCGGGCGTGCGCGAGAGCTTCTTCTCCAGCGCATACGACGTGAACGACGACAGCACGGCGCCGCCCCCGGGCAGCAGGCCGAGGAACGAGCCCAAGGCCGTACCGCGCACGATCGGCGCCACCGAAGCGCGCAGCTCCGGGCCGCTGGGCAGCAGCCGGCCGACCTTGCGCGTGAAGACCTCGCGCGCCTCGCCCTGTTCGAGGTTGGCGATGATCTCGCCGAAGCCGAAGATGCCCATCGCGATCGCCGCCAGCTCGATGCCGTCGGTGAGCTCCGGAATGTCGAACGAGAAGCGCGCGACTCCGGAGTTGACGTCGGTGCCGACCATGCCGATCAGCAGCCCGAAGACGACCATCGCCAGCGCCTTGAGGATCGAGCCGTGCGCCAGCACGACGGCAGCGATCAGGCCGAGCACCATCAGCGAGAAATATTCGGCCGGGCCGAACTCGAAGGCGACCTCGGCCAGCGGCGGCGCGAACGCGGCGATCAGCATCGTAGCCACGGTGCCCGCGAAGAACGAGCCGATCGCCGCGATCGCCAGGGCCGGACCGGGGCGGCCCTGGCGTGCCATCTGGTAGCCGTCGAGCACGGTGACGACCGACGACACTTCGCCGGGCAGGTTGACGAGGATCGCGGTGGTCGAGCCGCCGTACTGCGCACCGTAGTAGATGCCGGCGAGCATGATCAGCGCAGTCGTCGGATCGACGAACTGGTAGGTGATCGGCAGCAGCATCGCGATCGTCGCGAGCGGGCCGATCCCGGGCAGCACGCCGATCAGCGTGCCGAGCAGCACGCCGATGAAACAGTAGAAGACGTTGGTGGCGGTAAGCGACGCCGCGAAGCCGAGGCCGAGGTTCGAGAGCAGTTCCACGCGCGCGGCTCAACGGGAGAGAAAGACGGGCCAGACCGGAAACTGCAGCTCGAGCCCCTTCACGAAGACGAGCCACGACAGCGCGATCAGCACGACGATCGAGACGAGCGTCTCCTTCCAGCGGAAGTCGTCCGCGGCGAGCGAGGAAATCGCGACGAGCAGCGCGATCGAGACGATGATCCCCAGGCGCGGAAGCGCGATCGCGAAGACGAGAACCGACAGCAGGATCAGCGCGAGCGGGCGCCAGCGCACGGCATCGACGCGCTTCGGCGCGCCGTTCCCGGCAAGCGACTGCACGACGATCGCCGTGCCCAGCAACGCGAGCAGCACGCCGAGCATCGTCGGGAAGAAGCCCGGTCCCATGCGGGCGGGAGTGCCCAGCTTGTACGCCTGCGCGAAAGCGGCGAAGGCCACGCCGATCACGACGAACATTGCGCCCGCCCAGAAGTCCCGATGATTGCGGATGCCCATTTCTACGGGTTCCCCAGGAAATCGCGCTTGCCGATCGGGACGCCGTTCTGCCGCAGGATGTTGTAAGCCGTGACCGCGTGGAAATACACGTTCGGCACCGAATGCCCCAGCAGCAACTGCATGCCCTTGTAACGCGTCTCCTTGCCGGTCACCGGCAGGACGATCTCGTCGTCCTCGGTGCCGTCGATGCGCTCGGCCGGCACGCTGCGCATGAACGCGACGCTGCGCGCGATGCGCTCCTTCAGATCGGCGAAGCTCTTTTCGTCGTCCGCGTAATGCGGCACCTCCATCCCGGCCAGCCGGGCGACGACGCTCCTCGCCTTGTCGCAGGCGATCTGCACCTGCTTCGAGAACGGATACATGTCGGGAGCGAGGCGATAGTCCATCACCGCCGCCATGTCGATCTTTCCCGCATCGGCGTGCGCCTGCGCCTTGTCGAGGATGTTCGACAGGTTGCCGAGGACGTTCGCCAGCCGCGGGACGCTCGCCTGATACATCGAAATACTCATCGTGGGATCCTCCTCGTATCGCCTTTCGCCTGGAACTCGAAGCCGCTCACTGCCGAAATCACTCTTCGATTCGCGCATCGGCATCGCCGAGAAACGCACCCTGCTCGCGCAGTCGGCCTTGCAGCAAGGCCGCCGGCAGATCGCGAAGACTGCATCCCTCGCGCAGTGCCGATGCCGCCGCGGTGCCGGCGGCCTGCCCCATCACGAAGCAGGCACCGCTCACGCGCGCGGCCGACTGCGCGTCGTGCGTCATCGACGCGCAACGCCCGGCCACGAGGAGATTGTCCACGCCGCCGGCGGTGCCCGCGCGCGGCAGCAGCATTCGGTACGGGAGCTGGTTGTAGCCGCGCGACTGCGGAATCGGCGGCCAGGTCCAGCGCACGTCGCGGGCAACGTGCTGCTCGAGCGGCCAGCCGTTGACGCCGATGCTGTCGTCGAAATCGGCGCAGCCGAGCACGTCTTCTCGCGTGAGCACGACTTCACCGACGAGACGACGCGTCTCGCGGATGCCCAGCTGCGCGGCGATGGCCAGCAGGTAGGCCTGCTCGAAGCCCGGCACGCGCGCGCGCAGGAAGCGCAGGTAGTCGACGATCTGCCTGCGCCCTTCGATCTCGCCCGCGCTCAGCGAACGCGCATCGGTGCCGTCGGTCGCCGAACCGTCCGGATTGCTCAATTGCGTGACGTTCACGCGCCACTCGTACGGCCGCTTCTGCGGCCGCAGGATCGCTCCCCGACGCGGAAAGCGAAACGCGCCTTCGGCTTCGGCCGCTTCCATCCGACTGGCGATGGTCGCCCACGCCTGTCCCGCACGCTCGGCTTCGACGTTGCCCACGCGAAACATCAGTGTCGGGTAGAGCAACGAGCCCTGGTCGTCGCCCTTCTCCGTCGGCACGCCTGCCCAGTACGCGAGATCGGCATCGCCCGATGCATCGACGAAGACGCGGCCACGCACGGCGTAGCGACCCGATTTCGTCTCGACGAGCAGCGCCTCGATCGCGCCCGTCGAGCTTCGATGAACGGCAACGGCCAGCGCATGGAACAGCAACTCCACGCCCGCGGCGACCAGCAGCCCGTCGGCCGCGCATTCGAAGGCCGCAACGTCGTACGCCTGCGCGCAGGTCTTCCCGAGCACGAGATGCGGTTCGTTCAACCCGTCGAGCTCGCGCATCCGGTCGAGCAGATCGTCGACGACGCCGTGCACCACCCGGCGGATCTCGCCGTGGACGTTCGCGTGCAATCCGCAGAAGTTGGTCACGCCCGCTGCGGTTCCCATGCCGCCGAGGAAACCGTAGCGTTCGACGAGCAGCACGCGCGCGCCGTTGCGCGAGGCGCTGCACGCGGCCGCGATTCCGGCCGGGCCGCCGCCGAGCACGACGACGTCGAATTCGCCGTACACCGGCGTATCGCGCGCGGGCTCGCGAACGGCATCGCGCGTTGCGCGTCCCGTTGCCCCGGATGGCTCGACCGGCACCGAAGAGGTCTCGCGAAAGTCGTGCTCGCGCCTGCGCGTTCGGTTCAGTCGAGGCGGATGCCGTGCTTCTGCACGATCGGCCGCCACCGCTCGAGATCGCTCTGCAACGTCGCCCGGAACTCGTCCGGAGAGTTCGCCACCACGTCCATGTAGAGTCCGCGCAGCCGCTCGCGCACGTCGGGATCGGCCAGCACGGCGACGATTTCGTCGTGCAGTCGGCTCACGATCGCCGCCGGTGTTTTGGCCGGCGCGATGAACCCCATCCAGGCATCGGCCTGGACGTCGCGCACGCCGCCTTCCGCCAGCGTCGGCAACTCCGGCAACGCTGCCGAGCGCGTCGCGGTCGTCACGGCCAGCGCGTGCAGCTTGCCCGCCTTGACCTGCGGCATCACGGCCGCGGCGGGCAACACGGCCAGGTCGACCTCGCCGCTCGTGACCGCCATCGCAGCCTTCGTCGAACCGGCGTAGGGAACGTGAACGATCTCGGTTCCCGCGCGCGCGGCGATCGCCTCGACCGCGAGATGCGAAATGCTGCCGGCGCCCATCGAGGAGAAGTTGTACTTGCCCGGATCGCGCTGCAGCCGCGCGATCAACTCGGCAGTGTCCGCCGCCGGCAGCCGCGAGCCGACGACGAGCACGCTCGGTTGGGTGGCAGCGATCGTGATCGGCGCGATATCGCGGGCCGGGTCGTACGGCATGTTCCGGAACAGCAGCGTGTTGACGGCGAGCGGGCCGGCGATGCTGATGCCGATCGTCTGGCCGTCGGGCGCCGCCTTGGCCACCGCGTCGGTGCCGATGTTGCCGCTCGCGCCCGGCTTGTTCTCGACGACGAACGGCTTGCCCAGGCGCGTCGTCAGGTGCTCGGAAACGATGCGCGCGACGATGTCGGGCGTCGAGCCGGGACCATAGGGAACGATGACCTTCACCGGCCCGGCAGGCCACTGCTGCGCACGCGCCGGCACGACGGCGACGCCCATGGCAGGGCCGAGCCCGACGAACGAAAGAAGATGCAGAAACCGACGACGCTTCACGGCAGGCGCTCCACGGATGCACGAAGACGGCGCCTATTGTCGTTCCAAACGACCGCGCCGTGTCCGGCACCGTGCCGTCAGCGCTTGGCTGCGAGCACCCGGTTCTTCCCCGTTCGCTTGGCGCGATACATCGCCTCGTCCGCCCGCTCGACGACCGCGTCGAGCGCTTCGTCGTCGGCGGCCTGCGCGACGCCGGCCGAGAAGGTCACGAAGATCGGCTGGTCGCCGTTCAGGTAGACGTCGTTGGTCAACGCACGTTGTGCGCGACGGATCACCTCGACCGCGGCATCGAGCGGAACCGACGGCAACAACACGACGAACTCCTCGCCGCCGTAGCGCGCAACCACGTCGCTCGGGCGCAGGCTGGCGCGCAGCACCTGCGCGAGGTGGCGCAGCGCTTCGTCGCCCCGCTGGTGGCCGTGCGCGTCGTTGAGCTTCTTGAAGTCGTCGACGTCGATCAGCGCGACCGACAGCGGCGCCGCCGCGCTTCGGCACGAACGCGACAGCTCGGCGAACGAGCGATCGAACCCGCGTCGGTTGAGCAGCTGCGTCAGGTGGTCGGTCATCACGAGGGCGCTGGCGCTGTCGAGCTCCCCGGCCAGTCGCTCGACCTCGTCCTGCAGCTGGCGCGCACGCTCGCCGGCAGCCGCGAACTCGTTGCGCGACGCGTCGAATTCGGTGTAGATCGAACGCGTCTCTTCGATGAGCTGGTGCACGACGCCGGCGAGCGTCGGAAGATCCGAAGCGTTTCGAATGTCGTCCAGGTACGTGCTCAGCTTTCCGCCGAAGCGATCGCTCGACTCGGTGAGCGTTCGAAGCCAGTCGACGCATTGCTCGAGCATCGACTTCATCATCTGCAGCGAGCCGCGGCGCATTTCGAGCAGCCGCTGGTGCTCCTCGGCGGTCCGGCACAGGACGTCGCGTGCGAGGGCAAGATCGCGACGATCGGGATAGCACCCGGCCGGGTCGAGCGTTGCACGGATGGCGTCGAACTGCCGACGCACCCACGCTTCCTCTTCGACGAGCCTGGGAACCGTCTCGCAGACGGTGATGAGCAGCTGCGTCATCTCCGCGAGAAGACGGCGGATCGACGTGCCGTTGCGCGACGCTGGCGCGGATTCCGACGCCGCGGCGAGCTGGGCGTCGGCGCTTCGATCCGCGGTCGGGACGTCGACCTCGATCACCGCGCAATCGGATTCGTCGCGCTTCCACGATTCGACCAGCGAAGCGAGCCGGCAACCGAGCGTTGCCGCGTCGGACGGGCGACCCAGCACGCGCTGCAGCGCCTCCCTCTTGCGCGCACGGGTCCAGTTGCGCTGCGCGAGCTCCACCCAGTGCATCGCCTCGGCCACGATCGGCCCGAGCGACACCCGTTCGCACTCGACGGCGCCTTCCTCCGCGACGCGCACGCCGCTCGCATCGTCCCTGACGCGCGCGCCGCCTGCGTCTTCGCCGATGCGGGCGCCGCCCGCGTCCTCCTCTGCGCCTTCGCCATGCGCGTCGTCCGCGCCACGCTCGTCGCCGCCGATGCGGTTCCAGGCGCGCCGGTAGTGGTCCGGCGTAGGCGAAAGCCGGCGTTGCGCGAGATAGCGCAGCGCCGCTCGCGCGCGCTCGGCGGGGGTCGGCAGGACGAGTGCGGAATGGCTCATCGTCCCGGCGTTTTCGGTCCGGGCGTGAAATCGTTCACCATCGCTCCGACCGGCGGCGGGAAGAAGGCGCCGGGCGAGCGCGTCGTGGCGACCGCCCGCTGGGGCGTCTCACCCGGCGTCTCGTCGGCAGAGCTCGCCGACGACCTCCGACAGCGCTTCGCGCTCTCGCGCCGGATCGAACCGCGGCGCACGCGCATCGCACTGCCCCTGCAGCGCCGCCAGGAACCGCCGCTCGTCGCGCGTGCGCTCGAGCAGGGCGGCGAGCGCCGCCGAATCGCCGAGCGGGAAGTATCCGCCGTAGCCTTCGCCCAGCAGACCGACGTTGCCGTCGATGCGCGAAGCGAGCACCGCAGTGCCGTTTCGAACCGCCTCGACGATCACGTTCGCCCCGCCCTCGATGCGGCTGGCATGAACCAGCAGATGCGCCGCCCGGATGCGCGCCAGCGCACGCCCGTGCGCAAGCGGGCCGAGCCAGCGGTAGCGCGGCTGTTGCCCGGCCAGTACACGCGCCTCGGCAGCGAGCTGCGGCTCGAGCGCATCGCCGATGTGCTCGAACACGATGTCGCGGCGGTGCGCGAGCCGTCGCACCGCGTCGAACCAGGTCCGCGGGCACTTCTCGTCACGCAGGTGGCCGACCATCACCGCCCGCAGGAACCGGTGCGGCTTGGCGGCGCGGCTCCGTCCCCGGCACGACTGCAGGATCACCACCGCCTTCGGTCGGAGCTCTGCAGGCAGCGCCGCCGGACCGCGCTCGTTCAGCACGACGAGCCGATCGGCGAGCGCGAGCGAACGCTGCGCGTCGTCGTCGAGAAGGATGTCCCGATACAGATCGGTGCCGGTCAGCACGAGCAGCAGCGGGCGACGCGGATGCCGCTCTCGCCACGCTGCCGCCGACGCCGCCGAGCGACGCGCATGCAGCGCGATCATCAACGCTTCGTCGCCGTCGTGCCAGTCGCTCGCCAGCCGTACGCGGAAGCTTCCGCACAGGAAGCGCGCCCAGCGCTGCGCGGTTCGCCAGTTGCCGTTGTTGGCATCGGGCTTCGCCGGTGTCACGATGACGACGTTTTCTTTCCCCATCTCCCACGTCCGGAGGCGTGCGGTGATCGATGATCGGTTCGCGGGCATCGCGATGCGCAGCGCCGGCGCCGACTTGCTCGCCGAGGCATTGTCCGCGAGCCGGCGCGACACGCTGTCGGCCTTCGCCTGCTACCAGCGCAACGTCGAGCGGCTCGTCGTCCCGCACCGCGCCGAACTGAACCCGCCCCTGTGGGAGCTCGGCCACATCGGATGGTTCCAGGAATACTGGATCGCCCGCAACCCGCAACGTGCGCTCGGCGCACGGGCCGACCCCGATGCGCCGCGCGCCGACGGCGTGCGCCGCGACGCCGACCGCCTGTACGACTCGGCGCGCGTTGCGCACGATACGCGCTGGGGGCTGCCGCTGCCCGACGCGAACGCGACGCGCGACGATCTGCGCGCGCAGCTCGAGCGCACGCTCGCGCTGTTGTCCGAGGCCGACGCGAGCGACGATGGATTGTATTTCTTCCGGCTGGCGCTCTATCACGAGGACATGCATCACGAGGCGGCCGCCTACATGGCGAATGCGCTCGGCTTCGCGATCGACGAAGCGCCCGAGCCCTCGCCGCTCGCCGACGATCGCGCCGAGATCGCCTTCGACGCGGCGCGCTGGCGCCTGGGCAGCGACGGTGCCGGTTTCGCCTTCGACAACGAACGCGAGGCGCATGCCGTGCCGACGGCGAAATGCCGCATCGACCGCAGCGTCGTTCGCTGGTCGGACTACCTGCCGTTCGTCGAAGCCGGCGGCTACCGGCAGGCGCGCTGGTGGAGCGACGCCGGCCGGGAATGGCTGCGCGCGCAACGCCCCTGTGCGCCGCGCTTCCTCGAGCGCACGCCAGGCGGCTGGCGCCGCCGGTCGGGCGGCGTATCCGTCGAGCTCGACCCGCAGTTGCCGGCCTGTCACGTCACGCAACACGAAGCGATCGCCTGGTGCAACTGGGCCGGACGGCGCCTGCCCACCGAAGCGGAGTGGGAACGCGCGGCGATCGACGCGGGCGACGCGTTTCGCTGGGGCGACGTCTGGGAGTGGACCTCGAGCGCGTTCGCGCCTTACCCGGGCTTCGCCGCGCATCCGTATCGAGCCTATTCGGCGCCGTGGTTCGACGGCAGGCCGGTACTGCGCGGCGCTTCGTTCGCAACTTCGCCGCGAATGCGCCACCCGCGCTACCGCAATTTCTTCACCGCGGATCGCAACGACATCTACGCGGGGTTCCGCAGCTGCGCGACGACAGCTCCCGGAATCCGGACCGGGTGACCGTCATCGAGAGATCGGACACGCCGGTGCGTGCGTGATGCCCGATCAACCCAGCACAGCCGGCGTTCGATGCACATATCGATCGTCGACAAGCTGATTGACCACGAAATCCGCTACGTCGGCGCGCGAGATCGACGCCAAGAGCCTGCTCTCTCCGACCTCCTCACCGCTTCTATATCTCCCGGTGTACGGCCCGTTCGTCAACCGCGGAGGGCGTACGATCACCCAATCCAGCGCACTTCGCTTGATGAGCGCTTCCTTTTTCGCGTGATCTGCCGCCACGCTGCGCAATAGGAGCGGCACCACGATGTACCTGTCCACGAAGCCCAGTTGCTTGCCGCTGTCACCGACTCCGAGCATCGACAAATAGACGAACCGACGTACCCCTGCGCGATCCATGGCTCGAAGGATGTTCCGCACGCCATCGATCAAGGTCGGGTTCGAATGCAGGGAATTGCCCGAGCCCAATGCGCTCGCGACGGCATCCCGAGTTCCGATGGCACGCTCCACCAACGGATACTCCTTCACGTCGCCAACCCGCAGAGTAAGGTTGGCATGCTCGAGTTCGAACTTGTCGGGGTCGCGAACGAATGCGCTGACGGAGTGCCCGCGATCCAGCGCGCGCCTGACTACTTCACGACCGGTCGCACCCGATGCACCGAACACGAGCACATTCACGGATTTCACCCCATCGCTGGTTGCGTGGATCACGCAGCGTCCCGGAGGCACCGATGGCAGATTTCTCGATCGGCGATCACGTCAGCTGGAATTCCGAAGCCGGCCGGGTCACCGGCCGGATCATCAAGATCCACCGCGCGGATTTCGATTACAAGGGCCATCGACACCGCGCGTCGAAGGACGACCCGCAGTACGAGATCCGAAGCGACAAGACCGATCACATCGCCGCGCACAAGGCGAGCGCACTGACGAAGATCGACTGAAACGCGAACGCCCGGCCGACGACGCTCATGTCGTCGCCTGTTCGCCGCCGAATTCCTCGTATGCGCCGAGCGCCGCCGCGGCGTACATCAGGCTCGGCCCGCCGCCCATGTAGACGCACATGCCCAGCATCTCCTGCACCTCGGCGCGCGTCGCGCCGTAGCGCACGAGCGCTTTCGCATGAAAGCCGATGCACGGGTCGCAGCGCGCGCCCACCGACAGCGCCATCGCGATCAGCTCCTTCGTCTTCTCGTCGAGGGCACCGGCCTTGCCGGCGGAGTGGGCGAGACTCCCGAAGGCCTTCATGACCTCCGGGATATCGCTGCGCATCTTGGCGGTATTGGCCGAGACGCCGGCGATCAGGTCGTGGTATTTGCCGCTCATGTCACCTCCTGGAACGATGTTTCGGCACGCCGGAGGTCGTGGCGCTTGCCCGGCGTCGACGTGCAGTCGTGGATGCAGGCGTCAGGCCGCCGGGGAGCGTCGCTGGAAGCGCATCGCTCGTGGCCGGGGGCCCGGTGCGCGCGATCGCGAGGAAAGAATGGGTGGGGTGGGCGATGGGATTCGAACCCACGACAACCGGAATCACAATCCGGGACTCTACCCCTGAGCTACGCCCACCATCGGGATGGCCTGCCCGACAGGATTCGAACCTGTGACCCTCAGCTTAGAAGGCTGATGCTCTATCCAACTGAGCTACGGGCAGAATCGCGTCGGACTTTCCGGGAATCGCGCGTCCGATGCCCTGTGAGGCCGCGCATCGGGAAACGCGATGGTCGGGGCGAGAGGATTCGAACCTCCGACATCTTGCTCCCAAAGCAAGCACTCTACCAGGCTGAGCTACGCCCCGGAGGACGCGAATTGTAGCATCCGCCGCCGCGCGCGACCGTGTGCACGGCCCGGCGTCATGCCACCGAACGTACGGCGTCGGCCAGGCGTTGCGCCGTGCGCTGCGCCAGCGCGGCCTCGCGCGCCTCGACCATCACGCGCAGCAGCGGTTCGGTGCCCGACGGACGGATCAGCACGCGGCCAGCATCGCCGAGCGCGCGCTCGGCCTCTTCGCTGGCCTGTTGCAGCGATCGATCGCTGCGCCAGTCGAAGTCCTTGCGGATGCGCACGTTGATCAGCGTCTGCGGATACAACTCGAGCCCGGAGCACGCCTCGGCGAGCGTCGCCCCCGCGCGGCGCATCGCGGCGAGCACCTGCAGCGCGCTGATCGTTCCGTCGCCGGTGGAGTGACAGTCGAGGCACAGGAGATGGCCGGAATTTTCGCCGCCGTAGCGCCAGGACTTCGCGCGCAGCATCTCGAGCACGTAGCGATCGCCTACGCGTGCCCGCGCGAACGCGATGCCCATCCGTTCGAGCGCCTGCTCGAGGCCGAGGTTCGTCATCAGCGTGCCGACGACGCCGTCGACGCGCTCGCGTTGCGCGCGGTCGCGCACGATTGCGTACAGCAGCGCGTCGCCGTCGTAGAGTCGGCCGCTCGCGTCGACCATCATCACGCGGTCGGCATCGCCGTCGACGGCGATGCCCAGGTCGGCACGCTGCTCGATCACCTCGCGCTGCAACGCTTTCGTGTCGGTCGCGCCGCAGGCTTCGTTGATGTTGGTTCCGGTCGGAGCGACGCCGAGCGGGATCACGTCGGCGCCGAGTTCGTGAAAGACGTGCGGTGCGGTCTGGTATCCGGCGCCGTTCGCGCAGTCGACGACGATTCGCATGCCGCGCAGGTCGAGCGCACTCGGAAAACTGCTCTTGCAGAACTCGATGTAGCGGCCGGCCGCATCCTCGATGCGGCGCGCGCGGCCGAGCTGCGCCGATGCAACGCAGCCGAGCGGCTCTTCGAGCTGCGCCTCGATGGCGGCTTCGATCTCGTCGGGCAGCTTGTTGCCGTCGGCCGCGAAGAACTTGATGCCGTTGTCTTCGTACGGATTGTGCGAGGCGCTGATGACCACGCCCGCCTGCAGGCGCAGCGCGCGCGTCAGGTACGCCACCGCGGGCGTGGGGATCGGGCCCGAACGCAGGACGTCGACGCCGGCGGCCGAGAATCCCGCCTGCAGCGCCGCCTCGAGCATGTAGCCCGAGACGCGCGTGTCCTTGCCGACGATGACCGTCGGGCGCGTGCTCGCGCCGGCGAGCTGCGCAGCGCCGGCGATCGAAGCGCCTTCGGCGCCCGCCAGCACCTTGCCTGCCGCATAGCCCAGCCGCAGGACGAAGTCGGGCGTGATCGGCGCCTCCCCGACGCGTCCGCGAATGCCGTCGGTGCCGAAATGCTTGCGTGTCATCGAGTGCCTGCTGTGTTGTTCCGTCCGGGTCGCTTCGCGCTATTGCGCGTCGTCGATCGCCTGCCATACGCGCAGCGCGTCGCAGCTCGCGGCGACGTCGTGCACGCGAACGATGTGTGCACCGCGCATCACCGCCGACAGCATCGCCGACAGGCTGCCGGCGAGTCGATGATCGACGTCACGTCCGGTCAGGGTTCCGATCATCGACTTGCGCGAGACGCCGACGAGCAGCGGCACGCCCAGCGCACGCAGCTCGTCGAGCGCCGCGAGCAGCTGCAGGTTGTGCCGCAGCGTCTTGCCGAAGCCGATGCCGGGATCGACGACGATGCGCTCGCGATCGATGCCGGCGTCGACCGCCGCGGCGATCCGCCCGGCGAGGAAATCCTCGACTTCGCCGACGACGTCCCCATAGTGCGGCGCCTGCTGCATCGTGCCGGGCTCGCCCTGCATGTGCATCAGGCACACGCCGGCGTCCGACGCGCGCACCGCGTCGATCGCCCCCGGCGCGCGCAGGGCCTCGATGTCGTTGACCAGGTCGGCGCCGTGCTCGATCGCCGCGCGCATCACCAGCGCACGGCGCGTGTCCACCGAAAGCGCCCGTCCGCAGTCGCGCAGGGCGTCGAGCACCGGGACGATGCGGCGGATCTCCTCGTCGGCCGATACCGGGGCCGCACCCGGCCGGGTCGACTCGCCGCCGATGTCGAGCAGATCGGCACCTGCCTCGACGAGCCGGTTCGCGTGTCGCAACGCCGCCTCGGGCGTGGCGTGGTGCCCGCCGTCGGAGAAGGAATCGGGGGTGACGTTGAGCACGCCCATGACGAGCGGGCGCTCCAGCGAAAAGACGAATCGCCCGCAGCGCAGACGCAGGGGCGATTCGGCAAGACGCATCGGCACGGAAGAAAGCGTGCGCGGCCGCCGCAGCGCCCGCGCGTCAGGCGAGGTTCAGGAAGCAGCCGGCTCGGCCGGGCTCGCCGGCTGCGGCGCCGGTGCGATGACGCCGCCCGTGCTCGACCCGCTGCTGCCGCCGCCGCTCGACGTCTGCTTCGGCGGGCGCGGCGGACGGCCCGCCATGATGTCGTCGATCTGGTCGGCGTCGATCGTTTCCCACTCGAGCAGCGCCTTGGCCATCGCCTCGACCTGGTCGCGGTGCTCCTCGAGGATCGAGCGGGCGCGCGCGTACTGCTCGTCGATGATCTTGCGGATCTCGCTGTCGACCTTGCGCATCGTCTCCTCGGACATGTTCGTCGTCTTGGTGATCGAACGTCCGAGGAAGATCTCGCCTTCGTTCTCGGCGTAGACCATCGGCCCGAGCAGGTCGCTCATGCCGTAGCGAGTGACCATGTCGCGCGCGAGCTGCGTGGCGCGCTCGAAGTCGTTCGACGCGCCGGTGGTCATCTGGTTCATGAACAGCTCTTCGGCGATGCGCCCGCCGAACAGCACCGCGATCGTGCTGAGCATGCGCTCGCGGTCCATGCTGTAGCGGTCGCCCTCGGGCAGCTGCATCGTGACGCCCAGCGCCCGCCCGCGCGGAATGATCGTGACCTTGTGCACCGGGTCGGTCTTGGGAACGATGCGCGCGACGACGGCGTGGCCCGACTCGTGGTACGCGGTGTTGCGGCGCTCGTCCTCGGGCATGACGATCGAGCGGCGCTCGGCGCCCATGATGATCTTGTCCTTGGCGCGCTCGAAGTCGTGCATCTCCACCAGACGCGCGCTGCGCCGCGCGGCGAACAGCGCCGCCTCGTTCACCAGGTTGGCCAGGTCGGCGCCGGAGAAGCCCGGCGTGCCGCGCGCAATGATGTCGGCGCGCACGTCGGTGCCGATCGGAACCTTGCGCATGTGCACGTTCAGGATCTGCTCGCGCCCGCGGATGTCCGGCAGCGGCACGACCACCTGCCGGTCGAAGCGTCCCGGGCGCAGCAGCGCCGGGTCGAGCACGTCCGGACGGTTGGTTGCGGCAATCACGATGACGCCGACGCCCGCCTCGAAGCCGTCCATCTCGACCAGCAGCTGGTTGAGCGTCTGCTCGCGCTCGTCGTTGCCGCCACCCAGGCCCGCGCCACGCTGACGCCCGACCGCATCGATCTCGTCGATGAAGACGATGCACGGCGAGTGCTTCTTCGCCTGCTCGAACATGTCGCGCACGCGCGCGGCGCCCACGCCGACGAACATCTCGACGAAATCCGAACCCGAAATCGAGAAGAACGGCACTTTGGCTTCGCCGGCGATTGCACGCGCCAGCAGCGTCTTGCCGGTACCCGGCGAACCGACCATCAGCACGCCGCGCGGAATGCGTCCGCCGAGCTTCTGGAAGCGCGACGGATCGCGCAGGAACTCGACCAGTTCCTGGACTTCCTCCTTGGCTTCATCGCAGCCGGCCACATCGGCGAATGTCACCGTGTTGTTGTTTTCATCGAGCATGCGCGCGCGCGACTTGCCGAAGGAAAAGGCTCCGCCGCGTCCGCCACCCTGCATCTGCCGCATGAAGAAGACCCAGACGCCGATCAGCAGCAGCATCGGGAACCAGGACACGAAGATGTTGAGCAGCATCGACTGCTCTTCTTCGGGCTTGGCATTGACCTGCACGCCGTATTTCATCAGGTCGCCGACCATCCAGATGTCGTTCGGCGCATAGACGAGGGCATGGCGCCCGTCGCGGGTACGCACGCGCAGCGAACGCCCGTCGACGACGACACTGTCGATCTGTCCGTTCCTGGCCTCGGCCATGAACTGCGAATACGGCATGTCGACGCCGCGCATCTGGCGCGTGTCGAACTGCTTGAAAACGGTGAACAGGACCAGTGCGATGACCAGCCAGATCGCCGCTTTCGAAAACATGTTATTCACTCGACACTCCCGCGCAGCCCATGGCTGCCCGCTGGTTTTCCGGCCGCGGCCGGTGCGCGATCCTGCCCGCGCACGAAGATCCTTGACATTCTACGCGGAACCACGCCTGTACCGGCCCCCTCATGCTATCGATCCCCTGATACCGATCGAGGCAATTTCTCACGCCATCGCCTGATGTCGTCACCTCGTGTCATCACCTCATGTGGTCACCTCATGTGGTCACCTCATGTCATCACAGATCTTTGCGCAGACCGCGCCCGAGCAGATAGGTTTCCGCCGAGATGCTGCGCGACGCCTCGGGCTTGCGCGCCGCCACCTGGCGGAAATGCCGGCGAAAATTCTCGACGATCTGACTGTAGCCGCTGCCGTGAAAGCATTTGACCAGCAAGGCTCCATCCTTTTTCAGACGCTGCCTGGCCAGATCGACGGCCAGATCGGCCAGATCGCTCATGCGCGCCGCATCCGCAGCCGCGATGCCGCTCAGATTGGGGGCCATGTCGGAAATCACAAGATCGACGCGCGCATCCCCGAGCCGTTCGTCGAGTTGCTGCCAGGTCGACGCCTCGCGGATGTCTCCCTGGATGAATTCGACATCAGCCACCGGCTCCATCGGCAGCAGGTCGACGGCAATGATCCGCCCGTCGATGCCGCCGCCGGCACCGGTACGTGCCAGCCGCGTGCGCAGGACCTGGCTCCAGGCGCCCGGTGCACTGCCCAGGTCGATGATGACCATGCCGCGGCGGATCAAACCGTCGCGCTCGTCGATGCCGAGCAGCTTGAAGGCGGCGCGGGAGCGGAACCCCTGCTCCTGCGCGCGCTGCACCCAGGGATCGGTGACGTGACGCGTGATCCACGCCCGGTTGCTCCGGTTCGCCGCCGGACCGGTCCTGGCGGCACTGGCGCCACCCGCGCCGGTCCCGCTGCCGCCGGCCCCTGATGCCCCGGCCTTGCGTCGTTGCTGTCCGGCGGTCATCCTCTTGCCCCTGCGAGACGGTTTCGTCGTCATCGTCCCGTCATCCCGTGCCTGTCCCCACGCCTGTTCCCATGCTTGTCCCCACGCTTGTCCCCAGCATCGTCCCGTCGCCATCCACCCGCCATCCACCCATTGTCCAGCGCTTGTCCACAGCCGCCCGGCGGGCTCCGACCGCGCTGCCACCACGGCGGCACACGCGAACTTGCGGGCGCGTGCGGCCCACACTACGATGGAAGCCTGCTGCCGGGCATGAGCGCACCTTCACCGCGTCCCCTACTGGAAAACCGATGATCACCACACCTTTTCCCCTTCCGATCATGCTGGACGCCGCCGACCGGAAGGCACTGCGGGCGCGGGCCCACCATCTCGATCCGGTCGTCATGGTCGGCGAGGCCGGACTCACGCGCGCCGTCGTCGAGGAAACCGATCGCGCACTTCGCGCGCACGAACTGATCAAGATCCGCGTGCTCGGCGACGACCGCGACCAGCGCCGCACGGTCGCCGACGAATTATGCTCGGTGCTCGGCTGTGCCTCGGTGCAGGCCATCGGCAAACTGCTCGTGCTCTACCGCCCCCGGCCGATCGAGGAGACCGGCGAAGCGCACACGCCGAAAAAACGGATCGCGCAAAAACGTGCTTCACCGCAACGTCCCGCACCGGATCGCATCGCGCCCACGCGCGTGGCGTCGAAACGTGCGACGGCGGAGCGCGAAGCACCGAAACGCGTCACCGAACGGAGCGGGCCGCGCGCCACGACCGCAAAAGCGGCCCCGGCCTCGCGACGCCGCGCGGCACCGGTGTCTTCCCCACGAACGACAAACCGGACGACGGGCCGGAAAACCTGAGCGCGCGGCCGGAATCACTCCTGGCC
>JACDJA010000421.1_pt1 | contig 49796 bp, 51 predicted proteins | sample 7449241 | NCBI WGS metagenome assembly JACDJA01 (sample SAMN14253289, study PRJNA609438) | sludge metagenome | isolation source: initial anaerobic sludge | collected 2018-12-20 | reverse complement strand
GTTTTTTTGGTTTTGGGGGTTGGTATTTAAAAATTTTGGGGGGCCCTTGGTTGGGCGCACCATTGTTACCGGTTTTTTTTCACCTGTTTTTTTTGCACTCCCCCCCCCGACTGCCCAGCCCTGAAAGTCTAAGTAAGGCTTAAACATACCCCTGACTACGAAGATAATCATCGTAAGTGCCACTGAAATCAGTAACGCCCTCAGGCGTCAACTCAATAATCCGGGTAGCCAGGGAAGACACAAACTCACGGTCATGACTCACGAAAATCAGTGTACCGGGATAGTTCTCCAGCGCCAGGTTTAACGCCTCGATGGACTCCATGTCCAGGTGGTTGGTGGGCTCGTCCAGCAGCATCACATTGGGCTTCTGCAGAATCAGCTTGCCAAACAGCATGCGCCCCTGCTCACCGCCGGAAATAACCCGCACCGATTTACCAATGTCATCGCCGGAAAACAGCATACGCCCAAGGGTGCCGCGAACCAGCTGCTCTCCGCCTGTTGTCCATTGGGCCATCCAGTCTGTGAGCGAGTCGTCTGAATCAAAGTCCGCACCGTGGTCCTGCGCGTAGTAGCCCACTTCTGCACTGTCCGTCCATTTCACCTCACCACTATCCGGCTCATAAGCCCCAGCCAGGCACTGCAACAACGTGGTTTTACCAATACCGTTGGGGCCGATGATCGCCACGCGCTCGCCGGCTTCGATCTGCAGGTTCAGCCTGTTGAACAGGGTATTTCCATCGAACCCCTTGGTCAGGTCGCGAACGGTTACTGCCTGTCGGTGCAGCTTCTTGCCCTGTTCAAACCGGATAAACGGGCTGACCCGGCTGGAGGGTTTCACTTCTGCCAGCTGGATCTTGTCGATCTGGCGGGCGCGGGAGGTGGCCTGTTTCGCTTTCGAGGCGTTAGCAGAGAAGCGGCTGACAAACTGCTGCAGCTCTGCAATCTGGGCCTTTTTCTTGGCGTTATCCGAGAGCATGCGCTCGCGGGCCTGGGTGGCGGCGGTCATGTATTCATCGTAATTGCCCGGGAACAGCCTCAGCTCGCCGTAATCCAGGTCAGCCATGTGGGTGCACACGCTGTTCAGGAAGTGGCGGTCGTGGGAAATGATGATCATGGTGCTGCTGCGGGCCACCAGAATGTTTTCCAGCCAGCGGATGGTGTTGATGTCCAGGTGGTTGGTGGGCTCGTCCAGCAACAGCACATCCGGATCGGAGAACAGTGCCTGGGCCAGCAATACCCGAAGCTTCCAGCCCGGTGCCAGGCTGCTCATGGGGCCTTCGTGCTGTTCCAGGGGAATATCCAGGCCCAGAAGCAGTTCGCCGGCGCGGGATTCGGCGGTGTAGCCGTCCATTTCTGCGAACTGCACTTCCAGATCCGCCACTGCCATGCCGTCTTCTTCGCTCATTTCCGGTAGCGAATAGATGCGGTCGCGTTCTTTTTTCACGTTCCACAGTTCTTCATGGCCCATGATCACAGTGTCCATGACGGAACAGGTCTCGTAGGCAAACTGGTCCTGCCGCAGTTTGCCCAGGCGCACGTTCGGCTCCAGCATCACCTGGCCCGCAGAAGGCTCCAGGTCGCCACCGAGGATTTTCATCAGGGTGGATTTGCCGCAGCCGTTGGCCCCGATCAGGCCGTAGCGGTTGCCGTTGCCGAACTTGGCGGATACGTTTTCAAACAGGGGCTTGGCCCCGAATTGCATGGTGATATTGGCAGTAGAGATCAAGAAACAAACCTGTATATGTGGGGGCCAGCGCCGGGCCGGCTAGAGAAAGCGCGCATTGTACAGGTTTGCGGTGGTAACTGTGAGACCGCAGAAACCCACATAAAAAGGGCTTGCCTCAAGCGCAGGGTAAGGGCAGCATTCCCCCTCTGAGGTACCCATTCATTTTATTCAAGGACAATCACCATGACACAGGCAACCGCACGCCACATTCTGGTAGACAGCGAAGCAAAATGTGAAGAGCTGAAAAAAGAAATCGAAGGTGGCAAGGATTTCGCCGAAGTCGCGAAGCAGCACTCCTCCTGCCCGTCCGGCCGTAACGGCGGCGACCTGGGCTCATTCGGCCCCGGCCAGATGGTTCCGGAGTTCGATAAAGTGGTCTTCAGCGGTGAAGTCAACAAGGTTCTCGGGCCGGTGAAAACCCAGTTTGGCTATCATCTGCTGGAAGTGACCAGCCGCAGCTAAGAGATCTTCAGTCGCGAGCACAGGTAATCCCCTGCAGCGAACGATTGACTGGCTCCTGAAATAATCAGGAGCCAGTCTCTCAGGCGATAGAACTCTTCTGAGCGCCCGTCCTACTTTTGCGGGGCAAGAAACCGCGCCATCTGGTTACCAATGGATTCAATCGGGTCGGTAATCGCCTGCTGAATACTCCGGGTCACACTTTCTGAAAATGCGGAACCCGGGCCGCTTTCCAGGAAGTCGATATACAGCCCCATCTCCTGGATACTGATTTTTTCGTAGGTGTGCAGGTAGCTGTCATACACCTGCTGCTCAACAATACCCCGGATTTTACCGCGCTGGCTTTCAATATTCCGTTTAAGCTCATCATAGTTGGCCGAATCGTTGCTGAACGCCCCCATGGCGGTTGCCAAGCCAAGCTGTACGGCAATACTGGTATCAACAGCGCTTTCAGTGGCCCGTGCTGCGCGGTCGAACCGCTCGAACATCTTGGCGCGATCCGTGCCTTTATACTTTTTGTTCAACTCCGGAGCCCTGGCCTGGATCTGCTGCCAGGTGGCGGGGTCAGAAGCCGCGATTTCCGCCGCCGAGATTTTCCGGGCCACCGGCGTCTGGTACCAGCTTTCTACGGCTGCAAGCTGCTTTCCGGAGAGGTCGCGCTCCAGATTATTCACAATTTGCTGCTCTATATCCGCCGCACGAAAGCTGTTGGTAACAATATAGCCGATGGTATCTGCAACCATGGGCGGGAGTTGCGGGTTGCGCTTCATGCCTTCGCGAATGCCCTCACTCATCATGGCGGGGTAGCGATCCACAATGTCGTCGATGGGCGATGCCGACAGAACCTGCTGGGCGCTGGGCGCAGCCATGGCTGGGCCGGCCAGAAAAAGACCGGTGATTAAAAGAGGTTTAACTAGGGTGCCAAGCTTCATTTCACTATCATCCTGTTTGATGGATGCTGCGTTTATGACACGCGCACCCTTCCCTGAGCAAGCAATCCATGGGTTCCGGAGATGACAGTTTGGTAGGGAAATTCTGGAGGCCTGTTGGTCCGCGCACAAGAAAGCGCCCGGCTCGCCGTGCCCGCTGGCGATCCCGCCTGAAATGGTACGGGCTTCCCGTGCTGGGTTTGGTTATTGGCACCTGGGCAACACTGCGCTTCAGCCTGCTTGCCCCGGATCCGCCCGTTAATCCCGACGATCTGTGCGATATTTTTCGCGAGCACACCGTGTGGTACGACTACGCAAAAGACTCCCAGGAACGCTGGGGAACACCCATTGCCACCCAGATGGCCTTTGTATACTACGAGTCATCATTCCGCAGCCACGCCCGGCCACCGAGAACCCGGCTTTGGGGCTTCATACCCTGGACCCGACCAACCACAGCCTACGGCTATGCACAGGCACTGGATCCCGCCTGGGGAGAATACCTTGCAGCCAACGGCGATGGCCTGTTTACGGTGCGCACTGACATGGAGTATGCGCTGGATTTTGTGGGCTGGTACAACCACCTGACCCACCGCCAGCTTGGTATTCCCTTCCATAACCCGCGCCAGCTTTACCTGGCCTACCACGAAGGCCGTGGCGGCTACGCTCGCAGGACGTTTGAACGAAAACCTGCTGTTACAGCCCTGGCGTCACGGGTTCAGACGCGCGCTTTCCGATACGACAACCAGCTCAAGGCCTGTGAGCAGGAATTCCAGTGCTGGCGCTGGTATCAGTTCTGGCCGTTCTGTGGCTGACACGGTGGTCATGGTGTCGGGCTGAACTCGATTGCCGACGCCTGGGCCCGCAGCCGGTCAACCAGAAACTCCATCACAATACGAACCCTGGCCATTTGCTGCGTGTCCTGGTTTACATGCACCCACAGGTCGACACTTTCGCCTTCAAGCGGGTCTGAAAGACGGCGCAGTTCTTTGGTGCCTTCCCCCAGATAACACGGCAAAACTGCAAGCCCGGCCCCTGCACGGGCCAGGGCATGCATGGCGTGCAAGCTGTTACAACGGATAACAGATGTGGCGTTCTTCAGGTGTTTGCGATACCACCGACCGGTGGCGAGGTGGCTGAAGGAGTCATCCGGAATGATCCAGAGGCAGTCTTCGGGGTGGTTCTCGATATCCATATTGCGGTGGCGCCGGCAGTAGCTGGCGGAACCGTATACCGCAGACTCGATCGCCGCTATTCGCTCGCCCTCCAGCGTTGCCTGGGGTTTGTTCTCGGGGCGCAGGGTAAGATCCGCTTCCCGGTGCGTAAGATTGGTCACGTCGTTATCGGTGAGCACTTCCAGTTCAATATCCGGAAACTCCCGCACCAGTTCAGCCAGAACCGATCCCAGCAACTCGCTCATCATGGTGTCTTCGGCGGCCAGGCGCACCTTTCCTACTGGCGCAGCATCCTGCCCCACCAGCTTGCGCTCGAGATTTTCCATCTCTATCGCAAGCTTTTCGGCATCACGGAAGGCCGTTTCTCCTACCGGAGTGAGCTTCAGTCCGTCCCGGTTGCGCTCGAAAAACTGCACCCCCAGCGATTCTTCCATCTGGTCCAGCCGGCGCAGAACCGTGGTTTGATGCACGCCCAGTATTTCTCCGGCTTTTGCGAGAGTTCCACCTATTGCCAGAGCATGTATATATCGAAGATAATCCCAGTCCATAGTTACTGCATATTTGCAACATGAGTACGGAGTTTAACGTATTCACACTGCAAAAAAATACCCCTATAATTCAACGTAAATTCAGCAAATATCTTTAGTCACACACAAATAGCAACTCACCAGATAAGGAGGAAGTCGCTATGGCTCAAAAGCATATCGCAACCGTTCACCCGCTGCCGTCCAGTGTCCTCCACAATAGTGTTGAGGTGAGAAGCCAGTACACCCGTGCAGCCGCTAAAATGGCAACACAGTTTGTAAGCCGGAAATTGCGCTCATTCAACCGCAAGACTGCAGCAGTAACAGATGTCGCTCAGGTTCAGGGCGGCCACTGATTGAAGCCACACTGAATACGCCGACCATTCTCAAGGAATCTGTCGGCGTTTCGACCGCCAGGTTCAAAACTCCCAGATCACCTTCTTGTTCTGCTCAAACCACTGGTCCATCCTGCGACTGTAAACATCCTCTATTACATTCCGCTTGATCTTCATGGTGGGCGTCAGCATTCCGTTTTCCACGGACCAGGGCTCCTTGACCACAACCACGAATGCGATTTTCTCGTGGGCTTCACAACTCTGGTTTACCGCCTTCAGTTCGTCTTCCAGCTCCTGCTCCAGCTCATCCCGCTCCATGCCGGTTGCAAGCGCCTCCCGTATATCCTCGGAGAGCAGCAGCATCAAACAGGGCTGGGGCTGGTTGGCGCCGGCCACGCAGACAACTTCAACTGATGGATGATTGAACCGGTTTTCAATGGGCACCGGCACCACATATTTGCCTTTTGAGGTTTTGAACAGGTCTTTTACCCTGCCGGTAATCGTCAGATAACCGTCAGAATTTATCTCACCCATGTCTCCGGTTTTCAGAAAACCGTCATCGGTAACATCTTCACGGGTTTTCTCTTCGTTACGATAGTACCCCAGCATCATACCGGGGCTTCTGACCTGTAACTCACCGCCTTCACCAATACGATGCTCCACGCCGGGGTTTGTCACGCCCACATAACCAATCCGGGCCTGCCCGGGCCGGCTGGCATGGGAGTAACCGAAGTTCTCCGTCATACCGTAAACCTCCAGCAATTCCAGCCCGAGACTCCGGTACCAGGTGATAATCTCTTCCGACAAGGGCGCCGCACCCGTCAGGGCGGCCCGGCAGTGGTCCAGCCCCAGTTGCCTGAGCACTTTCTTTTTCACCATTGAACGCACTAGCGGAATGCTGAACAGCAATCTCTGTTTTTTGGGCGGCAATTTGGCATTAACCCCAAGGTAGAACTTCATCCACAGGCGGGGAACCGAGAAAAACAGGGTTGGCCGGGCACGCTGCAGGTCCTGCTGAAAGGTCTCCAGGGTATTGGCGAAGTAAACGTGGAAGCCGAAGTACAATGATTGGGTTTCAACCGCCGCGCGCTCGGCAACGTGGGCCAGGGGCAGGTATGACAACATGCGGTCGCCTGAAGTGGCAGTAAACATCTGCTGTAAACCGTCCGCAACCGACATCATGGCCCGAAAACTGTGCATCACACCCTTGGGCCGCCCCGTACTGCCCGAGGTATAGGCTATGGTAGCCAGGGCATCAGGGTCCGGTAGCTCCGGCGTTGCCGGCTCATATTCTGCAATGACATCCAGCCATTTGGGCGTGTCGTTTCTGGGGGACATAGGCAGGGAAATAATGGGAAGATCTGCAGGAAGACGCCCTTTTATATCGTTCCAGCCATCCGCTGTGCCATCGAGTTTCCCCAGAAACAGTAATTTGGCCTCGCTATGTTCGAGAATGTAGGCAGCCGATTCACCATTGAGTGTGGGATACAAGGGTACAGATACGTGCCCTGCTGCCCAGATAGCAAGATCCGACAGTATCCAGTGCGCGCTGTTCTTGCCCAGAATGGCGATATTGCTGCCCTTGGGCAGCCCAAGGCTTCTGAGATGAGCAGCCATGCGTGAAACCTGGTCTGCAGCCTGCTTCCAGGTTATATCCTCCACCGAACCATCGGGGTACGGCTGAGTCAGGTACGTTTTTCCCGGGTTCTGTTCTGCCCAGTAATACAAACAGTGCAAAGAGGTTTGCCTGCGGGGGTCCACTGCCATTAGAAACTCCTTGTTGTTGTTATCGTCTGTCGGCACTCATTTAACTAAGCACCAGCTAATTCAATACCAGCCAACTCAGCATCAGCCAACATCGGAATCCGGATTCACTTTATTGTAGTATTAACCGGATTCGGCAAGAGCTCAATAGCATTAAACACCCGCTTTATTGGCCAATCCACCCCAAAATTCCAATCCAGCATCCCAAAATCTGAATTTTTTTCGTGACATTAATCAAGATTGATCTAAGGTTATTCATCAAGCGTATCGAATTCCATCACTCATAGGAGACCGCCATGAGACAATCGACTCGCTCTGTCCTTATCTTCCCGGCCTGGGGTTTAATCCTGCTGGGTTCAGCTGCATTCCTCTACACAGCCTTTGCGGGCATGCTGGGTTCCTGAACATCCGGGTCCTGGCGTTATGGAATCATGATATGAGTGGGTGCTGGAAAGCCTCTAACGCCGAAAGCGGGTTTCCAGCACCACCGCGGAGTTGGTCCGCTCGACACCCTCAAGATTACCGATCTCATCCAGCACAGCACTCAACTCTTCCAGAGACTGTGCCTGCACAATCGCGATAAGATCGTACTCACCGCTAACCGAAAACAGTTGTGCTACCTGGCAGATGCCTTCAAGCGCGGTATTGGTTCGCGCCGTCAGCTTCTGTGCCACCTTTATTGATACGTGGGCTTCTACCTGGCTGGAAGAATAATCGCCCCCTAACTGCACCGCATACCCGGCAATCACCCCACTGGCTTCCAGCCGGGCTATCCTGTTTTGCACCGTTGAACGCGAAAGGTTCAAGGCTCTGGCCAGTTCCGTAATGCTGACCCGGGCATTCTGACGCAACAGCATAAGCAGCTTCTGGTCTTTATTTTCAATCATTTTGGCAAATCCTTTCGTTATTCTGAAACGATCATAGCGCATTACGGTCAAACTGCATCTGCAAACTGGCGCAACCTCGCGGCATACTGTTGCGAAACAACATCAGGTTGCAGCCCATGATCATTCGCCCCATTACCCAAAGAGACCTGAATACCCTGGTTCAGATAGCCGAGGAATCCGGCCCGGGGTTTACATCCCTGATGCCCGACAGGGCGGCGCTGGCGCGCAAGATTGCCCACTCCATGGCCAGCTTTGAGCGCAAGGTAACCAGCCCCGGCGATGAGCACTACCTGTTCGTGCTCGAGGATGAAACCACCGGCGACATTCTGGGCACCACCGGCATCGAGGCAAATACGGGGCATACCCGACCGCTTTATCATTTCCGGCGCAATACGGTGGTCCATCATTCCCGGGATCTTGACCTTCGCCAAAGCGTGGAAACCCTCACCCGTTGCAATCACTACACCGGCTACTCTGAAATCTGCTCGCTTTATCTGCGCCCGGAATTCCGCCGTGCCAACGCGGGCAAACTGTTATCCAGAGTGCGTTTCCTGTTTATGGCGCTGCACCCGGAACGCTTTTCAACCAAAATCATCGCGGAGATGCGCGGTGTATGTAACGACGCGGGCCAATCGCCGTTCTGGGACTGGCTGAAGACGCATTTCGTTGATATGGAGTTTAGCCGCGCCACTCACCTGGTCGGCTCTGGCTATACGGATTTCATTGACGAACTGATGCCATCCCACCCTCTCTACACGTGCCTTATGAGCCCGGAGGCGCGGGCGGTTATCAGCCAGGTGCACGAGCACACACGGCCAGCGTTGCGGATACTGGAAGCCGAGGGATTTCAGCATAAAGGCTTCATTGACCTCTTTGATGCAGGGCCAACAGTGGAATGTGCCCTGGCAGATATTAACAGCGTGAAATCCTCCTCTTTATGCAAGGTTAGCGTTGGCCCTGAGACGGGCAAAATAAGCACAGGTAGCAACGGTCGATACGAACATGCCAGTTCTGCACAGAACGGGGCCATGATCGTAACAAACACAGCAACGGTCGATTTTCGGGCAACCGTCATCACCCCGGGCGCATCCTGGTTTCAAAGCTCGGACAAACAGAGCACCCACAACCTGATGATTACTTCCGCCCTGGCGGAGAAACTGCGCATTGCAGACGGGCACCTGGCAACCACTTTGCCGCTAGGCCAGACTATGCCTGCGGCAACCCCAACCCCGGCCACGGAGTCACATTATGCATACTGATCGAAACACCCTGTTCGAGAAGCTCTGGCACAACTATCAGGGGGTCACACCCTCGGCTGCGCAAATCCACCGGATTCTGGGCGCCGAGGAAGGCCACACAATCATTAACGATCATATTGCCCTGCGAACCTTCAACCTTGCCCCTGTGGGCCTGGATGCGCTCGCGGAACATTTTCTTGCGCTGGGATACCGCGAAGGGGGCGAATACCACTTTAAAGGCAAAAAACTCTACGCCAGGCACTACGAGCACGATGACCCGGATGCCCCGAGGGTATTCATCTCAGAACTGCTGACAGAACAGTGCTCAGCGGCGCTGCAACAAACGGTCCAAAAACTGGTAGCAGAGGTAAAGCCGGAGCAGGTTAAGGCAGACAACTTCCTGTACTCCGGCAGGCATTGGGATCTGGATTACACCACCTACCTAAACCTGCTGGAGGAGAGCGAGTATGCGGCCTGGCTGGCGGCGTGGGGCTATCGGGCCAATCACTTTACTGTGAGCGTTAATCACCTGCAAAACTACAAAACCGTCGCCGAAATAAATCAGTTGCTGAAAGACAACGGCTTCACCGTAAATGCCTCCGGCGGGGAAGTGAAAGGCTCGCCCGAGGATCTTCTTGAGCAGTCATCCACCATGGCCGACCGGGTTCCTGTGCAGTTCAGCGACCGGACCATGGCTATCCCCAGCTGCTTTTACGAATTTGCCCTGCGTTACCCGAAACCCGATGGCAGCCTTTATAACGGGTTTGTTGCTGCTTCTGCAGACAAGATTTTCGAGAGCACCCACGCCGGTATGTGAATGCAGGCGTGGCAGGAAAAGGCAGATCCGCAGACACTGCTTACTCGTCGTTACAAAGAGACAACCTTTTACAACGGTGCAATCCGCTTTATTTGTCTATTTTTCAATCATACGTGTATTCCATAGACAGCCGGTCAGATCCAGCCGGGATTTGAACAAAAACAAAAATACGGCGACGGTGCCCAGCCTCCAGCCTTCGCCGGGGAGAAAACATGTCTGCATCCATAAACCATCTCGATGAACGCACCCGGGATTCCGGCGAATTTCTTGAAGACATCATGCCTTCTGCCATCACGCTCGCCATGATGCTGCGCCATAAGAAAATGGCTGCCTGGCTTCGTGCGGAGCTCGATGGCTATCAGGATCATGACGCTGCGCCCCCCTACCGCCGGGATGTACCGGGGCATATCGTGGCAAAGTCCCCGCAATACGGGTGGATTCCGGCACCTGTAAGCCCTCAGCAAACTCTGGAGTTTGCCCACCTTGATCTGCTGGAAGGCACCAAATCACTGGAAAAAATCTGCATTAACAGTAAAAAGGGCGACGGTAACCGGCTGCTGCTGGATGCGGATGATATGGCCATTCTTCAGAAGCAGATAAATCTCAGCGCCGAGTTGGCAATCAACCTGAGCCGCGACGTTTATTCGCGCATTATCCGAACGGTGCGCGGAGCAATTTACCTGTGGACACAGGCTCTCATGGAAAAAGGACTGGAGGGAGAGCATAACCATTACACCGCCGAGGAGCGCGCTCAGGTGGCAGAACTGGATACCCCCGAACACTTCTGGCGCAAGGCCCTGGACGAAGTGGATTCACTGCCCATTCCCGACGTGCGTTCCGCTGGCTTTTTCGAACGAATTTTCGGGCGGGCAAGCTAGTGTTTCTATGATTTAGGCTAAACTGACTCCCTGTTCCCGAACAACTCTGTTTCGTTCAATGCAACAAGGAGTGACTATGAAGCCTGTGGTCGCGCTTATTATCGCCTGCCTTCTCACTCTGGCGGGCTGCCAGTCGTTGCCGGACAAAGAGCCGGTTAATGAACAAGGCAACGGAAATCTGCCGGTTGACGGCAACAACGGAGACAGTAACAAAGTCCTCCTCAGTTCCCAGCACTGTCTGAATGAATATCTGCGTGAAGAGGGCAGAGTTCACTATGGCCCCTGCCTCAAAATCATCACGGTAAACGGTGATGCACCACAGATTCGCCCGGACGGGTTTATAGCGCTCCCGGTTGCCACTGCTCTGACGCTTGGCACCAGCTGTGTCTACCGCCATGCGGACGGCTCACCTATCCCGGCTACAATGGAAACAACCGAGTTCACCATTGCGCCGCAAACGTTTACCCGACCTGGAATCCGCTGGTACCTGCACGCACACAAACAGGCAAGACAGGTGGTTGGCTGCAAACCCACACTGTCACGCTCGAAAAGCCCGACCCAGGCGACAGATTGAAAGAACTGACTCTGCGCGATGGCCGCACTCTGGCGTATAGCGACCTCGGTCACCCGCAAGGCTACCCGCTGATTTTTGGCCATGGTATGCCGGGATCCCGGCTGCAGGGCCGGTTTTTCCATAATCAGGCACTGCGGCACGGCTTCCGGATTCTCACGCCTGATCGCCCCGGCATAGGCCATTCGGATTACCAGCCGGGGCGCCGTTTGCTGGATTATCCCGGCGATATCGAGCAACTCGCTGATACACTGGGCATCCACCGCTTCAGTCATTTTGGCTGGTCCAGCGGTGGCTCACGTACCCTTGCGTGCTGCTACACACTAAGTGACAGACTGGATCTGGGTGTCTGCCTTTCAGGGTACACACACTTCGCTGAATACAAGGGGCAGCACCGACTGCTGGAAGCAACCCGCTGGCCGGGGCCCGCACTGGCCCGATATAGCCCGGGGCTGGTGAGGCTCGTGGCGGGACTCATAGCCCGCCTTTCCCGGCGCCACCCGGGGCTTTACATGCGTAAAGCCAGGGCGTTCATCAACCAGGCAGATCGCGACCTGCTCAACCGCTTACTACAGGGAGATACCTTCCGGCAAGACCAGATGATTTGTCTGGAAAGCGGCGGCAAGGCAATCGCGACCGATCTGCTCACCGAGCTCGGGAACTGGGGTTTCAGTCTGCAGCAGGTAAATGCTCCTGTTCTGATCTTCCAGGGAGAAGACGATGCGTTTGTGCCGGTAGACTACGCCCGTCATCTTGCGCAACATCTGCCCAATGTCGAATTGACACTGGTGCCCGGTGCCGGCCACCTTTACCCACTGGCCGAAGATTTCCAGGACCGGCTTTTTGAAAACATTCGCCAACATTTAACCGGAAGAACACCACAAAAGGGAACCCGACCTTCATGACTACCGATATCAGTATCGTTTGGCTTGGTGCGCTGGCAAGCCTGCTGGCCGGCCTTGCAACAGGCATTGGTGCCCTGGCGGTATTCTTCATTAGAGATCTCTCAGACCGGTTGCAAGACAGCATGCTGGCAGCCGCTGCAGGCGTGATGCTGGCGGCTTCTTTCTTTTCCCTGCTGCTTCCGGGGCTGGAACACGGTGAAGCCCTGCTGGGCTCAACCTGGGCAGCGGCATTGCTGGTGATTGTCGGCATTCTGTCCGGCGCCGGCGCTTTATACTACATTCACCAGAAGTTGCCCCACGAGCACTTTAACCTCGGGCCGGAAGGGCCCGACGCCTCCCACATCCGCCGCATCTGGCTGTTTATTATTGCAATAACTCTGCATAACTTCCCGGAAGGCATGGCGGTGGGCGTCGGTTTTGCGGGAGGAGATGTACGCAATGGCTATGTGCTGGCGCTGGGTATTGGCATTCAGAATATCCCGGAGGGCCTTGCCGTTGCACTGTCACTGATGGCCATCCGGTATTCCCGTGCCAGGGCATTCACCATTGCCCTGCTGACCGGTCTTGCCGAACCCATCGGCGGGGTATTTGGCGCTGCGATGGTGTGGCTGGCGGAACCAGTTATGCCCTGGACTCTGGGATTTGCCGCCGGGGCCATGCTATTCATTATCAGCAATGAGATTATCCCGGAAACCCACAGGAACAAATACAAAACCCTGTCTACCTTCTCACTGCTGGTGGGTTTTGTTGTGATGATGTTTCTGGACGCCACTTTGGGCTGATAACACGCTAATTCCCTGTTCAGTCTACTGTTCAGGTCATTATGGAGAATCCACCGTGCCCGATAACAAGAAAACACCAGGGCTGTTCGAATTCGACTATATCGTGGTCGGCGCCGGAACAGCCGGCTGCCTGCTTGCCAACCGGCTGAGTAGCAACCCGCAGAACAGGGTGCTGCTGATCGAAGCCGGAGGGCGAGACAACTACCACTGGATTCATATTCCGGTGGGGTACCTCTACTGCATCGACAATCCACGCACCGACTGGTGCTTTCGCACCGAACCGGCACCGGGGCTCAATAATCGATCGCTGATCTACCCCCGTGGAAAAACCCTGGGCGGCTGTTCCAGCATCAACGGCATGCTTTATATACGGGGCCAGGCCAGGGATTACGACCGGTGGGCAGAGATCACCGGCGATGAGGACTGGCGTTGGGACAATTGCCTGCCCGATTTCATGCGCCATGAGGACCACCATAGCCTGGACACCGGCAGCACGGTGGATAACGCCGGCAAGGGTTTCCACGGCCATGGCGGTGAATGGCGGGTGGAGCGCCAGCGTCTGAAATGGCAGGTTCTTGAGGCCTTTGCCGAAGCCGCGGTTGAGGCGGGCCTGCCGCGCACACAGGACTTCAACCGGGGTGATAATGAAGGCGTGGATTATTTTGAGGTGAACCAGCGTGCCGGCTGGCGCTGGAACACTTCCAAAGCCTTTTTGCGAAGTGCCTCGAAACGCCCCAACCTCACGGTTTGGCATTCCACCCACGCACTGGGGCTGCAAATGAACACCGATGGAGACCGGCCGAGGTGTACCGGTGTGCACGTAGCAAATGCCAACACGGGAAAAGAGGCACTCGCGACGGCCCATCGCGAAGTCATTCTCTCAGCGGGCGCAATCGGCTCCCCCCAGCTCTTGCAGTTATCCGGCATAGGGCCGTCCAGCCTGTTACACACACTGGGCATTCCCATGGTCGCGGACTTGCCCGGGGTAGGCGAAAATCTTCAGGATCACCTGCAGATACGGTCTGTATACAAGGTTAACAACACCCTCACCCTGAATACCATGGCTAACTCTTTGTGGGGCAAGGCACGCATTGGTCTGGAATATCTTTTAAAGCGCTCAGGCCCCATGAGCATGGCGCCGTCGCAGCTGTGCGCGTTTACCCGCAGCTCGGATGAATACGACTACCCCAACATCCAGTACCATGTTCAACCCCTGAGCCTGGATGCCTTTGGGCAGCCTTTGCACCCTTTCCCGGCCATTACCGCCAGCGTGTGCAACCTGAACCCCAGCAGCCGCGGCTCGGTAAGGATACGCAGCCGGGATCCCAGGGAGGCGCCGGCGATTGCACCCAATTATCTCAGCACTCCGGAGGACAAAAAGGTGGCGGCAGATTCACTGCGGGTAACACGCCGCATTGCCGGCCAGCCCGCCTTCGCAAAGTACCGGCCCGAGGAGTACAAGCCCGGGCCCGAGTATCAGAGCGACGAAGACCTGAGCCGCCTGGCGGGTGATATCGGCACCACTATTTTTCATCCGGTAGGAACCACCCGTATGGGGCGACCCGACGATGCAATGGCGGTAGTGGATTCCCATTTACGGGTCATAGGCGTAAACGGTTTGCGTGTGGTGGACGCAGGAGTGATGCCCCTGATCACCAGCGGCAATACCAATTCACCAACATTGATGATTGCCGAGAAAGCGGCAGGCTGGATTCTGGCCGGCGCCTAAGCTGTGTGCTCAGCCAGCTTGACGATATCCGGATACTCCCGCACCTGAACCACCTGTTCCGCAGCGGATTGGGAAACCAGGCTGCAGGCCTCGTTAACCATGGCACGGCCAACTGTGGCCGCTTCGATGGCCCGATACTTTTCCAGTGGCCCCAATAGAACCCGGTTGATAAGCGGCATAACCCTGGCACCGGCAGCTTCTCCGAGGCGGTGCTCCGACCGGTCACCCAGCAGCAGGCTGGGATGGTAAATCGACAGGTAAGGGTACCCCAGGCCTTTTATGGCATCCTCCAGTTCGCCTTTTACCCGATTGTAGAAAATGGTCGATGAAGACGACGAACCTATGGCAGACATGAGAATAAACCCACGGGCATTCGCTGCCCGGCCAAGTTCTGCAGCCTTCAGGCAATAGCCGTAGTCCACTTTCCGGAATTGCGCCTGAGAGCCCGCTTTTTTTATGGTGGTGCCCAGGCAGCAGATAATCACATCCACCTCGAAAAGCGCCGCATGATCGCCCATGTGGTCAAAATCCACTTCCTGCTGATGCAGTTTGGAGTGAACCAGTTGCAGGCGTTTGCGCACTGGCACCACAACCTGTTCAACTTCGTCGCGGGCCAGCAGCCCGTTCAGGACAAACCCTCCGGTCAACCCAGTTGCTCCCAGTAACAGTACTTTCATAATGTTCTCGTCGTTCGGCACCGGATTCCATGGTAACAAAACTCAACCAGACTAAGGTTGCTCTTTTTGTCAGCGCAGTCACTTCAGATCTTTCAGGTACTGAAGACCGGAAAGCTGATCCATCTGGCCACGAATCCAGAAAACCCGATCCCGCACATAAGGCGAAGGCGAGGTGACACTCAGCACCTTCGGGTTGGGCAGAACTGCAGCAAGCCGGGCGGACTGGTTAGCCGACAACTGGCGGGCAGAGATACCAAAATAAGCTCTGCTTGCCGCTTCCACACCGTAAATACCAGGGCCAAACTCGGCAATATTCAGATACACCTCAAGAATGCGCTGTTTCGGCCACAGACCATCCATGGCAAGCGCCAGGCCAGCCTCCAGGGTTTTGCGCACAAAGCTGCGACCGTTCCAGAGAAACAGGTTTTTTGCCGTTTGCTGGGTAATGGTACTGGCGCCTCTGAGGCCTTCGCCCGCATGATACTCGGCAAGCGCCTTGCGAATGGCAGCAAAATCAACGCCCCAATGATCGGGAAACCGTTGATCCTCACTGGCCACAACCGCAAGTGGCATCCAGGGTGAAATATCAGAAAAGCCCACCCATTGCTGCTGAATGCTCCCTTCCGGGTTCGCAACGTGATAACCCAGCATAAAAGCCGATGTTGGCGGATTTACATAGCGGAACAGAAGCAGCACGAGAGCCAAAAACACTATAAAAATGAGACATGCCAGAACAACCGCACGCAAACAGCGCCTTACCAGTGATTTCCGCGCCATAGGTGCCCTACTTCAGCTTCGGCTGGCCGCTTTCAGCTGGCCCGGTACGCACCACTGAGGCGCCTATAACCCGGAGACAGTGCTTGCGACACACCACGTGGAGGGGCGTTTTGCCCGCTACATCTCCGTCCACGGTTACAGTTTTTGGCTTTGTTGTATGCACATCACAGCGCCGCCCCTTGAGATGCACAACCGTACTGGTGCGCCTGGGGGATTTGCCATTGAGCTGAACCAGAGCGAAGGTGAGCAACAACTGCAGGAGCGGTCGCGGTTTTACCGCAATAATATCGAGTAGCCCGTCATTGGCTGTTGCCTCCGGAATTTCATTCCCACCACCAAAAAATGCGCCGCTGGATATGGCAATCGACAGCCAGCGCCCGTGCACAACCGCCTGGTCACACTGTATTTTCGCATGAAAGCCCCGCTTGGCATTTGCTCGCCGCAGCAACTCAGCGGCATAACTGAACCGGCCAAGCAGCTTCTTCGCATAACCCTGCGATTCCCTGGCGGGGAGTGTCCCCAGACCAACGTGGGCAACATTCAGAAAAATCCCGTCGCCAAACTCTGCCACATCGACCTGTTGCGTAACGCCTTGTCGAATCAGTTCACACAGGGCCGCAGGATCCGCCGGCAACGCCAGGTTACGGCTAAAATCATTGGCCGTGCCTGAAGGCAGGACTGCCAGCGTTGCATTACGCTCAAGGCATAAACCTGCCCCGGCGCTTACCGAACCATCACCTCCGGCAACCATCACAACGTCGTTTGGCTTTACATGCGTTTTCCAGGCCTGCTCCCTGAAATCGCAACACTGCGGATTTTCAATCCCGGCATTCGCCAGTTTCTCAAGCCAGAACGCCCGACCTCTCTGGCCATCGCCCGCCTCCGGATTAGCAACCAGCCAATAAGTCATAACATGCCTATCTCTGTACCAGCGTCTTTTCCCCGAAAACAATCGCCCCAAGATACCTCAAACACGTCTTTACTGACGTTACGATAAGGACACCAGAGCCATTTCCAATTGCTGGATTGTCAGACTATAGTTAACGACCAAAACTGAATATAACAATCCGGTAGCTGACCATGATTTCTGAAAAGCTGACGCCTGCGCGCTCCAGGGCCCAACTGGCGGCACTCAAACTCATAGTAAAACTGATACCAACTCCAATGCCCCATACCCTTCTGGGCAGGCAATCCCGGCTGCGGCTGGCCGAGCACATGGCCCACTTTGGCTTCAAACGGGTTCTGCTGGTCACTGATGAGGCACTTTTCAATCTGGGCGTTACCGACCCTATCGCCAAACGTCTGAATGAACTGGGCGTTGAAACCGTTGTATACAGCGGCGTGACTCCAGACCCCGGGTTCCTGGTTGTCGAAAATGGCCTGAATGTGCTTGAACAGAACAGCTGCGACGCCTTGCTGGCCGTGGGCGGAGGCTCATCGATTGATGCTGCAAAAGTGATGGCGCTGGCTGCCGCAAACCGGAAAACACCCCGGAAACTGGTTGGGATACTCAAGGCCCGCAAGCGCGCTCTGCCGCTTTTCGTTATTCCCACAACCGCAGGCACCGGTTCGGAAGTCACCATCGGTGCGGTAATATCGGATGAAAACACTCATGTAAAAAACCTGGTAATCGACCCGAAACTGGTGCCCCTGGCCGCAGCTCTGGACCCAGAAATCATGGCCGGCATGCCCCGGTCGGTTACTGCAGATACAGGCATTGACGCCCTCACCCATTGCCTCGAATCCTGGATCAGCGACTTCTCAACGCCGGAGACAGAGTTTTACTCGGGTGCCGGGGTGAAGCTTGTACTGAAATACCTGGAAAAAGCCTGTGAAAACGGCGAGGACTACGAAGCCCGCGACGCCATGGCACTGGCCGCCAATTATGGCGGGCTTGCTCTCAACAAAACGGGGCTGGGTTATGTGCACGCTATTGCACACCAGCTGGGGACACAATACGGCGTGCCCCACGGCAGGGCCAATGCCATCGTTTTGCCACATATTCTCGAGATTAACCGGCATTGTGCGCAGGCGCGCCTGGCGGCACTGGCAAGGTTGTGCGAGCTGGCTTCAGCGGCAGACTCAGATGTGGTCGCAGCCGACACGCTGATTCAAAGGATCAATGAGCTCCTGATGGCTCTTCCCATAGAGCGCAAGGTGGAAGGGATAGATCAAAAGCACTTTGCCGAGATGGCCAGGGCGGCCATGAAAGAGGCCCATGGCACCTATGCGGTACCCAGGTACCTGAATGGCGCCGATATTACCCGGGTGCTGCGGGTGATCAGCACAACCTAGTGCCCCGGTTGCTTCCGGGAAACCACCAGCGCAACACCGGTAATGGAAACAATGCCCCCGGTAATCGCCAGCACGCCCAAACGCTCGTCAAACAGCCAAAAAGCTTCCAGAGCCGTAACGGGGGGTACAAGATAGAAGAGGCTGGCGACCTGGGAGGCCGCACCACGGCGAATCAACCACATCAGCAGGAGTATGGCGCCAATGGAAACCCCCAGCACCAGCCAGGCCATGGAAAGCTTCAACTGCAGGGACCACACCACCTCCCGGGTTTCCAGCATAAATGCACCAGCAGCGAAGAACATTGCCGCGGCTCCGTACTGGATAATGGTGCCGGCCACAAGATCCGCGCCAGTACCATGGCGCTTCTGATACACCGTACCCAGAGAGATACCGGCCAGCGCAAACAACGCCCAGACCAGTGTCCATAGCGGAAAGCCCTCGCCGGGGTTGCCGGCGCCGCCAAACTTCTCCAGCAGAACCAGCGTTACCCCGAGCAGGCCCAGCCCCAACCCCAGCCATTGCCTCCACGAAACCGTTTCTTTTAAAACAAGAACCGCAGCACCGGCAGTGACCAGCGGCTGCAAGCCGACCACAAGAGAGACAATTCCAGAAGGCATTCCCCCCTGAATTGCATAGTAAACACCCCCCAGATAGCATCCGTGAACCAGCAGCCCGGTTATCGCGAGGTGCCCGCATGCCCGCCATCCAGGCCAGCGGGTATTGAACAGCCCGGCAAGGACTGCGAGCAAACCCAGAGTCAGCAGCATCCGGATCAGCAGCAGGGTAAACGGCTCGGCATAAGGCAAGCCGTACTTGGCACCGATAAAACCTGTGCTCCACAGCCAGACGAACAGCGCGGGAACAATAAACGAGTAAAACAGCGATCGCATAAACGGCTGCCGGAGTCAGGTCACCGGGAACTCAGCTGGCGCAGGGAACCAGACCGGGCAGGTAACTATGTAGTGAGTATGGATTGCAATTTTTGGGTCAGCTCCACAGCCTCACTGCCAAGGGGTGTAAGGTAGCCGCCATCATTCTGGGTAATCAGGCCCTTGGCAAAAAGGCGCTCTGCGGCTTGAACAGTCTCGGGAGCCGCATCATGCCGGTGTACTTTTATACCCGCCTGGCCCGAAGAGGACTCAAACTGAGCCAGCAGATTGAGCTCTGCAATATGATCTGAAGAAAATGGCATGGTGTTTCCTGTTTCTGGTTTTGGTGGTCAGATACTTTTGGATTTCTTTTCCTGATCGAGGGTCAGATCCCTCTCGGTTTCATTCCACTGCTCGGAAAATGCCTCGTAGGCATCTGCAAAGCCTTTTTTGGCCCTCTCCCATGCCGACGCCGAACTGGCTTTCAATTCGTTGTACCAGTCCTGTACATGTTCGCGCTGCTCGCGCAGAGATGCCAGGCTGTCCTGGGCGCGCTCCCGCGCTTTGTTGCTCATGCTATTCCAGTTCTCCGCAAGCTCCTTTTCCAGCTCGGCAATGCGCTTGTCGAGGGCTGAGAGCATTTCGTCAATGGCATCCTCGGCCTGGTCTTTTTGATCGGCACTGTACTCCTGCAGTGCCTCACCAAGTTCCCGGGTTTCCTGCTTGAGCTTATCCACCGAGGAGTCTTCGGTTTCGGCGTGGACTGGCAAAGTAGCGGCGCTCAGCGTGGCAAAAAACAGGGCACAGATCAGATGTTTCGGGTTCATAAATTACTCCTGCACTATATTGGTAAAGAGTAGCAGTAGCACCATCATAACAACATCCCGTCTTTCAACTTGCCTTATGAAAACGTAACCAAACGTCAATAAAACCCGCTTACATCAACAAAAACAGACGCTTAAAAAATCCCAAAACAGACAATAACTGTTTGCAGGGGGCTTACAGCAGGCACGGTATTTGTGCATTCCAGCTACCTGTGCCACTTTTAAAGTGAACCCTGACAAGAAGGAACGACTATGCTTTATTGGGCTGTCATTTGTCTCATTATCGCCATCATTGCCGGTGTTCTCGGTTTCGGGGGTATTGCCGGTACGGCTGCAGGTATCGCCAAAGTACTGTTCTTTATCTTTCTCGTTCTGCTGGTAATTTCTCTGGTGGCCAACGCAGTACGCGGACGGGGGCCGAAAATCTAGCGTTCAGGACGCAACCGAGCAAGGTTTCGGCCCGGGTACATGCAGTAAACCCGGGCTGTGCTTTCATCCTTCACACCCCTTGTTTGCCCCTCCCGGTAACATTTTACCGACAAGACGTAATATCACTTCTACGCGGTAACGCCCTATAATCAGTGCCAGGCCTGTTTCACCCTGACAGGCTGTTATGATGTCTGATTGTTGCGCGTTCCGTGAGTAGCTAATGACAAGCCCCCGACAACTCGCTCTGCCCATACTTGCTGCATTGATCTGGCTTTCTGCACCGGCTGCAGCAGACAGCATCAAGCGCATTGTGCACCCTGATGGGCGGGTTGAATTTACCAACGTGAAAAGTAATAACCCCGGGCGGGCGTCCAGCAAAAACGAAACTGTATTCCGCTACAAGGATGACAATGGCATTGTGGCCTATAGCGGAATCCGGCCTTCAGTAGCGGATTTCGAGGTGATCAGCTTCCACTGCTACGCCTGCGACCCGGACTCCCAGGTTGACTGGCGCACAACTCCCCTGTTCTCCGGGCGCTATGAAACAGAGATCAAAACTGCAGCGCGGGAACATGATGTTGACCCTGCGCTGGTTCGTGCTGTTATTCATGCCGAATCCGCATTCAACGAAAAGGCAGTCTCCCCGGTGGGTGCGCAGGGGTTAATGCAGTTAATGCCGGGAACGGCGCTGGAAGTGGGCGTCGAGAATGCCATGGTGGCGGCAGACAATATCCGCGGTGGCGTCACTTACCTGGCCAGAATGCTGCAACGCTTCAAAGGCGATACCCGGCTCGCAACCGCAGCCTATAATGCTGGCCCTGGTGCCGTAAGCCGCTACGGCGGCATTCCGCCTTATGCTGAAACAAAGGCTTACGTAGAACGGGTTGGCATACTCCGCGAGCGCTACGCCAGCAACTGATTCACGAACCGGCCGACCCGTCCCCGGGTCGGCCCGCCCAGACACCTTGCTTATTCGGCTGCCGCGATCAGGCTGGCATTGCCACCCGCAGCAGTGGTGTCAACGCAGAGATGGCGCTCAATAACGAAACGCTGATCAAGCGTATGCTCGGTAATCAGTGGCAAAAGCGCCCCGTCACGCCTGGCCAGAGCCAGCCGGTACTTACGCAGGAGTGACTGCTCGGCACAGCTTACAACTGCCTCAAACCCATTGGCACTCGCCAGTGCTTCCGGATCAAGGTGGCCATCCACCGCCACAATTGGCAGGCCTGCCTGCGCTGCACGGCTCACGGTGCCTTCAACACCCGGTGCAATCACCACCACCTTGTTGCCCTGTGACAACGCCACAGCAGACTGGGCCAGGGCTGTTTCCTTGTCTGGCCCCAGGCAAACAACAACGCCACGAGGGTAGTTGGAAAGCCGGTTAAGCTCGCCGGTTGGTCCCGGCAGTTCTTCAGAGTGGGCATCCAGCGGTTCAGGCACCTTACCGAAAACCGGCTCCAACGCCTCAACCCTGGCTTTCGGCGCAGGCACTGCAAGCTTGCCCAGCTTACCGATCAGCCCTTCCAGCTTCTTGCTATCAATGGTTTTACCGCCTGCTTCCGCCGGGCGCTCAACAGTGGCACCTTTCAGGAAGCGGCGAACGTATTGTGGGCCGCCTGCCTTGGGACCGGTACCGGAAAGACCCTCGCCACCAAAGGGCTGGGAGCCCACGATTGCGCCAATCTGGTTGCGGTTAACATAGGTATTGCCAACCTTGATGCGGCTGGCAATCTGGTCAACACGGTTATCAACCCGGCTGTGGATACCAAACGTCAGGCCATAGCCCTTGGCGTTTACCGCATCAACAACCTTGTCGATGTCCTTGGCTTCGAAAGTTGCCACATGCAGTACCGGCCCAAAAATCTCCTCTTCCATCTCTTCGATCCCGCTCACCCTGAGCACAGCAGGAGAGACAAACAGGCCGGTGTCCGGCACCGGAAGCTTTTTAAGCAAGCGGCCGTCCCGCTCAAACTTGTCGCAGTGATCCACAATCTTCTTGCGGGCGGCCTCATCAATAACCGGCCCCACATCGGTAGACAGGGCCCAGGGATCGCCGATACCCAGCTCTTCCATGGCCCCGTAGAGCATTTCCAGCAGGTGATCGGCTATATCTCTCTGTACATACAGCATGCGCAGGGCCGAACACCGCTGCCCGGCACTCTGGAACGACGACGCCAATACATCACGCACCACCTGCTCCGGCAGGGCCGTGGAATCCACAATCATGGCATTGAGGCCACCGGTTTCCGCCACCAGCGGCGCATCCGGGGCCATGTTTTCCGCCATGACCTTGTTGATGCGCTGGGCCGTTGCGGTAGAGCCGGTAAAGCACACACCGGCGACACGGGAATCAGACGTGAGTGCCGTACCCACAGTCGCACCGGAACCGGGCAGAAGCTGGACTGCGTCTCTGGGAATGCCGGCTTCGTACATCAGCTCAACCGCGCGAACCGCCAACAGCGATGTCTGCTCTGCCGGCTTAGCCACAACAACATTGCCAGCCGCCAGGTTTGCCAGGATCTGCCCCGCGAAAATAGCCAGGGGAAAATTCCAGGGCGAGATACAGCAAATAACGCCCCGCGCCTCTCCGCTGTCTTTATAGCGCACACCTTCGTTGGCGTAGTACTGGGAAAAATCCACAGCCTCCCGAATTTCAGCAATGGCGTCCAGCAGGGATTTGCCGGCTTCACGGGTAGTCAGTGCGAACAACTCGTGGGCGTTCTCTTCCAGCAGATCACCCACCCTGCGAACGCAGGCCGCCCGGTCTTCCGCCGGCAGCGTGGACCAGCTTGTGAAACCTTGCCGGGCAGCGGTAATGGCGGCATCCACATCGGCTTCGTTGGCCTGGGTGATGTACCCCACCAGATCGTCCGGATTGGCCGGGTTTTTCACGTCCAATACTTCTGTACCGGCAATATTTTCCGCAGCGATAAGCGGGCCCCCGGTCCAGGTATGGCTACGGAACGCCCCGCGGCCTTCGTTAATGCGGGCAACCGTAACCGGGTCAGTAATATCCCAACCCCTGGAGTTGCGACGCTGGCTGCCAAACAGGTTCGCAGGGCGCACAATCACTTTGCTGGAAAGGTTTTCACCCAGCTCCTTAACCGTTTCGATGGGATCTTTGGCGATCTCCTCGGGGGTAATGCTGGTGTCCACAATCTGATTGACAAAGGAACTGTTGGCACCGTTCTCGAGCAAGCGGCGCACAAGGTAAGCCAGCAGATCGCTGTGCTTGCCCACGGGCGCATAAATCCTGCAGGGAACACCGCTCTCCCTGAGGACCTGATCGTGCAGCGATTCACCCATACCATGCAGGCGCTGGAACTCATAATTCTCCAGGCCGGCGGTTTTGGCCATTTCAAGGACAGCCGATACGGAATGTGCGTTATGGGTGGCAAACTGTGAGTATATGCGGTCGCTCATACCCACCAGCTTTTTCGCGCATGAAAGGTAGGCAACATCACTGCACGCCTTGCGTGTGAAAACCGGGAAGTCGCTCAGGCCCATTACCTGGGCGCGCTTGATTTCTGCATCCCAGTAAGCACCCTTGACCAGACGGACCATAATCCGGCGATCCAGTTTTTCAGAAAGAGCATATAGCCAGTCAAGTTTTTGGGAGGCGCGCCTGCCAAAAGCCTGTACCACAACACCAAAACCATCCCAGTTTGCCAGGGTCGGGTCAGAAAGAATGGCTTCGATAACATCAAGCGAAAGATCGAGTCGGTCCTGTTCCTCGGCATCGATGTTGAAACCCATGTTGGCGGCCGCTGCTTTTTTCGCCAGTTCCAGAGCGCGAGGCATCAGCTCGGCCATGACCCTTTCTTTCTGGCCATACTCATAGCGTGCCAGCAGCGCAGAAAGCTTGACGGAAATGCCGGGGTTTTTGCGCACATCACCTTTGCAGTTTTTGGCAATGTTATCGATAGCATTGGAGTAAGACTCATAATAACGCCGGGCGTCGGCGTCGGTACGCGCGGCCTCGCCAAGCATATCGTAGGAGTAGGTGTACCCCTTCGCCATATAGGCTTTGGCTTCGCTCTGGGCCTCTTCAATATCGCGGCCGAGAACAAACTGGCGGCCCATTTCCTTCATGGCCTGGCCGGCAACGGTACGAACAACCGGCTCGCCAAGGCGTTTGACCAGCTTGCGCAGTGTCTCGCCGACTGACTGGCGCTCGGAATCCTTGAGCAGGTTGCTGGTCATCAGCAATGCAACGGTGGTGGAGTTGATAAACGTGGACGAGGCTTTGCCTACGTGGGCTCCCCAGTTACCTGAAGTGATCTTGTCTTCAATCAGCGCGTGAATGGTGGTGTTATCAGGCACCCGAAGCAATGCCTCCGCCAGGCACATCAGCGCTACACCCTCTTTGGTAGTCAGGCCGTATTCCGCAAGGAATTTCTCCATAATGGTGGATTTCGCATTAGCACGGACACTGCGAACCAGATCAGCGGCACGTGCAGAAATCGCTGCACGTTCTGCGCCGGAAAACTGAGCGTCAGCAATCATCTCGTGGATCACTTTGTACTCGTCTTCGAGATAGTAATCGCGAATTGCCTGCCGACTGCTGGCAAGATCGGGAGTCACTGATTGCTGCGATCTCATAGCTGTAACCTCTCAGTTGTTTGTCTTTCCCGCATTCTACCGACAACAGCAAAGACTGTTTCACTGTAAGATCCGGAATGACTTACCATTCCGGCTTTATTAACTGGAGCAAATGCACTAATTTCCCTGTATTGAGTACCATTTCAGCCAAAACGCCTTTAACCACCAGGCCAAAGCAGCGTCAGGCCCGTGTGGCATCAGGCACTCATAGCCTACAGCATAGTGCCCATGGCCATGACTTGCCCAAAAGTAGTGCTTTTACGCGTTGTGAGGAACAGAACAACATGAGCGAACTGGATCGAATCGATCACTCCATTATCCGAGAACTGCAAAAGAATGCGCGGATTACCGTTACCGAACTTGCCTCAAGAGTGGGTTTATCCAAAACCCCGTGCCAGGTGCGGATGCGCCGGCTTGAAGAACGGGGTTTTATTACCGGCTACACAGTACTGGTTAACCAGACCAAGCTGGGGCAGAGCCATATCGCCTTCGCCCAGATTACGTTGAACGACACCAGCAGCGAAGCACTGAAGGCGTTTAACGCAGCCGTCAAGCAGATTGCAGCTGTTGAGCAATGCCACATGATTGCCGCCAATTTTGATTATCTGATGAAAGTACGAACCCGTAATATGGCGGAGTACCGACAGGTGTTGGGCGAGCAGATTTCCGCCCTGCCCCATGTGCTGCAAACCAGTACATTTGTGGTGATGGAAAATGTAAAGGATACGGGGCTTTGAGCGGACCTATTTGTTAACCCTGGCCAGGCCCAGAGACGAAACGTGCAAGCCTAATTCGCTGCGGAACATGGCATTGCCGATACCCAGCACAATGTTTTCCACCGTAAAGTTTGAGGATACTGCGCTTGCCCCGCCGGGTGAACGGGATTCCAGAACCAGCACCAGGCGCAGGAGATCCAGAAGGCGGATAACCAGGTCAAGAATGCTGAAATCCTCCGGTACGTCGTGAATCTGAGACATAACGTACGCCCTGGCAGACTCCACAATGAAGGCTTCGTGGTTGGTTAGATGCTCGGTCCCAAGGCACTTGATGGATTCCACGCGCTGTTCCCGCTCACGCCGGATAGCCTCCATACACACCTGCCCTGAGTTCTCCGGTAAATCACCCTGGCGCAGGATACCCGCAAGCCGGAAGTCCACCTTCCCTTCACTGCGCATCTGCTCAAACTCGTTTTTCAGGCTCTCTTTTGCATGGGGAAGATACCGGCGGATCGCGGTTTCGCGGGCCCGCTCAAGATCCTCAATGGTCGCCAGATTCACCAGCGAACTCATCACCTGCACACAATGGAGCAGATGCTGCCAAATGGCGGGTTCAATCAACCGGGGGTTGTCTGGCAGAACGCGATTGATTGACACAAACTCGAAGTAAAGAGCCGTCACCTCCTGCTCCGAAAATTCAGAGGTCCGGATGATCCGGCGCAGCCCCAGCTTCTCGATGTCCTGCAAAAGGCTGGGAATCAGCATAAGGACGTAATGTTGCGCGCCTTCTGATATTGGCATGTCTGACTACCGCTCCTTTTTTGGCTTCCCCAAAAACCTGGCATGCTGAATCCCCTGATGCTGCATCCAACGATAGATCGTTGGCCGGGATACCCCATAGAAACGGGCCACCTCGGAGACATTCCACTGATGCTCCATCAAAGCTTCCAGCAGCGGACTGGCATCATCACTGTCATCATCGGCTTCCACCACCGATAGCACCTGTTCACACAGGCATTCCTCGGGCAGATCATTAACGGTGATTTCCCCGTTGTCGCATGTAGCCTCGGCGAACGCCAGTGCGTTATCCAGCTGGCGGATATTGCCCGGCCAGCTATAGGCAAGCAAGGCACTCATAGCATCGGCCCGTATACGGACGGCCGGGAGGCCGTCCTGTTCAATCCGGTTTGCGAGCACCTGCTTAATCACGTGCTGTCGATCCGCTCTCTGGCTCAGAGATGGCAGGCGCAGGGTAGCGCCATTAAGCCGATAATACAGATCTGCACGAAAACTGCCTTGTTCTATTAATTGGCCGAGATCCTGATGGGTAGCAGCCATCACGCGACAATTCACTTTCACTGGGCTATCAGAGCCAACAGGCAGAATTTCCCCCTCTGCCAGCACTCGCAACAAGCGGGTTTGCAACTGGAAGGGCATATCCCCGATTTCGTCCAGAAATAAGGTACCGCCATCGGCCTGCTGAATCAGTCCGCGCATGCCACGGGTGCGGGCACCGGTGAACGCACCGCTAACATAGCCGAAAAGCTCGCTCTCAATCAGCGATTCAGGAATAGCCGCGCAGTTTACCGCCACAAACGCCCTCCGGGACCGATGACTAGCCGCGTGGATTGCCCTCGCCAGAACCTCTTTGCCGGTGCCGGTTTCACCCAGAATAAGCAACCCGACATCCTTGTTGCGAAGACGTTTCGCAAGCCCAAGTGTACGCCGCATGACAGGATCATCCGCCGCCAAGGCGTCCAACTGAGGTACATGCTCTTCAGCCGCAAGGGCCGCCTTTGTTGAGGTTGCAGGCAATCGGACCCTGGGCTGAATCAGAGCGGCAAAAAAAGTGCGCCCGCTGGTAGAGTGCCGGAACGCTTTAATCTGGTCATCATGATCATAGGGTATGCTCCAGATATCCCGGAGTTCACACTCAAACAGGCTGGTCAGGTCAGGACGGGGCTCGATGCCGTTGTCGGAGCCCGGGCTCAGCATAAGCGAGCGTCCCGCTGTATTGGCTGCTTCCACACGGCCTTCCTCATCAATGGCAAACAGGTACTGGCCATTCACCTGGACGAACTCCCGGGAAGCGTCACACCGGAAAATTACCTGTTTTCGATAACGGCGCAGGAAATAGGCATCCTCGATCATCCGGGCATAGAGTTGGGTTAGGTGCAACGCGAATGTCTGACTGTTGCGCGCATTGGGCGAATCCAGAGCAGAAATATCCAGAACCGCCAGAAGATTGCCCATTGGGTCAAGGATGGGTGCTGATGTGCAGGTCAGATTGATGTGGGTTGCATCGAAATGGTCTACCCGATGACACGTCAGGGCCTGCTGTTCCTGAATACAGGTGCCTACTGCACAGGTTCCCGCATACTGTTCGCTCCAGTCCGCGCCCAGATACAGGCCCGCTTTGCGCAGGCGCTGGTCATGCCTGCGATCCCCAAGATACTGAACGGTAATCCCGCGATGATCCGTCAATAACAATACATACCCGAGCTTGGCGATGTTCGAGTAGAGTTGTTCAACACCTGACCTGGCCACATTCAGAAATTCATCCACCGAGTCCTGATGCTCCCGCAGGGTTTGCTGGGTGACAATCCGGGCCCTGCGAGGCTGACTCGGGTCCAGTCCGTACTCGTCGATACAGCGTTTCCAGGAACGGCCAATCAGCTCGTCCCCCGGCGACAGGTTCACGGAAGAAGAGTTATCTGCATAGCTTAAAATAGCGTCAATATGGCGCTGCTGCGCCAGTTGTGTCGTCATATCAGGCTCCTGCAACACTCTGATGTTGTTATTGTCAGCAACGAGAGATACTGCTGCACCGCCTTACCAGCTTATACCCAATGACCCAAAACCGACATCCTCCTTTGGGACCCGGTATAGCGTTACACCTGTCACGCCTTTTTTGCCAGGAACATTACAGGTGTAACGCTCATTCGTACGCTCGGAAGCCCCTTGCCTACCACCTGCCGCCAATCGGACCACACAATATTGCACCTCATATCAGCCGCTTATGAAAACCGTCACTGCTAAAAATCCGAACTGGCACGACGTCTGCTCCTGCCTGTCTGAAGGATTCACTCCTGCACAAGGCACCACCGGCACTCTGCCAACAAAAACAATGCAAACCTGGAGAACTGCAATGACCGACGCACAAATCTCTCCCACCCAACGAATCCAGCAATGGCTCGATGGATTCAACGAAACCCTGCAAACCAACGACCCCGGCCAGGCGGCTGAGCTGTTTGAGGAAAATGGTTTCTGGCGCGACCTCGTTGCCATGACGTGGAATATCAAGACGATGGAAGGCCGGGATAGCATCCGCGACATGCTGGAACATACCGCAGGGCAGGCTCGCCCCAGTAACTGGAAGGTAGCGGACGAAGCCTCCGAACAGGATGGTGTTACCGAAGCCTGGATTACCTTCGAAACCAGGGATGCGCTGGGTAAAGGCCATATCCGGCTGCGTAATGGCTCTGCCTGGACACTTCTAACCACCATGCAGGAGCTGAAAGAATTTCCGGAAAAGCGCAACTTCCTGAGACCCAAGGGTGCGCAGCATGGCGCCACCAAGTCCCGCCGGACCTGGCTTGAAGCAAGGCAAGAGGAAGAACGGGAGCTTGGGTACAGCCGCCAGCCCTACTGCGTGATAATTGGAGGCGGGCAAGGCGGAATTGGCCTGGCAGCGCGGCTTCGGCAGCTGGATGTGCCCACGATCGTGATCGAACGCAATCCAAAAGCCGGTGATTCCTGGCGCAACCGGTACAAATCCCTGTGCCTGCATGACCCGGTCTGGTACGACCACATGCCTTACCTGCCCTTCCCGGACCACTGGCCAGTATTCGCCCCGAAGGACAAAATCGGTGACTGGCTGGAAATGTACACTAAAATCATGGAGCTCAATTACTGGAGTTCAACGGAATGCACCAGTGCCCGCTACGATGAGAACAGCAAGGAATGGGTCGTTGATGTCATCCGGGAAGGCAAGAAAGTCACACTGCGCCCGCAACAACTGGTTCTGGCCACCGGTATGTCTGGCATCCCCAATATTCCTGACATTCCGGGTGCGGATACATTTGAAGGGGAACAGCACCACTCCAGCAAACACCCCGGTGGCAGTGCCTACAAGGGCAAAAAATGTGTCGTTCTTGGTGCCAACAACTCTGCTCACGACATCTGCGCAGCACTCTGGGAGAACGACGCCGATGTCACCATGATTCAGCGCTCATCGACGCATATCATCAAATCCGACACTCTGATGGACTTGGTACTCGGCCCACTCTATTCCGAGGAGGCGGTGCAAAACGGCACAACTACCGAGAAGGCCGACCTCACCTTCGCATCTGTACCATTCAGAATTATGCCTGATATGCATATCCCGGTTTACAAGCAGGTCGCAGAACAGGACGCCGACTTCTATCACCGGTTGAAACAGGCTGGCTTCATGCTGGATTTTGGTGATGATGGCTCAGGCTTGTTCATGAAATACCTGCGCCGCGGCTCTGGCTACTACATTGATGTTGGTGCCTCCGAACTGGTCGCACAAGGGGAAATCAAGCTCAAGAGTGGTGTCAGTATTGAACGCATCAACCCGCGCTCTGTAACACTGACTGATGGCACGGAACTGCCGGCGGACCTGATCGTCTATGCCACCGGTTTTGGCTCCATGAATGGCTGGGCGGCAAGGATCATCTCCCAGGAAGTCGCAGACAAAGTTGGCAAATGCTGGGGCATGGGCTCTGATACCACCAAAGACCCGGGCCCTTGGGAGGGCGAGCTGCGCAACATGTGGAAACCAACCCAGCAGGAAGCGCTCTGGTTCCATGGTGGCAATCTGCACCAGTCACGCCACTATTCGTTGTATCTGGCGCTGCAGCTAAAAGCCCGGAAAGAAGGTCTGGAAACCCCTGTGTATGGCATGGAAGCCGTTCATCACCTTTCCTGAACCTCAGAAAAGGCTGGCCGAGGCCAGCCTTTTCTATAACCTCCAGCAACTGATGCCAGCCGGATTAACCTTTCAGGAGCCGTTGCGCTCCCGTACAAAAAAGCCGGCGGCCAGAGGGCCCGGAAGCCAGGCCGCATCCACGTACAGCATCAAATAGGCCCAGGGCTGGTTACGCACCGGGTTACAGGCGTGAACCCATTCAGGGTTCATGAACACCAGCGACCCCTCGTGGACGTGGGATTGCTCATCGGGCGGGCTCCATTTCTCTGTCTTTGGCCTGGCGCGCCAGATAAACCATCACCACACCCAGAGCCATCACCAGCAGGGTAAGCCATAAACCATTGGTGTAATTGCCCTCCACATCCGCCAGATAACCCACAACAGCGGGCGCCAGCATCTGAGCGATGCCATAGCTGAAGGTAAGCCGGCTCATGGGCCGGGACGGATTTTCCGGGAACACACGCCCGACCATCGCCAGCATCATGCTGACAATACCGATAAAACTGGCTCCGTAAATAACGGCACTGAGCATCACGCTGGCCATGCTGGTATTGAGAATCAGCATCAGAATACTTACGGAATTGAGCAGGTAGGCAAGATAAAGCGCTGTCCACTGCCCCCAGCGGCGGGAGAATACATCCCACAGCCAGCAGGCAGGTGTGGCCGCCAGCCCCGCAATCAGCCAGATAAGCCAGCCCTGGCCCGTGAGTTCCGGCATGGATTCAGCAATGGCCACCAGGAATGTGGCGGTCACCACATATCCGACACCGGCACAGAAGTAGGCCAATTGCAGAATCACGATAAACCGGCTTCGGTCGTCACCAGCGCTCGCGTCTCCGGTTGCCGGCAAGGCACAGGCGCGATAGTCTGGCGTCCAGCGCCAGACGGGAACAGCGAGTGCAAGCCCGACCAGCCCGTAGATCACCCACTGCTGGTCCCAGGTGAAGGGCTCTTTGATCAGTTCTGCCAGCACGGCAGTCAGAACAATGCCAAGCCCGATGCCCGAAAAGAACACGCCAAGCTCGGATTTCTCATTGTTTTTTATCAGCCAACTCATGAGCAGGCCGGCACCCAGCAACATGCCTGCCGAGGTGCTCAGCCCGGACACGAAGCGCAGCAAAAACCACAGCCATACGTCAGTGGTATACCCCATGAGGACTGTAGTGATTACTGCGACAACGAGGCCGAGTTGGTACAGCTTTACCTTGAGATCAAGATCACTGATCCGGGTAATCAGGAGCGCCCCGGTGAGATAGCCGGCGTAGTTCACAGTGGCCAGCAAGCCGACGACAGACTGGCTTAGCCCGAGTGCATCCACCATCTCGGGAATCATCGGAGTGTATGAAAACCGGGCTATCCCGACCATCACCACCACCGCAATCACGCTGGCCGCCAGCACCTTTATTGTTTCTATTGTTTTCACAGGGCTTTCCTGTTTCCGGACAACTTCAGAACAGCTTCAGATCAGGCGCGACAGATCACGCGCGACTAAGGAACTTGCGCTCCTCCACGTTGATTTTGATGCGGTCGCCGGTGGAAATATGCTCGGGAACCTGAACCACCAGCCCGGTTGCCATTCTTGCCGGCTTGGTACGCGCGGTCGCGGAACCCCCCTTGACGGAAGGGTCGGTTTCTTCGATCTCAAGTTCCACCGTTGGCGGCAGGGCCAGAGCGACAGGCGCCTCGCTGACCAGAATCACCATAACACCCTGGGTCTCTTCGGTAATGAAAAGCAGCTCGTCGGCGATGGCTTCCCGGTTCAGGCTGTACTGGGTGAAGTCTTCGCTGTCCATGAAGACGTATTCATCCCCATCGGAATAGGAGAAGGTAACGGGCCTGCGCACGAGATCAGCCAGGTTCAGCATATCCGAATCCTTGAACGTCTCGTCGATCTTGTTACCCGTGACCACATCGTACATACGCATGCGGTACAGGCTGCCACCGGCACGGCCCTGGGGCACCGAGCGTTCGATGTCCTTTACAAAATACACATTACCCTGATATTCAACCGCCGAATTTTTTTTGATTTCACTGGCTCTAGGCATTTAGAAAAGCTCCAAAACAGTCACAAATTGCATCCACACCGGGCGTATGCCGGCTATTCAAACCTGCCAACTTTACCCGTAAATCTGCCCTGTCGATACAGGATAAGAAGACACTATAAGCCATTCGGAAAAAAGCTTCCCGGCGCACCAACCGGATTCACATAACAAAGGCCGATTTCATGTAAGCTATGCCCCTTCGTGACCATCATCCTTACCCCTGTTTGAATTCAGCGTTGCGCAACACGCATGGTCGGCACGCTTACCGCTAAACTGAAAGGCTATATGAAAGTACCCAAGAGATTGCAACCCCTGGTCGACGACGGCCTGGTGGACGAAGTGCTTTACCAGCTTATGAGCGGCAAAGAAGCACAGGTTTTCGTGGTGCGGTGTGGTGCCCATGTGCGTTGCGCCAAAGTGTTCAAGGAAGCGAAAAAACGAAGCTTCAAACAGGCCGTTGAATACCAGGAAGGCCGGAAGGTACGCAACAGCCGCCGGGCCCGGGCCATGAGCAAGAAGACACGCTATGGCCAGAAAGAGCAGGAAGATGCCTGGCTCAATGCCGAGGTGGATGCCCTTTACCGGCTGGCCGAAGCGGGGGTACGTGTGCCCGAGCCCATGGGGTTTGTGGATGGCGTACTGCTGATGGAACTGATTGCCGATGCAGATGGCAAAGCGGCTCCAAGGCTGGACGACATCAGCCTGACGCCGGAGCAGGCGCGGGATTATCACGGTCGGGTTATCCGTGAAATAGTCCGAATGCTCAGTGCCGGCCTGATCCATGGCGATCTGTCGGAGTTCAACGTATTGGTGGATAGCAATGGCCCCGTGATCATCGATCTGCCCCAGGCGGTGAATGCCGCCGGCAACAACAATGCCGAGCGCATGCTTGAGCGGGATGTGGACAATATGCGCCGTTATTTCGGTAAATACGCTCCCGACCTGCTGGTTACCGATTACGGTAAGGAAATCTGGGCACTGTATGAAAGCGGCGACCTGCACCCGGACAGCAAGCTGACAGGGTGTTTTGAACACGACACCCATAGCGCGGATGTGGGTGAGCTTATGTCAGTGATTGAAGCGGCCAAAGAAGAAGAACGCGAACGCCAGGAACGCATGCAGGACGAAATGGATGACTGACTGCCCGTCCTGCGCTTAACTCGGGTAGCAAAAATCAGAGTTGCGCGAGGATGGCCCGCTCCGTCTGCCCCGGCAACAAGCCGGTCAGCCAGGCTTCGATAACAGTCTCGCCATGTTGATTGGAAAGCACAGCTTCGGCTTTGGCACGGTTGCATTCATCGGCTTCAGTAATGGTGAACACGCAGGTAATGGTATCGCCGAAGTAGACTGGCCTCCGAAACCGGAAGTTCATGCCGGATGCCAGCCAGCCAATCTGGCCGCCGACTTCGGTAATCATGCCGCCGACCAGCAGGCCGTGGCAGATTTTGCCACGGAAATCCTTGCTGGCAGCAAAGCGCTCATCGTAATGAATCGGGTTCATGTCCCGGCTGATTTCTCCGAACGTGACTGTGTCACTCTCGGTAAACGTTCGGGTAATCGTAAACACGTCACCCGCTTTCAGGCCCCGAATGGCCTGCTCCCGAATATGCGTCACTCAGGGCTCTCCAAGATTACGTCAGGCGAATACCCGCTCAGGCCCGATCAGCGAGGCGACGCTCAACCCAGGAATGGTAAAGCTTCGCCAGAGCCGGTCGGATCACCGGCAGGGAAATCAGCCATGCCAGTGGCTTGAGCACCGGAACCCGCGACATTAACAGTATGTAGGCGTCCATCTCACGATGAATTTCGCCCTGGTCATCTTTCACATGCAATTCCCGGAGCGCTTTGTCCGGATCCACGCCCTGCCGGCGCAGTTCTTCATCCCTGCCGGTGATATCCAGCCATTCAACGGAATCACCGGGTTTGCCCGCCAGCTTTTCATACCAGCGCCGGTCTCTTATACACACCGGGCAGGACCCATCGTAAAAAACGATCAGTTTACCAGTAGCCGCACTCATAAAAGCCCTCCGATCAAAAGAAAGCTGAGTGACTACTGTAACATTAAGCCCCGTTGCGCCAAGAGGCAGGCTGAAACACGCCAGCTTTTTCAGGCCTGTTCCTGCCTGGCCAGAGCCCCCGCTGTTCGCTCAAACGTCAGCGCCATGCGCTCGAGCATACCCTCAATGGTTTTCGTTTGTGCATCCGGCTCCCCGGCTTTGTGAATGGCCTTCAGGAGCTCTGCACTGACTTCCCGGAAGCGGGGGTTCATGTGCCCGCGCGCACTGTCGAGATAGGTATCGGCAAGCACCTGCTGCCACTGCGCAAGTTTCTCATCCACCAGGGCGTTGCGGTGGTTTTTCAGGCGCCTGCGCAAACGTATCGACATATGGCCGATATTGAGGCCGGTAAAGCCCAGGTCCGTCATATTCCGGTTGGGGCTACCCGATGCCTGGTCGTAATTGGCAAGCCTCAGCAGCCGCTCCCCCATACGACCGTTAAACCAGTTCTCGGGCCGTCGCTGGTAATCGATCCGGACAAGATCACGGGCCGTGGCCTTGAACAATCGCCGCTGCATCAGTTGGCTGTCAGGCGGCGTAATCAGCCGGAACACCCAGTAAAGAGTGCTGATGCCCACAAATAACCCCAGCGCATTACTGGCCGCCATATCGGCGCCGAACGTCATGTTATTGCCGGGCTGCACGATAAGCGTAAACGGAATACAAAAGCCCAGCCCGTAGGGCAGCGTGGGCTGGTTTGCGAGCGCCAGCAAGGCAATAAAGTAGGGCCCGGCCAGCACCAGAACCAGCATTTCAAAATCGCCACTGCTTCTTGATAGCAACCCCAGCCCGAAGAACAACGCCGCCGGGATGGCCACCACAACCCCAAGCAACAGACGCCGCAACATGGGCTTCAGGACGGTCAAGGGAAAGCGGGCAAACATTACGGAAAACACCAGTGGCATGATCATCATCATCATGGCTGCAGGGCTGGCGGTGCTTAACCAGATGGCAGCCCCGATCATGAACACCACCATTGTGCGGAAACCGTTAACGGCACCGATCAGTGGATCGCGATGGGTTCTCAGCTTCGAAGCCTTCAACAGTGTCTGGTCGCGGTTTTCAAGTGCGTTGTAGGCCCGCAGCACCATGACCAGATCCGCGACCAGTTCAACCGCTGTCTGGGTCAGCCGGATAACAATGGCCGACTCCTTCACATACGCAGCCCGGTGTTCCAGAAGCGCCCGCCTCAATGCCTGCGCCTGGCGGTAAGATTCCTCGTAGCTTTCCGCCTCGGCAATTTTAATAAACAGTGCTCGCATATCCGCCAGCAGCTCAGCAAAGGCCGGCGAAACCAGTTCCGGATGATTGCGGGGAAAGCGCCCCATGATCTGTGTAACCGCCAGCAGCGACATCACCTTGTTGCAAAGCAGGCTTGCCGCCCTGCTCCGGCCCGGCCCTTCAGGCCCTTCATAGGCAACCGCACTGGAGTCATCATTCAGCACAACCAGAATTTCCAGAATCTTGTCTGCATGCCGGTGCCGCTGTTCATGGGTGCTGTCGGGATCCAGCTCCAGAGAGAGGTATTCCAGGGTCCTGTTGATCACGTCCCGGGAATGGCTACGCATGCTGTCGGTGACCGTTACCGGCCACAACAGCCGGCTGACCAGCATTGCGCAGATTGCTCCCACCGCAATTTCACTGATGCGGGACTGCGCGATATCAAAAACCGCGCTGTCATTCGCCAGACTGGCATCCGACATAACCAGAATGACCACCAGGACAGCGGTCATCCCGGACATGGCGAAGGCGTACATAAAGTTGGTGTTGTGCACCATGGAAGAGGCTGCAGAGTTCAGGCCGATCCAGAGCGTGAGACCCGCAAGCGCCACCAGAGGGAAAGGCATAAACAGTGCCAGAATCAGAATTCCAACGCCTCCACCCAGCACCGAACCGAAAATCTGACACAGCGCTTTTTCAATAACCAGCCCGCTTTCCGGCCGGATTTGCAGGAAAACCGCAGACACCAGAGCCCAGTATGGACGATCCAGCTGCAGGTACATGGAAACCAGCAAGGCCAGAGCCATGGATATCACGCCTTTAAGCGCGTATATCACAGAGCGCTTGTCAGGCATGACCAGCTGGGCCAGCAGCGGGTGGAGCGTCATTGCGGGGGCTCCGTCACTCTTTATCGCGGTCTGTTTCCAGATAAATGGAAACCGTCATGCCGGCGCTGATGTTGATGTTTTCCGGGAGCGGATCAAGGGCAATCTCAACGGGGATTCGTTGGGCCAGGCGCACCCAGTTAAACGCCGCCTGCACCTGGGGCAGCATCTGGCTGTCACTGGTGGTGTTCGAATCGGCTATACCACGGGCAATACTGACCACCTCACCAGTCAGTTTTTCACCACCGGAGAGCAGCGTGATACGGGCTTTTTGCCCCTCCCGCACCATCTGAAGTTTGGTTTCCTCGAAGTAACCGATCACATAAAAAGAGTCGCGTTTAATCAGTGATAACACAGGTGTACCACGGGTTACGTAGTTACCTTCACGCAAGGTAAGGTTATTCACAATACCACTCTCGGGTGCCAGCACGCTGGCACGTTCCAGATCGATACGGGCGGTATTCAGTTCAGCCAGGGCCAGTTGATAACTGGCTTTTGCCAGTTCTGCACGAATGCGATAAGCCTCCAGATCCTCTTCGCTGATGGTCTGCCGGTCAGACATGCGCTTGCGGCGTTCATACTGGTGCCTGGCCAGTTCCCAGGCTGTTCGCTCCTGAGCCAGCCGGGCTTCACTCTCTGCCAGCTTGGCCCGGTAACGGGTTTTATCAATGCTGAACAGCGGCGCGCCCTTGTCGACGATCTTGTTGTTCTGAACACTCAGTTCAGCCACATACCCGGACACATCAGGCGCAATGGTGATGACATCCGCCCGGATACGACCGTCCCGCGTCCAGGGTGAATAAAGGTAGTGATCCCAAACCCAGGTGCCGGCAAAAACCGCCGCAACCACCACCAGCAATGTCACTCCAATACGCGCCAGCTTTCCCATGAAGTCCTTCAATCCCCGAACAGATAAACAATAGCGGCCAGGTAACAGACGAACACCGCAACGTCGAACCAGGCTTCCCTCCATATAAAGCGGCGCAGGCCCAGATAATGCGTAGCCAGCCGGGTGGCGGCCGAGAGAATAAACGCCAGAGGCACCAGCACTACAAAGGGGCTGAACAGCATCCCACCAATACTCATTTCGTGAAGCATATCATCCTTACTATCAAGCGTTGCCACCGCAATTCGCCGCCGAGTGTCTGATCATAGACGCCGCCCGGGCTATTCGCCAACCAGTATATGATAGAGTAATAGTTGTATTTATCATGTGAGTTCTGAATGCATGTCGTCCGCAACCGTCTTTGCCATTTTCGCCGTGGCCTTAATCGCACTGGCAACCTTCTATCTGTTTTTCTATCGCAACTGGCGGCGCGAACGGGAGCTGAAACAACCTTTCCCGAAAATCTGGCAGCAGTACCTTCAGTCAACAGTACCGCTTTACGCTCGGCTACCGGGGCAGCTTCAGGAAACTCTGGAAGATCAGGTACAGCTGTTTCTTGCTGAAAAAGCGTTTTACGGGTGTGGTGGATTTGAGGTGACTGACCGGGTCAGGGTGGCCATTGCCGGTCACGCTTGCCTGCTTACGGTCAATCGCTCGTTTGCGGATTACGATGAAGTTCGCAGTATTCTCGTTTACCCGGATATTTATCAGGTGCGAGCCCCGGATCGCGACGGTATGGTGGTAAGCGTGAGCAATCAGGTTCGCGCGGGCGAAGCCTCGTCCATGGGGCAGGTGGTGCTGGCCTGGGCGGAGTGTGAAAGCGGTGCCATGCGCCCCGAAAGCACACACAATGTCATCCTGCACGAGTTCGCCCATCAGCTTGATTACCTGGACGGAGCCGCAGATGGTGCCCCGCCACTGAGCGGGGACCATGCCGAAGAATGGCAGCAGACCATGACCATGGCCTACGACAGCCTCCGGCACTCACTGAGGCAACACCGCTCAAGCTGGCTCGACCCGTATGGCGCCACAAAACCCGCAGAGTTCTTTGCCGTGCTTACGGAAACCTTCTATCAACAGCCGGAACACCTGAAAGAACAACAGCCGGCGGTGTATGATCTGCTTCGTGATTTTTACCGGATAGACCCTGGCGAGCTGGCGCAGAGCCGGCCTGCCAGGCAGGCCCCCTAAGCCATCAGGCCCAGGTTTTCCGCATCCTTCTCGATACTACGATCCAGCAGCTCAAGGTAACCCGCTTTGGCTTTCACCTTGGTCTGGGCATGCGCTCTCATGTTCAGTTTCCGGAAGCCCTGGGCAATTTCATTCGCCCGATTCAAAAGCTGCTCCGGGGCAACAATTTCATCCAGATAACCGGCAGCCACAGCGCCTTCCGGGTTGTAGATCTCGGCATTGATAACCGAGCGATAGAAGTGAGCAGGTGCCAGGCGATGCCTCGCTATTTCGATGCCTGCGTGGTGCATGGTCATGCCAATGGCTACTTCGTTCAGGCCCAGCTTGAAGCTCCCTTCAACACCAACCCGGTAGTCCACCGACAGCATGATAAACGCCCCTTTGGCAATAGCGTGGCCGCTGCAGGCACCGATTACCGGTAACGGAAAAGCAGCCAGCCGACGGGTAAGCTTTGAGCCCACAGTAACCAGCGCAGCCGCTTCCTTCATGCCCTTCTGCATTTCCTTCAGATCGTAACCGCCTGAGAAAATACCTGGCTGCCCGGTCAGGATAACCACGGCTTTATCCTGCTCTGCCTGATCCAGAGCTTTATTCAGCTGTTCAAATACATCGTGACTCAGGGCATTGGCTTTGCCGTTATTAATAACAATTGTCGCGACGCCATCGTTGAGCGTGTAATTTACCAGGTCGGTCACCGGCGTTTCCTCTTGGTGGATATAAGTCTGATTTTGCGGAACTTTGCCAGCTTATGCCGGCGGCCACAAACGATTATTCAGCAGGAGCCGGTTTCATTCACGGTTTCTCAGCCTGTGCGCCGGAGTATCAATCGCAACTGGGCCTTGAAACCTTTCTTTGATGACAGCGGGATCAGGTAGTTATCACCATTCGGCTCGGCTTTACTGCCACCGCGCTCGCTCCACTGTTCATCCGTGGTTACATAGCGCAAATTCCAGCTGTCTCCGGCAGGGGTCATTTTCAGGGTCAGCGTGTCCCGGTATAGATACTCGCCCTCTACCCGGTGCTCTGCCCAGAGGGCACCGTCAACGAAGTAATCCGTTGCCGATACCGCAAGCTCAACGGTCATTACCATTGTCCGCCCCCGTTCGACCGTGATCTTCGAACTATCCAGAAAGGTGGAAAACAACACAGGAGAGCGGGCTGAATCCAGCCCCGCCTGCTTCGGCTTCATCATTTCATCGAATTTTCGCAAAACCGCACTGAAGGTTTCCTTGCGCCTTTCCGTGAGCCGGAAGCTGCGCGCTCCCCGGGGCGAAACAGTGGCCTCGAAATAATAGGAGGCGCGAACCCGGCGCCCTTCTTGTCTGGCTTTTTCTACGGATGGCGGCAGCGGCAGGGATTCCACATCCATCACACCGTCTACCCGCACATCGCCAAACAGAAACCGCACAAGATTCTGAAAGCCATCCTCTGAATTAACAATGCCATAGGGGCCGCTGTGACTGCGGTATACAAACGCCCTCGGCGCCCCCTGAACACTGGCGTTTTCGATGGCCACCAACCCGTCGCTCATTTTACCGGCAAGCCACCGGGATAAGCCCCTGGCAGCACCGTAGTCTTGCTGATTGGTGCCCACCAGGCAGAAAAACCGGTTCGGATCGAACTTTCCATCCAGGGTATCCACGCGTTCCGGCTTGCCCTCCAGGCTCAGATAATCCGCCATGGTTTTCCGGTTAAAGTTGTTAATATCCCAAAGCCCGAGAAACGAAGGCACGTTAATGCCTGCCATTTCTATACCGTTGTGTGGAGTGGCATAGGTGAACACTTTATCCACCATTTTTCGCACCGACGGGTTACTGATTCCATCATTCTGCAGCATACACCGGCACACCAGGCCACCCATGGAGTGCGCCACAAGGTGTACCCGAAAATCCTCCAGCAGTTCCGGATCCTCTCCACACAGCTGGCGCCGGACATTTGCAATCAGATCACGGAGCTGCAGCGCAGCGGCAGGAATGGACAACGGTTTCCCTTCACCGAAGTCCTTGTCGGCCTGATCGTAATAACGATAAATAATCACCGTTTTACGGGTAATTTCCCGATCGACCTCGGCACCATCAGAAAAGGCATCTTTGTAACCATAATCCTTCAAAAGACGCACCATCGGTGATTCGAAGATCTGCTTGTAGGTGGTTCCATCCCAGGATTGGCGCACCTTTGTTGCGCCCAGATTAAAACCCATGTAGGGCATGGATACGGTATCGGCTATTTCGCTTGCCGTCATGGCGTAGCCACGAACGTAAATGATGGGGTGGAACTGGCTCATGACAATTGCATCCTTTCAGGCTGATCCTGCCTGTTTGCATGCGATATCCGTTCCGAAAATCTCTTTATAGGGAAATCGCCGGCACTTGCGCTGCGCCGGCTCACGCAGGCTCAGAGAAAACGTAAAGAATGCTGACAAGCGGGGCGCACATTACCCGCACGTTGCAGTCAGAAGAAGTAATACCGGATCATTTGCACAACAATCAGCAAAGCCACCAGCGGGAAAATAAACCGCGTGAGGTTACCATAACTGCTACCGTCATCTTTCGGCGCGTATTTCTCCACCAGAGGCAGAATAATAATCAGTGCCAGAAACAGAACGGCGAGAATAATCAGCAGTGTTTCCATCGAAGTTCTCCTTGAATGCCGGGGGTGGAGCCCCTCGCGCTGTGCACGGATTTCCTGGCTGAGACTTATCCCGTAAATCTGTGGATAACTTTGTGAAAAGGCGCGGGACAAGCCTGCTCAGGCCAGCTAAAACGGGCGTTCGGCAAATATGACCGTTAACTGACCAGATCAATTACTGTTCAGTGGCATCCTGCTGCATCGCCAGAGCATAGGGCCGCTCAAGTGCAGCACGCACGTCGCCAATCGAAAACACTCTGGCAAACTCCGCAAAGCGCTGCCCCTGAAACCATAGGTGAATCACCGGCAGAGTAAAAATACCACGCCTGGCACATAAAGGCGCAGATGCCTGGCAATCAACATACGCCATCACCAGCGCCGGGTACTCATCCCGAACCATGCGCTCCAGTTGTGGCTTCACCGCCTGGCATACACCACAGCTTTCCCCACCATACAACACAAGAGCCGCCGCACTCCTGCCCACAAGCTCCGCCAGCGCTTCCTCACTGTCAACAACTCTCATGCTGCCCGCCCCTTACTCAGCAACCATTGCTCTGAAGCCACTGGTTGATCTGGCCCTGATTCATGGCACCACTTTGCCGGGCAAGCTTGCGGCCATTGCGGAACAGAATCAGCGTAGGAATGCTGCGGATGCTGTATTGCCCTGCCGGCCCCGGGTGTTCTTCGGTATTGAGCTTGGCAAAGCGTACTTTTCCCTGCCAGCCGCGCGCCGCCTGCTCAAACTGCGGTGCCATCATTTTACAGGGACCACACCAGCTCGCCCAGAAATCCACCAGCACAGGCAGGTCGCTGCGGCCAGTATGGGTCGCAAAGTTTTGCCCTGACAGCTCCAACACTTTCTCCGGCCATAAGGGCTGCTTGCAGGCCCCGCAATTACCTCCGGATTCCAGGCGAGCGGCTGGCACCCGGTTTACCTTGTCACAGTGTGGACAAACCACATGTTTAAGATCGTCACTCATGAATTCACCTCGCAACACTCAACGTCAATTGTTTTGGACACTAGAAACTGGACAACTCATCTTGCAGGTCTTTTTTCAGTTCACTCGCTTCGGTTATCCACAAGGTTTTATCAGCACCCGGAAATACCCCCACCTGCAATCCGTCCCTCGACAGTCCCGGCACCCATTTTTTGAAAAAATCCGGCAGCGAGATACTTTTTGGAGTCAGGTCATCCGACCCCCTGGCGTACTCAACGGCGAATGCCGAACTTGGCCAGACCGGCACATGGGCCACTCCGTCGTCTTCCGACACGATGGACAGGAAACGACTCTCCGAATTAACGAGGATCCAGATCTCCCGTTCTTCCAACACCTCGCTCAGGAAGTAGTCGTATCTCTCTTCGCCATCAAGTTCAAGGACGCTGGTTAACTGTTCATCACTCATAGTCTGAATCCCGGTTTAATGAATTGGGCTCATGGTGTCTGAATACCCCCACGCTGGGCCTTTCGATAACGCCATGCCTGCCGTGTAAAGGATAATATGGGCACTTTCCGCCGAATAAACCATTGGGGCGTTAATATTGCTGCCCTGCGAGGGCTGATGAATCTCCAGAGTACCGGGTAGACGGCACACCTCGCACCCGCACCACACAGTGACTATTACCTGGAAGAAAGGGTACTACCCAAAACGCGCACTTTACGTTAAGGTCAACTTTGCGCAGTTTGATCCGGTTTTACCCAAACCGGAGAAACTGGCAACCGGAGCCTCACCGAGATACCGGCAGGGTTGCATAATGCGTTCTATACTCAGGCAAAACACCGGCACAAAGAACGAGGCTCCATAACTTAACGAGGCCCTCACAAGGGGCATTCTGTTCCTCAAGCCATCACCCCAGGAAGAGGATTATGACAACAACAAAATCCAAAACGGTTTATACACCCGGTTTTACAGACGGTGCGGAATACCGCATTCCGACGTTTAAACTACTGAAGCAGGACGGCACGCTCTATAAAGGCGGCAAAGCGCCTGATATAGACAAAGAAAAAGCTCTGCGAATCTACCACGCCATGGTCACCACCCGCGTGCTGGATGAGCGCATGCTTGCGGCCCAGCGCCAGGGCCGGTTGAGCTTTTATATGCAGTGCACCGGCGAGGAAGCTGCCATAATCGGAAGCACCGCTGCGCTGGATGATGCCGACATGATCATGGCGCAATACCGTGAGCAAGGCTCACTGGCTTATCGTGGCTTCACTATTGATGAGTTTATGAACCAGCTTTTCGGCAACGAGAAAGACTACGGCAAGGGCCGCCAGATGCCGGTTCACTACGGCTCCAGCAAGCTCAACTACATGACCATCTCGTCGCCGCTGGCCACGCAGATCCCCCAGGCCACAGGTTATGCCTACGGCCAGAAAATGGCGGGTTCCAAGCAGTGCACCATCGTTTATTTCGGCGAAGGCGCAGCGTCGGAAGGCGACTTTCACGCCGGCCTTAACATGGCCGCAGTGCATCGCGTACCCGCCATTTTCTTCTGTCGCAACAATGGCTACGCCATTTCCACCCCCGCCAACGAGCAGTTTGCCGCCGATGGCATAGCGCCGCGGGGGTTCGGCTACAAAATGGACACCATCCGCGTAGACGGCAACGACCTTCTGGCGGTTTACCAGGCCACCGAAGCCGCCCGCAAACTGGCGGTAGAAGAGAACCGCCCGGTTCTGATCGAAGCTATGACCTATCGCCTGGCAGCACATTCTTCATCCGATGACCCCTCCGGTTATCGCAGCAAGGACGAAGAAGCCGTGTGGCGCGAGAAAGACCCTATTCTGCGCGTGCAAAACTGGCTCACCCGAAAAAAATGGTGGAGCGAGAGCCAGGAGAAAGAGTTGCAGGAACGCCTGCGCCGTGAAGTGCTCGAAACCATGAAACGGGCGCAGAAGCTGCCCCCACCCCCGCTGGAAACCCTGGTAACCGATGTGTATGACGAAGTGCCACCGCTGCTGAACCGGCAGTTCGAGAAGCTCAAGGCACACATCCGCAAGTATCCGGACGAGTACCCAAAGTCGGCGGCTCACGTTCAGAGAGGGGCATAACATGGCGAAGATGAACATGCTGCAGGCCATCAACGATGCGCTTGATATCGCGATGGCTGCCAACGACAAGGTGATGTGCTTCGGTGAAGATGTGGGTGTGTTTGGCGGTGTTTTCCGGGCCACCAGCAACCTGCAACAGAAGTACGGCAAAGACCGCTGTTTCAACACGCCTCTGGTGGAGCAAGGCATTATCGGTTTCGCTAACGGCCTGGCAGCCCAGGGTTCCTTCCCGGTGGCTGAGATCCAGTTTGCCGATTACATATTCCCTGCCTTCGACCAGATTGTTAACGAATCGGCCAAGTTCCGCTACCGCTCGGGCAACCTGTTCAATGTGGGCAATCTGACCATTCGTGCACCCTATGGCGGTGGCATAGCCGGTGGCCTTTACCATTCCCAGTCACCGGAAGCCTACTTCGCCCACACACCGGGGCTCAAAATTGTGGTGCCGCGCAACCCGCACCAGGCTAAAGGGCTGCTGCTGGCATCCATTAACGACCCCAACCCGACCCTGTTCTTCGAGCCAAAGCGCCTTTACCGGGCTTCTGTTGGCGAGGTGCCTGAGGGTGAGTACCAGTTGCCCCTGAGCGAAGCAGAAATTCTCAAAGAAGGCACGGATGTAACAGTGCTGGGCTGGGGCGCACAGATGGAAGTGATCGATAAAGCCGTTGAAATGGCGGAAAAAGAAGGCTTCTCCTGCGAGGTGATCGATCTGCGCACCATCCTGCCCTGGGATGTGGAAACCGTGGCGGAATCGGTGCTTAAAACCGGGCGCCTGGTGGTCACCCACGAAGCGCCCCTGACCGGCGGTTTTGCCGGTGAGATAGCCGCCACTATTCAGGAGCGTTGCTTCCTCTATCTGGAATCGCCGATCGCACGGGTTACCGGGATGGACACCCCCTTCCCGCTGGTGCTGGAAAAAGAGCACCTTCCCAATCACCTGAAGGTCTATGAGGCCATTCGGGAAAGCGTCGAATTCTAAGCGGATATCCGGACAGGAGAACAATTATGAGCGATTTTATACTGCCCGATATCGGCGAAGGTATCGTGGAATGTGAACTGGTCAAATGGCTGGTGAGTGAAGGGGATCTGATCGAAGAGGATCAGCCGGTTGCCGAAGTGATGACCGACAAGGCCCTGGTGGAAATTCCCGCTCCCTATAAAGGCCGGGTAACACGCCTTTACTGGAAGGAAGGCGACATAGCCAAGGTGCATGCGCCGCTGTTTGAACTGGTGGATGAGAGCGGCGAGGAATCAGGTGAAGCGGCCGTCAGACCCAGTGACGAAAACAAGAGCGAAGAAGCGGAAGCCACATCGGCTGAACCTCAGCCCGGCACCAGGGCTGAAGACCGCCCAGAGCCCGCAAAAGCCGCTGCCCCGGCGTCTTCGGCACGACAGGCTGGGCAAAGAATTCCCGCCAGCCCGGCGGTGCGCCGACTGGTTCGGGAAAATGACCTGGCACTGGCGGATATCGAAGGCTCGGGCAAGGATGGGCGCGTGCTAAAAGCCGATGTCCTGTCCCATCTTGAGCGGGCTGAATCCGGTGGCTCATCCGCTTCGGAAAGCAGACCGCAGCGCACCACCGCCCAAAGCCAGGAAGTCCGCATAGAACCCATCAAAGGCATGCAGGCGGTGATGGCCAAACGCATGGTAGCATCGGCATCCACCATTCCACACTTCAACTTCAGCGAAGACATTGATGTAACGGAATTGCTGGCCCTGCGCCAGCAGCTAAAGCCGGAAGCCGAAGCCCGGGGTTCTCGCCTTACCCTCATGCCGTTCATCATGAAAGCCATAGCACTGGCAGTGCGGGAGTATCCGATACTCAACAGCCAGATCAACGAGGATGTTACCGAAATCCATTACCAGCCAAGTTGCAACGTGGGCATGGCGGTGGACAGTAAGATCGGGTTGCTTGTACCCAACGTGAAAAATGTGGAGCAGCTTACGCTGCTGGAGATTGCCGACGAGGTCACTCGGCTTACCGAAGCTGCGCGCGAAGGCCGGGTAAGCCAGGCAGACCTCAAAGGCGGCACCATTACCATTTCCAACATTGGTGCACTGGGCGGCACCTACGCCTCGCCCATCATCAATACACCGGAAGTGGCCATTGTGGCCCTGGGGCGCACCCAGAAGCTGCCGCGGTTTGATGCCAGCGGGCAGGTGGTGGAGCGTTCCATCATGACCATCAGTTGGGCGGGCGATCACCGCATTATTGATGGCGGCACCATTGCCCGCTTCAACAATCTGTGGAAGAGCTACCTGGAGTCACCGCAAACCATGCTTCTGCATATGGGGTGACAGGGATGGCACCACCAAGCCCGATCTCGCTGACGCAGCAGCAGGCCCAGATTCAGCAATTCTACATCCCGGAAGAGCAGTCGATTTACCTGCTCAGCCACGACGATGCGAGAAAGCTGAAAGACTGGGTAGAGCTGTGCACAAACCAGCTCCGGCAGATGGGCTACGAAGACATAGCGATGATTGGCAAGGGTGCCTTTGCCTTCGTGTTTGCAGGCCGGCTGCCGCTGGAGGGGGCGCGGGATCTTGAGCATGTGTTCAAGTTTACCCGCATCACCCTGCCCCAGCACCTCCACGACCGGCTGGAAGACGAAGCCTACATACTGGAACAGGTGAAGCACCCCCGGGTGCCGCGCCTGGTCGCCTATCACCGTGCAGGCAGCCAGCCGATTCTGGTGATGGAACGGGCTCCGGGCTTCAACCTGGAAGAAGTTTCGCTACGGGAGGGGCGCCTGAGCCCGCGCCTGATTATCCGCATTGCCGATCAACTGGCCGACATACTGCGCAACCTGCGGCGTGAAACCGACAGCGGCAGGCGCCCGATTGTGCACGGGGATATCAAGCCGTCCAACCTGGTGTTTGATGATGAAACCGAGAACATCGCGCTGATCGACTGGGGCTCCTCGGTATTCGCCCAACTGGACGCCAACCAGCAATTCCTCAGCCCCAGCGTGATGGAGCTGATGTCCGACAACCTGCAGCAAACCAATGCCCGCCTGGGGGATGTGTACTTTATCGGCGATGAACAGCTCCACGGCGGCCTGTCATCTCCAAGGTTTGACGAGCAGGGTGCTGCGGCCACACTTTATGCGCTGGCTTCAGGGCAGTCCTGTCGCTTTGGTCATCTGGCCATACCTGCCACCTCCCTTGGCTTGCCCATGGAATTTGCCCGCATGCTGGATGGCATGCTGGACCCGGATCCAGCCCTGCGCATGCGTGCTGGCGACCATTACCTGAAAGAGATGCCCCGCATGGGGCGCACGGTAGTGATCGATTTGCCGGAACCACCCCCCACGCAGCTGGTGCCCATCTGGACACGCATCTCGGACCGGGAAATCGACACGGTGGTGTACAGCTCCCGAAAGGCGTTTTTGCGCCAGGAAGGTGCCGCCGAAACACTGAATGACGTTAACGACGTGCAGTTGGACCGCTACTACAAAAACTTCATGCAGGGCATGGGAGATACCGAAAAAGCCTTCCTGGCGGCGGTCAGCCGGCTGGGGCGCTATCCGGTGGAAGGCGGGCTGGCGGTGCGCTGGGAGCCCGATGGTGTTTACGTGGACACGTCCCTGAACCTGCACGATCCCGGGCTGCGAACCGCCTTCACCACAGCGGTGAACAACATGATCAACCTGGCCCAGGCAATCTACCGCCAGGGCATCTTCAAAAGCTGCCTGTTCAACGCCCGGGACACGTTGCATATTGAGCGGGATGAGCCAGACCAGCCATTCGTGGCACCACCGGAGATGCGGCTGCCGTATCAGGTGAGTTCGGCCCCGGAAGTGGAAGATCGCTCACGAATACACTCCTACTTTGAGGACGGCCCGGACCCGGAAGAGTTTCTGGTGCTGCCCCAAACCATCATCAAATCCCTCGAGGCGCTCAACACCATCCATCACACCGGCATGATCATCTTCGAGGCCCTGCCCCTCCACCTCAAAATCCACAGCCAGTACCGCCTGCTGGACCCGAAAAAAGAAGACGAATTCCGCCGCCGGCTGGATGAAATTCTCGCCGCGGTGGATCAGATTACCGGGCTGGGCGTATCCGGCTTTATGAAAATGCCCTACAAAGATGCCCGCTTTTTCCCTTACATCGAGCGATTGCCAGAGCGTTATTACCCCAGAAATCCCCGGCTGGAAATACCAGAAGTAAGCCAGTGACCCGTTCGGCCTGGGGAACCGTCCCTACGAGCGCCGCAAATCGCAACACTCAGTGTGAGAAAGCGCAACCTGGCCACTGGATTTTCAGGCGCAGCACTGGTAACTTTCCGCTCAGATTTATCTCCAGATAAACATACCTTCAAGGATTGAAGATATGCCCCAGGCAAACGGATTGCAGTTCACCGCCCGTGTCGGTGAGTTCCCCCCGGAGGTGTTTTCTGTTGTCAGCTTTGCACTGACCGAAGGCCTTTCGGAGCTTTTTCATGGCCGCCTGATCATGGCCAGCACCGACCCCTGCATCCGGGCCGCTGACGTACTGGAGCAACCGGTAGACCTGGTGGTCTGGCAGGACGGCGTACCCCTTCGCCGCTTCACCGGCGTGGTGAATGAGTTTGCCCGTGGCGATTCGGGCCACCATCGCACCCGCTACGAGATTGTGATTCAACCACCCCTGTGGCGTTTGGGGTTGATGCACAACAGCCGCATCTTCCAGACCCAAACCACAGACACCATCGTGCGCACCCTGCTGGAAGAGCGGGGCATTGTGGATTCCGTGTTTGATTTCAAGCGTGCCCCCCAGGAACGGGAATACTGCGTACAGCACCGGGAAAGCGATCTGGCGTTTATTGAACGGCTGGCGGCAGAGGAAGGCTGGCACTACCGCTACCAGCACGGCAGCGTGGATGGCAGCGAACAGCCCGGCCTGATGATTGCCGACCACCACGGTGATGCGCCCAGGCTGGATGCCGCCGAATACAATGGCAAAGCGGGCGGCAGCACCAGGCAGCCCGCGGTGTTCC